>Ga0116229_10008473_pt1 | contig 15967 bp, 7 predicted proteins | sample S1TSphgellanicum_3_FD_87313 | JGI IMG/M metagenome (GOLD analysis project Ga0116229, IMG submission 87313) | Host-associated microbial communities from peat moss isolated from Minnesota, USA - S1T2_Fc - Sphagnum magellanicum MG | ecosystem: Host-associated > Plants > Peat moss > Unclassified...
AAAAAAATTAAAATTGGAATTTGGGTAAAACCAGATTTGTAAATTGGTTCCAAAAAAAAAAAAAAAACATGTGCAAAAAACTTTGCAATTTGCACAATAAAAATGAAATAATTGAAGAATTGTGTAAAGAAAGGACTTCTAGCGCAACTGTCATATGTAAATAATGAAATTGGAATGAAAGTAGGCAAGATTTGTCAAATGTTTCCCAAACACAAGTTATGTTGTAGAAATATCTCCAATTTGCAAGACTAAAATAAAATGAAAAATTTATGGAAAGATCACACAATGTGCACAATTCAAGAAGCGTCTTTATCTAGCACCATGAGTAAGTAGCATGTCACTTGGACACTCATTGCAACTTTATTGGAGTTGCACCATTTCATAGAGTAACTAGCGTTATGAATTGGAAAAAACTAATTCATCTCACATGCCACAAGTGAAATCAAATTTCAAAATGTGAAATATAGCTCTAGAGATTGCTAGTTCTTTGAAAACTCTTCCTAGAGGAGAGTTTTCAAACAACCAGTGATTATAGCATGGAACTTCTCTTATTTTTACAATGTCCCACTTCAATAACTAGTGTTGAATAACTAGGTATCTTCTCTAGATTTTGCAACTTTGAAACCCACTGACATTATAACAATTAATCAACTAATGGTTCAACCCTTATGGCAAGTTCAAACTTCAAATGAACAGAATTAAAATAAGAAATGTTTTACTGGATAATATTGAATGATCAAGGCTCTGCCCATTATGTTGGGTAAGGTGGTACTACAAGCCTATTATGGGAGCCAGGCAACGCATGCAACATAATGGCCAAGGGTGAGGCCATTCCATGACATTGAGGCCTAGAATGGTAGATTTAAGGGCTTTAAGAAAATCATGTTCAACTGACACGTTTTGATCATGGGTTTGGCAAAGAGTATGATGATATGCTTAAGATTATGTCATGTAATGTGATCAAGAAAATGACATACTAATCTGCCATCCCAGACCTTAATGTTCCCAAAAATAAAACTCAGAGCTGGAGAACCCTCCTCAAAATGTGGGACCAAATCAAAACTACATCGCTCCATAGTCTCTCTCCCTGATAGGCAGAGCCAATAAATGGAAAGTAAGATGATTTGTTGGCTAGTAAGATGAGCGAAACAGGTTATTAAGCCATCCGACAATTTCACTTCAAAGTAAACCTCTAAATTATGTTTGTGTACTACTGGTCACCACACCAATTCCATGGACAGAATTTTGGCAAAAGGCATTTCCCAAAGGAAAAGATATATAACTTACACAGTTGATCTTCATCTCAGGGATGGACAAGAAGGAAAACACCTGGCAGGGACTGTGGTTGTAGTTGACGGATTCAGACTTTTTCTGAATGGAGAGATAAAGGAAATTTGTTCCCTGAAAGCAAAGCAGAGTATAATCAAATCCCTGAAAGTGTACAATCCATGATTGAAAGACTGGGAGGGGAAACATAAGGTGACGAAGAGACTGTGGGTCATGTGGAATTTTTTTCCTTGGAATTTCAAATGAATGTCTAATGCGGGTGATGGAATTATTTTTTCCAGTTTGATTCTTTTGTTGCATGGAGGCTTTCTGAGATCTTTCATGTTTCTTGCTGATAAAGAATTTTCACATAGATTAAGTCAAGTTTTGATCAAATAATACTGAATACACCCTAGCCAGCTGCACCACGGACTACACCAATGAGGGTGGTGGGAATCATATGTGGGTAGTAGAGGCCTAACTCTGGAATTGTTGTGCAGGGGATCCCTTTGAGGATCCTGCCCATTTTCAAGGATCCTCAAATTCAAGTTCACATTTCAAAAATTGCGAAGTTTCATTGTTACTTGCAGAACCACATCTTGGTTTTTCTTTCTTTTTTTTAATGAGTAACTAACTTGGTCATTATGAGTTCCACATTAAGATGCATTATGCATTATTGTTGTGTCAAATATCCTTTTTTTTACCAATGAAGCTTCAAATCACCTTGGGTATCATCTACTTGATTGTTTATGAGCTCAATCCAGCTTGCTATCTCATCATCCCTTCCTGGATTTTGGCTGAATTTTTAGCCAAAGATTATTACCTGTGTAAACTTTGAGTCCAACTATTTATGTCATTTATGGATGAGTAGATTGGACCAGATTTGTAACTAAGGCTTTGAATAGAGAAAAAATGGTTGAAAAAAGGGTTTAGGGTTAAGCTAAAAAAGTTAAATTACAAGTTGAAAAACACCAATTGTTTTTAATGTTAGAGCTGTTTGACTTTGAGTGCAAGGGTTCTGTTCCAAAAGCAAGGAAAAAGCTACTGCCTTTTTGGAAAGCAAGCTGCATATTTGGAAGTATGTAAATGTGTCGGACTGTGCTCCCCATTTCCTCTTTTGTTAACAAGTGTTATAATTTGCACACATCTGGGTAGAGATGTGTGTAGAACATCAACCCAGTAGGACCTGGAATAATAATACATAGCTGATGCACCCCCATGCCTAGGAAGGGCTTGAGAGGAGGTCCTTATTACCTTTCATCACAGTTTAAACCTATGTATTCCATGTAAATTTGGGTGTTAGCTTGGTGATTTTGCTTTGAAATTGTCATCAACTATTTGGCACCATAGACTATAACGTGCACTATCATCCACATGCAGGAAAGGGAGTCCCGATGCATTCCCATACAAGCGTCTATCACATCCCAAATAGTGTGCAAGTTATTTCCTCACCCCCCATAAACATGAAATCCTGAAAGAGTGTTGAGCAAGGATCCATTATGTTTGACTGGCCAATCAAAGTCAATCATATTTAATTACAAGCTCTTTTGGAGCACACAGTACAGGTTTGTAGGTCCAAACACAGTTTAACCCTATTTAAAGCATGAACTTCATCCAAATTACTCTTTACAAGCCATTTTCTTGTTGCTGGTGAACCTCCTCTTAGTGCTTCAAATTACCCTCTGAAAAGAAACTAATGTAATTAAGACTGTAATTTTATATTTGAACCTTTTTTTCAAAGGGATATACTAACCCATTTCATCAATCTTATTTGACTCTTTACAACACATTCTATTTAAACAAATGGAAATTACCCTATCAACGTTTCACAACAAGTCCAAAAGTTCATTATTTTGGGCCAATGGAAGGACACAATCTATGCTGACTTAGGAAATTATAGAGGCCTTCCAGTTTTCATCAAAATTTGTTTTGGGTGTGACATTGGTGAAATACCATACCTTCCCAGCACAAACCTCAACATTATAAGAATCCTGCCTGCGATCAAGTGGTGACCAATATGGGAAGGAAAATGCCCCAAAAGATTTTCAAAGACTCTGAATTACCATACAAGTAGGCATCATGCTTGAAAATTACACAATGCCAAGGATGCAAAACAGCATTGGCCGGGTGTGAAAAGCCTCTGGATATCACCTGGTATCCTCTAGGTATCCCAATCTAAACCTGTCAAGGCATCAACCCATGTGATACTCACCCTGATACCCTGATCACTGATTCGCACACAAGTGAGAATTGGAAATGGGGAGATTCAGTGAGATTTGATCTCCTCCCAAATGCTGAGATTTGGGGGAGGGGTGAGGTTAATTTTTTATTTTTCTTGAATCAGGTTTAGGGTTTAGGGTTTTGGAAGGCACCAGGTTTGCACCGGCCCTCTACCCTCCAAGAATAAAAGGGAACACCCATTTTGGGTGCTCCCACTTCTTTCTTCTTTCTTCCCTTTCTACTTTGCCCTCCCCCCTTCACCTCTTGTTTGTTGGCTGTTGTTTCATCGCTCATTATTGCTTTGTAGCTCACTTGCTTCCTCACTTTTGTCACTTCTTATTACTTGTTCACTTGCTTTTGTTGATTGCTCGTTCATTTTTGTAGCTTGCTTGTTTAGTTTTGTTGATTGCTCGTTCATTTTTGTGGCTTGCTTGTTTAGTTTTGTTGCTTGCTGCTATTTGCTCACTCGCTTTTGCCTCTTGTTACTATTGTTTTGATGTTTGCTACTATTACTTTGCCACTTGATTTCGCCACTTATTGTTGTTTTGTTGTTTGCTTTCACCAATTGTCACTCCTATTGTGATAGATCCCTTCAAAAAGATCTTGATCTTTTGGTTGTGAAACATAATTTATCAATGCAATTTGTAGAAAATATGTGGTTTAAACATTTGGCTTTGTATCTATGTCCAAGAGTTGATTTTCCTTTCAAAAAGTAATTTGCACAAGATATATAAGTAAGGTTAATGGAGAAAACAAAACCACTTTATGTTTTCAAACAAATTTAGCAAAATGTCATTTTGCAATTACTAGCTTTGATCTCTAGATGTCCAAAGAGGCATATGACATGTTTGCATTAGTCACTAACTTTTGGGAAATGATTAACAGCCCAAATATGTCAATATTGGACTATTTGATATTATAACAACTACAAGTTAGGCCTTGGCTAAAAGTTTGACAAATTTGTTGGACAAGTATGGTTTAAGGGAAAAAACTATTGCTTATGTCAAAGATGAAGGTGAATTAACCTTAATGTAATGACCAAAGCTTAATTGTTGGTTTTGAATCTTTTGGTTTGGAGGAAATGTTCAAGGAGTTGTCTTGGCCATGTTTTTTCTAGGGCATATCAGTATGGTACAACAAATGAAAAATTGTGCAAAAATCTCAAATATATCTCTATTAATTTGCACAAGCAAATCTTCAACAGTGCATCACTTGGCCCAAAAAATTTGGGAAAGGTTGGCATGAATGGAAGAAAGCTTCTAATGAAATTGGTTTACACCCAAGGAAACTAAACACACAATGAAAACAAGGTATCATTTACTTATTGTAAATATTTTTTCAAACTTGAACATGGTTTTTTGATATTTTAGAATTAACTTATGGTATTAATTTTCTTGTTATTGTTTTGTAGGTTCGCTAGTAAAATAATAATGTTTTAGGAGGCATTACAATCTTGGGGAACTATTGTGTTTTGCTACAATAAACACACTATTATGAAAGTTATTGGATCGATGCTACCTCCTCTAATGTGGCATATTTCTCAAATTATTATGGACTATCTTTCTTGCATTATCATTGCCATGTTCTAAACCAATCATATAAACTTTGGTTACTTACTGATGCATTACACTCTACAATTTCCTTGGGTTTAGAACTAAAAAAAGATAACGAACTTTTGCTTTATTTTGAAGCTTAGTGGAATATGAATCTAGTTTTGTTGATGAGTTAGTTTTACTAGCCTTTAACATTAGAAATTAAAGGAGGTTTGTGGTGTACTAGATTTTTTCCTTTCATTCCTAAAGAAATATGAAGAAAAAAAACACACAACATGGTTTCCTTGATGTTAAATCTGAGGTTTAAAAGCCTTCATATAAGTATCTGCATTTGTTGAAACTGTTTTGCAAGAATATGATAAAAAAATCTCTTTAGGGTGAATGCAAAGTAAAGTATGGTTCACTTTTGGATTCATAATGCATGCGATCACAATCAAACAAGCCAACAATGTCAAAGGACTCAACCACAAATGGGCCTTTTTTAACATTTTGAATTTTTCATAGAAAGGAATTCTTTTATGGATTTTTTTTGCAAAACGTTCTTAAAAATATTGACAAGTCCCCCAATAAATTACATTAGATGTGTTAACTTTTTTTAAATAAATATGAATTTTCTAAAAGTGTACAAATTCTACCAAATTTTATGTTTCATCTTGAAAAATGATCATAATTTCAAATCATCCTGAAATATGATAACTATTTTCAACTTTAATTTTTTTGTATCATAAGCCAAAACTTTATTCATATGTCATACACATTATGAGCCATTTACATCTAACAAATGGCTCTTGAAGTTTGAAAAATTTTAAATGATATTTTGAATTTCTAAAACTTTCAAGTACCACAAATTTGTAAATGAGTGTTTTTCATATTTGTATGGTAGGTTATCATCATTTCAAAAAAATCCCATCAAAAATTTCTTTATTAAAAGAGTCTTTAGCCTAGTGCTAAATGAAACTAATTTTGGGGTGTTTAACTTTTAAAATATTTTACTACAACCAAAACTCAACTTATTAAATTAAATGATTTTTTTCTAATTCTTTAACACTCATATAAATCATTTAGCACAAATTTCTTTGATCAACATGACATTAAAATGACATTACAAAAATAGTTTTGAAAAGTTTGATAGTTTTTTGGTCATTTGACATGGTTTTTGGTTCATTTGACTATGATCACACCCTAGTAGCAATTTTTGCAAAGTGCTTTATGTTTAAATGTTTATAATGAATAATTTAATTTAAATCCATTAAATGTTGACTATATCTAAACTAACAACTTGATTATGAAAAAAATTGCATAATTATTTTTTGAAAATAATGCGTACAATATGAATAGTGGACTTTTGAAATTAAAAATGCAGATTAATTAGTTGATTAGATTATTAAAAACATTAAAAATTCATATTGAATTCCACTCCAAATTGTTTGTAGTGATTAAACAAGTTGAAAAATGAAATCATAGGATTAAACATGAAATTTTTTTTTGTGAAACTTTAACCAAATGGTAGTTCTGAATTTTTAACGTGTCAAAATTAGACCTTGTTTTCAAAAATACTTTTCAAATGAATTTTTTTATTTGTCAAAAATTGTATGCCCAATGGGTTTTGGTTTTAGGGTTTTCAAAGTGATTTCACCATACCAACTAACAATTTTTTTCAATATGGGTTTCAACCTAGTTTTAATAGGTTTCATAAGTGATTGAAACTTTAATAGTCAAAGATTACACTAATGAAATCTTAGAATTTAAAACCATATCCATATGGATCATTTAAAAAAATTTGCTTGTGATTCTTGTGAATGTTATGTATGCCTAAAATGAGCCATTGGATAATGCATACACCCTATATCTTATGTTGGTAAGATGCCATGAACATTTGCACCCATATGTAAGGAATTTTGCTAATGCTTGGATTTTTTTATCAAGATTGGAATTTGGATATTTTTTAATAGACTACAAATACAAGTAAACCAACAAAAGAATTTATGAAGAAGTTGTTGATTTCTAGACATTACCAACTAGATGTTAAAAACATCAAATGTCATTTTCAATGGTGGGAAAAACATGAAACAATGTTTCCTACTATGGGTTTTGTTGGTCGACAAGTCCTAGGCATTGTTGGATCATAGATTGAAATCAAAAGAATTTTTTCTTTAGTAAGAATACATTATAATCTTAAAAGATGTAAATTCTAAATTGAAATTCTAAAAAAATTAATTTTTGAGAATAAAAATTGGCCAAATGACCTTAAAGTAGGATGTAAATCTCCATCTAATTTTGTGAATTTATTTTTAAAAATGGAGATTTAGAAAAAGAATTAAATCAATTTGAAGGTGACTTGGAATGAGAGGAAGTTTCTAAACTCTAAATGTGTAAAATGACAATTATTCACACCTTGTCAATGTTATATTAAAAACATTAAATCAAAATTAATGTTTTGTTATTTTGATTTTTAAAAGTCACAATCAGTCTATGAGAACTAACCAAGGATAATCAATTGTTATCAAATTAGGGTTTAAATTTTTTAAGGTGTACAAAAATTATGACATAATGTTAACATTTTCTGTATTTTTAACCTAGTCCTTTTCTACCATGTAAACACACATTTATGGATGATTATGATATAATTTAGAATTTTAATGATTTAAAAATGGTACTTATGAAATATTTGACACTTTTTGATTCATTAATTCTAATAAGAGGGTGAAAACACACTATGGTGGTACATTTTGGGCAAGAAAATGTACTCATTTTTTAATACATTTTGTATTATTCTAGGGGTAGATTTTTTTTCATTTCATCTAGACTTTTGAAAAACAATAAAAATGGATTTTTGTCACAAATCCTCCTTCACAATAATTGTTATATTTCAAATGATAGTGTTTTTTCAAAAACATTTATGTATTCACACACTTATGCTTGTTTGAATGAAAAACCTCATCCATGTATGTTTTTTGTGAAATCACATGAGTGGACCTTTTCATATAGAATTGAAATGGGACAATGAATTCATATGTAATATATGATTGAATACTTCATTAAGTTTGGTGATCATTTGAATGATTTTTGAAATATATTTGCAATTTATAGTATATTAGTGTGATTACAATTTTTTCAATGATTTAATATCAATTCCAAAGTGAAATTATTCTTTACAATCTTATTTTTTGGGTTTTGAACCACCTTACTCCAAGTATTGTTTGCAAAAAAATGTTTCAATATTAGTTTGGTAGAAGTTAAAAAAACATGTAGTTTCAAAAAGTGATATTTGTGACAACAATTTGGGTTCATCATGTGTTTTCACCCAAGGATCAAAATATAGGGGAAAAAAGGATTATGGTAAGGATTAGGCCTTTTTTATCCTTGGTGGTAAACCTTAAAGGATTTTTACCCATTTGTGAGAACCAATAAAATAATAATAATAATAATAACTTGAACTAGTGTAAAAAAATTATTAAAATTTTAACAAAGAACCAAGTCTTTATTAATTTTTATGTCATAACCAGATCCAATGATTCTAAAAAAAATTGATACCCAACCAACACCAATGCAAACTAATGTTGGTAGTTGTTTTGATTTGTGTTGTTGAACCTAAAGTGTTTAGGTTTAAGTTCTTGTCACTTAGACTTGTACTCATGCCCTTTTGGTGAAACTAGTATAATAAACAAGACATGGACCTAGCCTTTTGTTTGAATTGAAACATGAAAAAATGATTCTTTGACCACAAGTGTAAGTTCTTTAAAGGAGCTTCACCTATATTCATTATTTGGGCCTCTAGTCATTTTTATCACATCCAACATATTGTGTACCAATCATTTGCCAATGGTAACCCATAAGCACAAAAAATGGAAAGGTATAAATTGATAAACTATTTTAAATGCAATCACTTGGACCAATCATTATAATTAACCAATTAGAAATTATCATTTTTGTGGTTTTTTTTTTTGCGTAGAATTGAATTTGATTTTCAAACCAAGCATGACAGTTTTCAATTTGAACTTTGTGAAATATATGTTTCAAAACTTTGTGATGAGTATTATTTTGTCACGAATATACTCCATACGTTCAATTTTTTCAACATTTGTTGAATTTTTCAAAATAATTGATTAAATTAAGTTTTAAACTTATCAAATATACTTTTTTTTTTAAAATCCAAAATGTGATGTCCATACATTACCCAAAAAATTAATTGCAAAAATATTATATGTGTGACTATGATTTGGGGGGGGGGGGTTAGTGTGCTTTCACCCTTTTATCCCATCTTCATCTTTAATATGTACTTGGTTTGCATTGTCAATGCAATGTGTACTTGACATGATGATTGAACACCTAACATTTGATGTGTTGATAACTTGAGGGAGCTTGCCACTCTTGACACACGCTTGAACATAGGCGCTAAAAAACCTCTCCAATACACTTTATAAGAGGTTCAAATACTTGCTTGAACATTTTTCATTCAAGGATTATTTGAGATAGCAAATGTGGCAATCACCCATAAGAACATGTAGAAAAAAATGGCTATCTTCCAAGGAAGACATATAACCCAGTTTAACTATAGAACATATCTAAATTAGAGATCTTTAATCATCATTTCTACAACAAATTTTGAATTTTGGTGAAATTATGACCTATATATATATATATATAAGGGTTTAAATCCATATGTGGACTTTGTGACCTTTTCTTTGACGGATTTCCACACTATGGCTACGAAAAAAATGGGATAATATATAAATTTTTTAATTTAAGTGTAAATTTGAGAGAAAATTTTTAAATTGGAAAAATCCCAAAGTTTTGAATTTTGACCTTTTTATGTGTATAATTATGGGCTTACATTTGTTTAGCAAGGGACTTCCTTAGGTTGCACGATCATTAGGTTAAGGTTCATCTTCTCAAGCCCCAAACCCATGTCTTCGAGCTAGGGTTCTTGGAACATCTTTAGAGAGCAAAAAACAATGAAACTTCAACAACTTGGCAATTTGGTGTTCATGAGGAAGCAAGTACAATATGACTATTGCATAAGGGCGCTTAGACTCCAAGAAGACAACTCCTATTGTGCAGGAGGCAAACACTCCAAGTTCCAAGGCAAACATATCATTATTTTTGCTTCAATGCAAAGCCTTTTTTTTCCTTCTTCTTTCTATTACTTTTGAAACAACATATATGGTGGCACTCACTTTTTCCCTCCTAGAGAAAAAGTTCCTTCCTGATTTTTTTTGACATAATGACTCACTTGTTGTTGCACGTTGTGGATGAACTAGAAATATGTGGGCCTATCCATAGTTGCTAGATGTACCTAATGGAACAGATTATGAAGGTCCTCAAAGGATATGTTCATAACATGTCACATCTTGAAGGGTCAATGGGTGAAGGACATATATTAGATGAGATCTATGGGGGTTTGTGATTGAGTATCTGTAAAAAAATCTCAGCATGTATCTAGAAGAATTTGGGATGTAGAAAAGGAGAAGGGAGTGGCTAGAGAGGTATAAGAAAGTGTTACAGAAAAAGTTATGCTCACCCCAAGTCTATGAGATCTTACACGTAGTTATGTGCTCACAAATAAGGAAATCATGTCACCGTGGATATAATGAGTTCTCTTCCTACTCCAATTACTTCAATGTTGCACTAAACCCTAAACCCTAACCTTGTTTGAACATGTGCATGCCATCAAACTAAATCTCCATGTGTTTTGTGTTTTTGCTTATGGTACCATAAAGTCCATTTCATGCTTTCAAATCAAACAAGTTGCCACACATAGTTAATTACTTATATACATAAATTTGGTGTGTGGATTAAAAAATACAAGGATGAGAAGACACAGATTGAAGGTGAAAAAATTAATTTTGAACATGCATGGGTAGCAAACCCTATTACATGTGATAAACCAATGGCATTTACAGCCACTTCAAGAGGTTGATGAGATGGCCAAGTGGGTGAGGAATGCAATCCACACCCATCAAGTTTGTAGTTCTAATATGAATACTGACCCAAATCTTGTCATGTTCTATGTTCCCCAAATTTCACCACACTAAGGTATAATAAGATGAAGGCGTACGAAAACCATTTCCAAGTTGACAATTATGAGAATAACTTGTTGGTTACATTTGATTATGGTGTGGCATTTGTTTTCAGCAATTTCAAGGGAGTGAAGATGATGTTCTTAGAGATATCCAATATGTTGGGACCTTGAAAAAGATAATACGGCTAGATTATGGGCAAGTCTTTTTGCCCATCATTTTATTTCATTGTTAATGGGTGAAAAGTAGGATTAACAATAAAGGGAACCCAACATATAAATGAAATGATGTTGGGTTTCTTCTTGCTAATTTTTGGCACTTGTTGGACGAGCTGGATGAACCTTTTGTTTTTCTATCACAAGTTTAGCAGGTATTTTTTTGGAGCAACCCCAAAACACCAATGTGGAAGGTTGTCCTTCACAAAGAGCCTAGAAACCAATAGGTTGTGTCAAGTGTGTATGATGATTACATTGAGACACATCGAAGGGCATTTGGTCTTGAAGCCCCATTAAAATTTCCAAATGTAGATACTAATAGGACATTGGTAGGTGCCATTGAATTGTTTAGACAAGATACACTTTTGGCTGGTCAGGTTTTGAAGAGTAGTTTAAGAACAAATGATGCATAATAGTGTAGGATTTCACTTCCTATGTTGGACATAATTTGGTTGCCACTATTTTAAAGTATTGAGGTGGACATTTCTCAAATGTGTGCATACCTAATTCGAATGCAATGAACCATTATAAGGCATCCAAATTTCCAATATGCTCTTTGTAATGATTATTGATGTTGGAATTTATTGGTGAATTGTTGCTCTTCATGGTGATTATGTTGTTGAAATAATGTTATGGCCATTAAAGATTGCTAGAATTGGTGGGCACATTGTTTAGGCCATTGAAAATCGTTGGAATTAGAAGGCTAGTTTTTTAGGCCAATGGAAATTGCTGGAATTGGTGGGTTGATTTTTTTATCAAAGTTGTTTTGTTAAAAAAATGTTTTGGTTATGGATATTGTTGGAATAGGTGGGTTAATTTTTTCAAAAGATTTTCTTATGAATTTTTTTTGTTATGGCCCATGAGAATTAGAGGGATATTTGGTGGGCATAATCTTTTCTTTGTTATCTTGTTTAGAAATAACCCATCATGATCAACATGATATATTGCATGCACTAACTAGCCATTAGCACATTCATAAATTTGCAACTATCATTTATAATTGCAATCCAAGTTGAAAACATGCCATTTGTTCTTGTCTAATCAACTATGTACCACATTACATTTGCAATTATAATCTACAATTGTAATTCAAGTTGATAAAAATGCCAAGTGTCATGAAGTCATTTATGTGCCACATTACCAATTGCATGTAGGGTCTAAGCATGACAAAGTATGCCAAAAAAGTAGTCCTAAAAAAGTTTAATTTCAAAAACAGTCTTTTTTCAACATTAACATTTAAAATATATATTAAAAACCTACTTAAATTGCATTTTGAAACCATAGAACATTTCATTGAGTTCATTGTACGTTGTACATAAAGTTTGAAAAAAAATTATAAAAGAAAAATGGATGAAAAATATGTTCTAAATTGGTTGGTTGTTCAAATTTTCTAAAATACTTTTACATTAAAATTTTGATAGAGTATGCTAGAATATGAAAAGTTGAAACTATATCCATACACACTAAGCCTTCATCAATTGGAAAGTATAATAATTTTAATTGATGTTTTACTTTCATGTATTTGTCACTCAATTTCGTAGAATTTTGACATGTACTTTCTATACTTGCACTTCAAAAAAATGTACTTTAATGCATATTAAAATGTATGTGTTTCTTAAATATTATGCAATGAAGTCAAAGAACTTATAATTGTTGATCATTGACTTAAATAATATTCATGGATTCAATACATTAAAGTATACTTTATGGATACTTTCCAAAAAACAAGTGTTTCTGACTAACATACTTTACTGTGCTTAAGCCTTGTACGACTAGTTTTTCATCCATTGTTGGATGTCACTTTCCGTGGATGTTATGAATGCATTTTTCATTATCATTTTCATCCATACTAGTAGTAGTTGCAGATTATATTCGCATTTGTGACTAAGAACCACTTTGTAGTTACATGTGCAAGTATGCATTAATAAAATTCCTATCATTTGCAACTAATCGTTTACAACTAAAATTGTTGTTTATAACTACTATAGCCACAAACGATAGTTGCAAACGACACATTTTAATTACAAACGACTAGTTACAAATGACAAGATTTCTATTCATTATAAGTCGTTTTTATCATGGTGCCGTGTAGGCCAATCACATAATTAATTGCAAAAATGGTTGATTTGGACACAAGTTGCACATGCATGGGTTGGAATGGACACAATTCCTTGTAATGACCCTAATAGTTGTCGTTTAACCCTATCTACCGCCAAACCCTAGCCCTAACCTAACCACCATAAAATCAAATGTAGCCTCCACTTTTAAATCCTAGCCATTATTATTCGACCTAACTTAATTATTATAAGCATGTGAATATTATTCATCCTTTTTATGAATGTTTAACACATTCATCAACATTGGAAATTAAAAATGAATAATATTTTTAACATATGAAAGGTTGCCCATTTAAAATATTCTTTATTATACATGTTAGGGGGAAAAAATACCAATCCCACAAAAAATGGCCAAGATTGGGACTTTTGAAAATAAAGCCCAAATTTGGTCATTCAAAAGTCCATAGTTATTTGTTGGTTAAAGTTTTTATTGTAATTTTTCTTAATCCATTTTTTTTTTTTCCATCATGTATCATATATTGTGTCCTTATAAAAAAACATTGTGATGAAATTATAACAAAAAATGCATTTGAATGTTAATGCAAAACCCAAATTATAGTCCATACGTCCATTTTAAAAGTTCATTACTATACGTTTGGTGTATGTTAATTGAATTTCACCCTTTAATAAATATTATTATTTAAGTTGGTAATCTTAATCCATAAATATTTTTGTCAAATTGATGATTTTACAATGTGTTTGTGGCATTTGAATAGAGTACATTCTATAAAAAATCCATAAGGATGCAAAAAGTGAGTCATCGTAGCTTGCCTCTACCCTAAATAGGTAATAGGTAATAGGTAGGTAAAAAAATAGCCTTGCTACCCAACCCAACCCACCTACCTACCTTAACCTACCTTAGCCTAATGTAACCTACTTGAATTTACCTAGTTATTTTAAATTACCTAACCTATCCCTATCGCCCTAGGCATGCAAATAGGTTGCAAGTATAAAGAGTTAAACACCCCACCTCCACAAAAAGGTAGGTAATCTAGCCTATTAACCTATTTAGATGAAACTTAGTTCAATTAAAATTTTAACCTGCTTAACAAATTAACCTACCCAACCTACTTAATAGGCCTTGGCCAAACCTACTAGCTACTTAACTTAATTAGCTTAGTAGGACTAGCAAGTAGCCCTACCATAACTAACCTACTAGGCATAGGCCCTTCAAATAACCAAGAATGTAATATGTAGGTTGAAGGTGGTAGGTTGGTTGCAGGTATGTAGGTTTATTGGCCATGTACATACCTACTTATGTATATTTAACCAAAATTTAGCCTAGCCTAACCTAACCATGTACCTATTATGTGCATGTGATTTATAAACTAGGTTATGTACATTATAAAAAGACATAACTTTTTTTATTGGAAAAATTAATCAAAAAGACCCCATGTTTAGTTTTTTAACCCCATGTGTAACTTGACCAAAGTGCCATTTTGGACAAACTAACTTGGACATGTCCATTGTGATTAATATCTTTTCAACCATTGTTTTGACTATGGTCAATATGTCTAAAATAATTTTCAAATTTAGGCAAAGACTTTTTTATTTTAAATATTTTAAAATTGTTACCCCATTTTTTTAAATTATAATTCATTGCAAGGGGTAAACCCATCCTTGGGTGGCATCATTAGGAATTTCACACCTTCATTTTTTTGAACCCAAATTTTTTTTTAAAAAAAAGGAAATTTCATTTAAATAATTTTTTATTAAATTATTTTTAGTGAGTACATTCATCAAGTTGCATAAGTTTTTAAAATTCAATAATATCAAAAATATTTTGTATTTTGATGTTCCTAATCATTGCATTTAAAAAACATTCAAGAATGATGTTTCTTTTCCTTCAAATTTTTTGTCACTAAGGAACACAAGTTTGAAACACATTTTGGGGTTTTTCTTGGGAAATAATTTTCTAAAATGATTTTATTTTTTCAAAAAAATTATTTAAAAAATCAAATAGGTTAGTTTATTTATGAATTTCCAAAGTTGATGAACATGATTTTTGAAGGGGCCATGACAATTAAAAATGCAAATTTGTAGCAATTTTCATTTTTTTAATCCAAAAAGTACTTAAAATTAATACATTTTGACATGTAATGGATAAACATGAGAAGAAAAAAAATTATAGTTGTGAAATTTTTTTAAAGAAAGGGCCTAGGAAAATTATTTGGCCACTTTTAATTCCTTAACCATTTTGGAAGGAGGTTCTAATGGAACCACCTAAACATGTGTGTGCCTTAAAACAAATTTGACAATAATCTATTAGTAATAGTTGGTAGGTAAATAAGTAGGGGTTAAAAACATGGCTATGTGACTAAAAAGTGGCATTTGAAAGTTTACATTAACTAAAATTACAATTTATCACAATATGACGTTTAACAAACTATGTCGTCCAATGTTCTCTCCTTTTTTTTTATAGTTAACATACAGATATAAACCACCTTATAGATATATATGTGATTGGTAAAACAATTCATGTGAAAGCTTGGAATTTTGAATGCAAAATGAACTCTCAATGAGTAAAATGAAATAATTTTTGTAAATTAATTTCTTAAATCAAAATTTCTTATATT
>Ga0116229_10008476_pt1 | contig 15951 bp, 12 predicted proteins | sample S1TSphgellanicum_3_FD_87313 | JGI IMG/M metagenome (GOLD analysis project Ga0116229, IMG submission 87313) | Host-associated microbial communities from peat moss isolated from Minnesota, USA - S1T2_Fc - Sphagnum magellanicum MG | ecosystem: Host-associated > Plants > Peat moss > Unclassified...
AGGACAAGTAACAATCTAGGAAGGCAAGTTGAAAGGCGAACAAATTAGAGGAAATGGGTGGTCAAAGTAAAGCATTTTTAAGGTTTAGATTTTGTAGCAACACTCCACTCAAGATGTTCTAGAAGTTAAGGTTTTATTAACAAAAGCTTACATTATTGCCATCCAATTTTTTTACTAATCATTAATCTAACCCATTGAATAAAGATGAACATTATTTCAAAAGAAAATTGTTGATATTAGGTTTGAGATAATTTGTAGATAGCATAGATGTTAGACATGTGTTAATTTTGGAATATGCGTTTATAGAAGTTAGATTGCATGAAGATGGGGATGTGAGAAGTGTGGTCAAACATTTTTTTAAAGCTAGTGACTCTTGTTACTTTGGAGGCCCATATATTGAGCATTCGTTAACCAAATCGATGAATTGTAGAATGTTAAAAGTGCCCTAAGCAGGTCTACATTCCATCTTTGAACCCCAAAACCATCCAATCCCCAACTAGATCATTTCATGGTCTGCATACCATTGATGATTCCCATAGTTAAATAACACATCTCCAAATCACCTTGGTGCACCTCTACTTGTCATCAAGGGCTTTCCCAATGGAACCAAGAGCACACCACCAATTTCCCAAGATTTTTAGTGAAATTTCGGTGATGAAAATACTCAAATTTCATAACTCTCGCATTTCAGGTATAAACATTACGAAATCATGGAGGTGCACCCCTACTCAATGATGGCTTCCAGTGGTACCAAGAACACAGCCAGGGGGCATGATGGTTTGGGAGATCTCACCATGATAAAACAAACAAAACAAACAAACAACCTTGCTCAATAGCAGGATAGAATGCAATTTATTGATGTGCACACCAATATTTTGCACTGAAGATGAGGAAGCTGCCCAAAGACTGAGGGAGAAGAAATAAGATACTAAGAGGGCACCGGATAAAGCTTCTAGAAGAAGAAGAAGAAGAAGCAGAGAATCCACAAATTGCAACCTCTAAGTCCTTGAAAGATCTTGTTCCAGGCAGGTTCAAGGTAGGTTGGGATGGAGGTGAAAATACTCAGCAAATGATATCCCGTGGTGGCTAGAACTGCAGAATACAATAACCTGATGCTGTCTAAAATGACAAGAATTTTACAATTAGTAGGTCAAACATGAGGTGGATAAGCAGAATTACACAAGAATTCCATTGAATAGCAAATTACAAAATGTGATGGAATGGATCAAGCAGCAAATGGAACTTCTTGGAAATCTGTAGGTTGGTTCAGCTTGTACCTGAGCAGATACAATTCCATGATGAGATTGGAAACACTCATTGGAATGCTCTGGGTACACAACTCAAGTAGAGCTCCAGATCAGCAACATTTTCATGTTGACAAAAGAATAGAATCTCCAACCCCTTCAGCTGGACCCTGGAACTACTACTACTACCATTCATTAAATGAGAATTAAAGGTGGGAGAAAGAATTGCTGTAAAAACTAGGGCTATAGCATATATATTACAGGAGTATGTTACAGGAAACCCTGATGCAAACCCACAAACTGATGCAAATTTTCAATCAACATATTCTCTCGTCCAAGAGTCATATCTAGGTGCAAAGCTAGCCCTTGGAATGTTTTGTGCAAGGGATCATAGCCTTACTGGTCTTACTCAATGCACATATACCCCTTCACCCTCTTCATTCTCTTAGTGATGCATGGCTGTCTGTTGCATGGGATAAGCCATGTGCTGCATTGTCATCAGTGTACCTGGCATAACTGATGGTTGCATATGTCCTCTTGGTCCATAAGGAACAGAACCTGAAGGGGGAAGCATAACTGCAGTTCCTAAAGCTGGCTGACCCATTTGTGGTGGTCCATACACCCCAGGCTGCAATCCCTGCTGAACAGGATGCAAAAGGAATTGGCCTGGGCCAGGAGTCAGTCCTTGTCCAGTTATTGGACCATGACCTGGTTGCATCTGCTCCCCTGGGTGGTTGTTGTTGATGCTCGTTATGTCATGAATGCTGGAGCGCCTCTTGTCCTTGTTGATGGAATTCAAGCGAATGAAATACTTCTGTGCATGGCTGGCCACCTGGGTAGGGGTTCTTGATATCACAAAGTTTCTGGAAATGCTGCGCCAATCCCCTTTACCGAATTTCGTCAGCCCTATCAAAAACAACCTGGAAAAAAAATTCTCCAAGCACACATCAACAAGATCAGAATCAGGTAACATCACACAGGAACAAAGCTGTACTTGAACACATACGTTTAGCTCAGACCCATGCCTGTTGTGAAGAAGCCATACATGCCAACAATGTCTGAGAATGAGAATCAGCTCCTATTTGAAACTTCTCACAAATCACTAACAGAAACTAAAATGTTCACATAAAATGCAGTTGCAAATGACAAAAGGTACTATCATATAAACTGACCCTTTCCCCCTGAAAGATTAGAGTATTATATTCAGCAGGAGGCCTGTTCTATTTTATCTCTGAGCTCTGTGTGAAACGTTGTGCTCATTGGGTATTGCAGTGGATGATCTAGAGATCAAAAAATGAATATGGGTATTGCAGCTAACAATCTAGAGATTGAAAAATGAATATGGGTATTGCAGTGGACAATCTAGGGGTCGCAAAATGAATACCTAGTATGGAAGAAAAGAACTCCACCATGAAGTGGAATTTCATGGGCCAATTCAACAGAGCAACTTGCTATGGTTTTGTACACCAAGAATCTATATAGTCTGCTGTGTAGTAAACCCACCAAGAATCTGGTCGGACAAAACTTTCATGAGAGATGGCGTGTGAGAGACACGGAGAGAATCTAGGGACCAACCTGTGCTCCTCTTCTGTCCAAGGAATGCCTTTACGGCGCTCCTGATCAGCTGACTTGGATGTTGTTACACCCCTGACTCCGGAAGGGCTTCCTAACATACCCGGCGATGCCTGCATGGAATGGGGCGGCCCTTCGTGGAACCCAGCTGAGTGTCCAAGCTTAGTACCCAAATCATCAGACACGGAGGGAGAGGAGGAGGAGAGCGTACAGTAGCTAGGAATCGGGATTATTCCTGCGTCTATGGAACCGATATCTTCTCGTAGAATCTCATAATGTCGCTTCACAGCAGCAACGTCCTTGCCAGGGATCAACGCCGCAACATTCTCCCAGCGGTTTGGAGCCTCTTCCTCGTGAATGGCAAGAGCATTTTCGAACACGAGATCCTCTTGACGTGTCCAAGCGCCGTTGTGGTTCCAAGACGGTGAAGAGGAGGAGGCCGGCGTAGGTGATGGGAAAGAAGAAGGCGACGACACCATCATGACAGCAGGACGCAGTGGTTGTCCTGACGATGATGACATCCGTGTGTTTTGCTTCCCTTTCACATCAGCTTGGAAAGAAGAAGATAAACAAAGCCGCAAAAGGCAAAACCTACATGATGATGATCAGAGTCTGGGCACGCTGAAGAGCAATGGACCTCTCCAAGGCAGAATTTCGATGCGGACACGGAGAGAAAAGAACTAGCTACGATTTCAAATTGTGTGCAGAAGAGCAGCGCCGCCGGCGGAGAGAAAGAGACTAGACAAAGGTCCCGGAAAATCAGAGGCAATTCCTACTTCTACGCTAAGTTCTCAGTGCAATTCAAGACATCCGATCAAGGGAAACACACAAACAGACAGACAAAAGAAGAATCCCTCTCAAGTATGAAGAGCAAGTCTAGCAACAGGTGCTACCTCTATTTATATACATACAAGTTCTACTGCGGCAAAAGCAGCAGCACCAGCAGGAGATGACGATGATGAGGATGAACATCGCATTCTTCTTCTACAAAGGAATCGCGCGGAATTGGAAACACTAGAGATGCAGACAGATGGTATTATTCAAGCAGATCGTGACTCTGATATGCACGCCATGCATTGAAGAGAAGAAGAAGAAGAAGAAGAAGAAACTCCTTTCTCCTCAAGAAACAACAGGGGAAAAAGAGTTCCTCACCTTCCAGAAACCATAGAACCACGAATCCTGCAATCCGGCGAAAAGAGTAGATAAAATCCGGATGACAGCGGGGAGAAAAGAAACAGCAAAGAACGGCAAACCGATCCTCCTAGCCGACTGGATAAAATCAGTTAGCACCAGGCCAAAAGAAAAGAAAGGAAGGAAAAAAAAAGAGAAAAAAAAATCGTGCGCATGCGTAGCAAAGAAGAACATGTAGCGGAACTAGAGAAAACAGAGTACCAAAGCCGGCCGACCAATATCCAAAACAAGCAAAAGGGATTTTTAGTTTTATTTGGAAAAAATAGAGTTAAAAAGGTCTCAGAAAAGGTGAGGAAAAGCCCGGGACATATCGCAATTGTAGTCGCGATCCTAATGGAGGAGGGCCGGGCGGGCGATGATGATGCAAAGCTCTCGCGCGCGCGCAACGGAGAGGAAATCGAAAGAGCAAAACAAAAGGCACACACGAGAGACGAGAGAGACGAGTTCCGAGCCTGTGCCGAGGCTAGAACCTAGCCTTGTGAGCACATCCGGAGCTGGTTTCGAGCCTGTGCTGTCCACTCACCGAACCTGGCTATCGGACTCTGAACCTGGCGATTTGCCTATCGGGCTTAGGCTATGCTGTTTCCGAGTCTGGCGTTTTGTGAACTCTGCAAGTGGATATCTCTAGGCTCGGAATGGGGCACTTTTCGGGTTAAATCCTATCCACTTGAAAATCGCCCTTTTCCCACAGAAAGCACAAAATCTCTTGTTCAATTGCATGGGTCAGCTAGCCAGGTAGGCCCAGAAGGCCGGCCGAGCGAGAAAAAAGCCCCACTACAAATGCTAACGTGGATTTACCACATTATATAAATTATAAATAAACATATCCATTTCAGGGGTTTTTTTTTTAAATAAAAAAAATTTAGGTGGGGTGGGGGAAATAAATTAAATCATAAAAATAAATTTAAGATGAACCCAGCCTTTAATTCCATTGTCATTTAGGTTCATTAAATAAATAAATAAATAAATAAATAAATAGCCCCATACATGTAGGCTATTACCATAATTCAATTTGATGAACATGAAAAAATAGAGAAACACATCAATTAATAAAAGTGTGCCAAAATACCCAAATGTTGTAGCATATAGATAGCAATATGCCTACTAATTGTGCTTGTTCATTTATAAATATTGGATTTTTATTTTTATTTTCCCAAATGGGAATTATATATATATATATTCTCTCATCATGTCAAAGTTCAAATGTAATTTTACACATGTTGAATGTTAGTTTCAAGAGACCTATAATGTAACATAATTAACTATCAAAACATCTTTTCCCATCTTATGAATTGCTATTTGAAGTACTTATGATTTTACTTTATTTTATTTTATTTTTTTTGGGTTTCACCAAAACCTAATGTGAATAAAATTAATTTAAAAGATTGAGGGAAAAAAAAAAAATCCTTTTTTGTTGTGAAAATCTTTGAGTTGGCAAGCCAAGAAATGAAAATGCAAGAATGTTTACAAAAATACACTCAAAATGGAAACAAGTTCAATTCCATTATAGTTCTCCTTCTTCTTCAGATATATTCTATATAGTTGTGTCACTTGGGACTAGGGTTTTCCTTTTAGGTTTATGAAGTAGCCTCACTTGTGAACATCCTCGACCCTAGAAACATATTGTAATTAATGGTAGTAGATGGGAGCTAGGCATTTTGAATGGATTCTAGATTTGTTTTTGACAACTTAGGTATTATTACCTAGGTTTAAATATGGTGATTTATTTTTCTTTCAAAAAATGGTGGAAAACTCTTTAAAAACAACATTTATTTATTGTTTATTATTATTATTATTATTATTATTATTATTGGGTTGTTTTGAAAAGAAAATCGTCAAGATGTGGAAAACCCACAACAAAAAAAGGTGCTACTTCGGACCCCTTCAACCCTTCCAAAGTTTGGAAACGAAAGTGTGAATGAAGAAGGGTTTATAGTCACGTTACATGCAATATTCATTGCGTGATGCAATTGCTAGACAAAGAGGTCCTTATTGAGTGCACAAAGGTTTTTTGTCAATTAGATGTAGCTTACTCAAATAGATATATGTGATAACAAATGATAACATCATAAGACAAAATAAAATCAACAAGATCATCAAATTTTCATTAGCCGTATCTAGATAAAAAGCTAAGGTCACAATTAGAGAGAGAGAGAGAGTACTTGTGTGTCTCTTGAGTACTTCTTATCTATAAAGGACTCGATAAGATGCTTTGGTTTTGTTCACGGCATGATATTACAAACAGGATAAAGTGGTAGAACCAATACTGGGGTCAGGTGGAGATCCTTCAATCACTTGGATGATAATTAAATCATCCAATTTTATTTTATTTTTAAAAATTATATATATATATACATTGTCCAATGCATATGTGGATCCTTTGTTTACTTGGCTGATGTTTTAAATCCTCAAAAAATGATGTTGCAACATTTGTCCAATTCACATGGTAGAAGATCCATGGATCATAAGGTATATATATATGTGTGTGTGTGTGTGTGTGTGTGTGTGTTTTGATAATTTTGGCACTTCTGCATCATGCAATTGTGCAAGAGTGTTTTGCTTCTTGAACAAGGAGTGTGTCACACTGTGGCCTTACCATTTACATTAAAAAGTATCTTTAAGGCAAAAGAAGAAGAATTATGGAAACTCAAATAATATTTTACCAGATATCTTCAAAAAAATCCTCTGAAAAAAAGAAACCAAAATCCTTCAAGATATTATAAGTCTACAACTAATCTCAAGTTTCAACACAAGCCAAAATATAATCTTTCAAAAATCCTCATATAAAAATAAATAGACCTATTATTATTACCTAGTAGGGGCCAAAATGCCTTAAGCTTTTACCATACTCTATAATGAATCTAAACACAATATCCTTGCCTCGGTAGGCAAGGCCAACAAAAGAAGCACAAACACCCAAGTGTGCAGCATTCGATATCAATCACAAATGAAATATGTCGAGTTAATCTCAGATGTGAGCCAATCCAAGACTTTTTCTTTTGCTTTTTCTCTGTGAATGTCTTTGTCAGTAGAGGGTTTCTTCAGGCCTAACTAGCCTCCTACATCTGGTTTCTTATGCATATCCCTTTGGCATTTTCTAAGGTTCCAAGTTCTTCCTCACTATGTGCTTTTTCTTTTTTCTCACTTTCTTGTTCTTTTCAGATGTAGTAGTAACATTCTGGGTCCAGTGAGGAATCAAAATGGAGGTTTATCTTTGCCACCCAAGTGATTTATTTGTCTTTCAATTGGTAGCAATGACAAAGTACTTAGATATTAAAGTTATCCATAAAGTCAGGCGATGAGGGGGTGAGAAAGGGCCAGTTTCGGCATAATAGTAGGGCACGAAATGTGTAACTGGGAATGAAATTTTACAAAGCGAAATAACTGGGACCCAAACTAGTTTTTCCACCAATTTTGGTGGTAAACTGAGTTTCATCCCCTCTTTCCTTTTTCTTGAGCGCCGCCTCCACTACTGCTCCATATATTTTCACTGCTCCTACCCGTACGACTACTATCATTGCTCTCAAACCTTGTGCATTAAATGCTGAGTTTCAGAATTTCATACTGAGATTTAATAAAATTTCCTTACTTTGCAGATACCACTAAAAGAGGGGATAGGAGGTGAAAGCAGAGGGGATACCAGTGAAACAGAGGATGACTTTATGGATTACTTTACTATTGTGGCATTTCTAGCACCATCTTTTGCCATCGAAACACAGCTTTAGTCTTTGTGATAGTTGTGCCATCCCCAAAAGAAAGTCCCATCTCCCAAGTGGTAAAATTGAACTCCACCAAATGTTTGGTTTCAGGAGTAGGAAGTTCTTCTCTCTATGAAGGAAGGTAATTTGTCGGTTTTGTTTGTCACATTGAGATCTCCCAAATCATGGTGCCCTCCCCAAAACTCTCTGTACCCTTGGAAAGCTCTCAATTAGTAAGTAAGGGTGTATCAAGAGTGTGGTGGGGTGCATGGAGGTGATTTCATAATATTTAGACCTACTTTGCACAAGTGATGGAATATTGAACAATTTCATCTTGAAGATAATTTTAAAAAATCAATTCTTAATGAAAGTGAGGCAATCTCTTAGTAGTATTGGAAAGTCTTTAATGAGTGAGATTTTTTGGAGGTCATTTTATCATTTTTAGACCTAAGGTGGGGGAAATATTGAATTTTGAGTAATTTTTGTCATTGGAAACTAATTTAAATTTCAAAAAAAAATTCCTGCAATTTGGCTCTATTCACAAGATCATGTTCACACTTGGGCCTTCGCACATACAACACTAGTAAAAATGTGACCCATTAAAATGTAGTGCAATATAGTGAACCAACTTTTAAAGAAAATTTAAGTTTTGCCACTATATATATATCTATCAAATCAGTATATAATCAAAATTTAAACCTTCATTATAATTTGCACCTAGAATTTAAAGATCATGCAAATTTCAGTTTCAAAATTTTCAAACATGGCAATATGTTGAATCCATTGTCATTAGTACTATATATATCTGTAAATATATGAACCTATTTAAATTTATTTTCCAAATTATGAAAACTAAGGAAGGTAAGAATTGTTGGCAACGCAACCAAAATTCCTACCATATAAGCATGAAAAATTACATGTTTATTCACAAAACATGTATTGCAATTTTGTCTTTCCTTTTACAAAAAGGCAAAATTCAAATTTGATTGATAATATTTGTATGCAAACTATTTGCATCATCACGCATTTTATTTTTCTAATGTTTTCTCATTCACTAGCATAGAATAACTGGTTGGAAAATGTAAAAAAAAATTCCCATTATATTAGAGTTATCCGTAAAGTAAGAAAAACACAGCAGCAGAACCCTGAGTTTGGTCATATACAGGGTGACATTAAAAAACAAAACTGGAAAAAAGTACATTAGCATTCAATTGGGGACGAAACTCAGAAATTCATCAATTTTGGTGGTGAACTGAGTTTCATTCTGTCTTTCCTTTTTCCTGAGCGCCTCCACTGCTGCTACATATATTTTCACTACTTCTAACTTCTAACTGTACAACTATTATAATTAGTCTCGACCTCGTGCATTAAATGCAGTGTTTCAGCATTTCATAACGAGTTGCAGAATTTCATGCTGAGATTTAATAAAATGTCTTCACTTTTGCGGATACCATTGAAAGAGAGGATAGGGGGTGAAAAGGAGGCCCAAAGATAGGGCGAGGACACCGTTACTTTTGCTGTGTTGTTTGTAGAAAACTTTGGATGCCAATAATGAATGATAAAATCTACATTGGTGTGTGCCAACAAGCTCCAACACTCAAGATATTGAAGAAGAAAATATTGATTTGTCTCTTGTGCATGTTCTCTCACCCAGTCCAAATTCAATTCCACACCATTTAATGGTTTAGGGGGGTTTAGGGTTTACCGAACCCTAAACCCTAATCTGTCAACAATTCACATATTCAGTATTCATGGAATCATTTATTTGAACTTCAACATACACCTTCAAAACAGCGTTGCACAAAATGCACAAAATGGAATGTTTGCTTGTGATCAATCCACAAGGTACTCAGCTTCTGTAACCTACACAACCAGGGTTGGTTGCAACAGCATTATCTTGACCAAAAAAGCCCATTGCCGTAATTCTATCTCAAGATCTCCAATCACACATGAAGAGAAATTAAGACATTTGCTAGAGTTAGAGTAGAAGGGGAATTCGGAGCAATAAAGAGATTGAATTTCAAGGTGAGGGGTGTGGGGTAGGGGGGAAAGCCCATTCCCACAATATATTCTCTCGGTAGCCCATTTCTCTCTTGTAACATTCGCTAGACCATTAAAAAAGCAGTGGAAAACTATTGCAAGCTCTCAGACATGGGCACAAAGTATATAACGATGCTGTTAACATCCACAAGTTACACCTAACAACACATGCTATACTACTCTCAATAGAGGAACCTAGCATGAAAACCGATTCCACCCACTGTTCAGCATGTGCACAAAACACATCACAGGGGGGGGAATAACCTACAGGCGGAACAACCACCCTCCATTGGCAGCAAAAAATGGAGCAAACACCAGTGACTCCACAGCCATCAACTTGATTAAGATATTGAGTGACGGTCCTGATGTATCCTTCAAAGGATCCCCGACAGTGTCTCCAATTACAGCTGCCTTGTGGGCATCTGATCCCTTTGGACCCAAAGTCCTTGCATGCTCGGATCGACCAGCCTGCAACCAAGAAACTCAGATTGTTTTCAGTTTTCCCAGTTGGAAATTAACAGCAATTGTTTGTTGCATTGTTCCTGACATAGTAAAAACTAATGATCAGTCCCCTTAGACATGGGGCCTAAATGGTACTAGAGAGACAAAACCGCTGGTAGCATGCCCAAATGTTCACCATACACAGTAAAATCAAATTTAAGATGGGAGAACAATTTTTACCTCAATATACTTCTTGGCATTGTCCCAAGCTCCTCCAGTGTTACTTGCAGAAATGGCTATCTGTCATTTCAGTCAAGTCTTGAATCAGGCTAATTTGTACTCAAAACATCCAAACATTCCCCACAAATCCAAAATGACATCATACCCATAGTTCATGACAATGTCATCCAATTTTCACACACATGCTTCATTCTAGTCATTCTGTACCATGAAAAGACCTGGTGACTATTAGATAAAGAAAATCAGATTCAGAACTAACCTGAACCCCAGAAACCAGTGCACCAGCCAACAAGCCCGCCAGTGTCTCAACACCAAACAATGTACCAACAATGATGGGGGTGAGCATAACAAGAGCACCAGGTGGGATCATCTCCTTAATGGAAGCATCAGTTGAGATCTCAACACATCTCTTGTAATCTGGCTTGGCAGTTCCTTCCATCAAGCCTGAAATGGTGCGGAACTGTCTCCTCACTTCCTCCACCATGGCCAAGGCAGCCTTTCCGACACTCTTCATTGTCATAGCTGAAAACCAGTAAGGCAGCATAGCACCAACCAGTAAACCAACAAACTCCTTTGGCTGGATAACATCCACAACTGCAATACCAGCCCTGCTGACATAGGCACCAAACAGGGCAAGAGAGACAAGGGCTGCTGAACCAATTGCAAATCCCTGTTCATATTGCACCAGCATTCCCCTTGAATTAGAAAAACGCAAATGAAATAGGTCCATGAATATCACAATCTACTATCTTGGGTCCAGTTGAAAACCACTAGAAAGAGGCTGAAACAAAGTAATGGAGCCATATAGCATCCATGGAAAAGCCATTCAGAAAACGCAATCTTGCAAAAAAAAAGACATTTTATACCTTTCCAATGGCAGCTGTTGTGTTCCCTGCAGCATCTAGTGCATCAGTCCTCTCACGGACTTCATGGCTCATGCCAGCCATCTCAGCAATACCACCAGCATTGTCACTGATAGGACCATAGGCATCAATGGCAAGACCTGTTGCAAGTGTGCTGAGCATCCCAAGAGCAGCAACAGCTATGCCATACATGGCAGCTAAACTGAAACTCAAATAAATAGCTGCAGCTATTGCAAACACTGGAATAATAACAGACTTGTAGCCCAAAGCCAAACCAAAGATGATATTTGTTGCAGCTCCTGTTCTGCATGCATCTGCCACATCTTGCACAGGTCTGATCCAGGAAAGAAACTTAGGTTTGTCAGTAGAAAGTGTGAAAACAACTTTGACCTACATAATAAAACATACTGGGAGCAGTTCATAGTCCAATTCACAAACAAAAGAGGGAGCAATTGATTTCTGTGCTATACCAAGAGAAAAACATGGGGTTTCAAAGGGACCAAATGCACTAGGACTTGTTTCTGCCAACATTAAACTTCAGGGAATGTTGGCAGAAACAAGGATTTCTTCAGATAAGCCCAAGTAACAGGAGAAGGGCTCCAGTGCCTTACTGATAAGTGTTGCTGGTAAAGTATTCAGTGACAAAGCCAATGATGAGACCAGCCCACAACCCTGATCCTACGCAGAGGAATATGTGCCTGTAACAGAGACCCCACAAGTGAGTCTCAGAAGCCTGAATGCCAGAGCATTACATCAAAAGACAACAAAGGACAGTATACAGGAACAGAAAAGTATAACTAAGTCAAAAGCAGAAAACTCACCAGTTCTTGACAACCTTAGGTTCATGGCCAACAACATTGATCGTGAATGTCTCTGGCAGTGCATACCATGATACCAAGAAAATGGCACCAGTCATTAACACAGTGGAGATCACCAACTGATATTTAAGTGTGGGTTCAATCTGCTTCACCCCACTGATAACAAAGAGGTCTGTAGCAACCAGAGTCGTGAGAAGGCACACAAAGATGCCAGCAGCACTGATGATAAGTGGGAAGCTCATGGCCACAAAGTTCCTGTCTGCCCCAAATGATGAGATGGATGAGACAACAAGGGCAGCACAAGTTGATTCTGCGAAAGATCCAAACAGATCAGCGCCCATGCCAGCAATATCTCCCACATTGTCTCCAACATTATCAGCAATAACCTGTTGAGTCCAAGAGACAATTGTCATCCACACAAACCTCCATATCTATAACATCGCAGAGAAATCTCCACAACAATACTTTGAAGATAGCATGTCAATGAATGCAGTCAGAATCTTATGAGACTCTCGTGAGGTTATGTAAATGTCTACTAGCAGAAGCAGATAACAGATTTAGTCATGCTTACACTTTGATTTAGTGTCTCTGATCTCTTTCCAGCCACAAGTTCCTATTACATTTTCAGCTAGGCTTTACCATGGACCCACTAATCACAGATCTTACATGTATAAGAAAATTGTGGGGTTAATCATGTACCCTCATCAGAGAGCATAGACATCTCTTCAGCTCATACATCACTTTAAAACAAACACAAAGGTCAATATGGGTGAAACAGTTTGCACTAGTGCTTCTGCATGCAAATAAAACGAGATCTTGAAAGTGCAATGTCAATGATGGATGTGAACATGGACCACAGGCAAAAACAGGTACCGGATACTTCAGTAACAAACCATAGTCATGTAGATCATGCAACACTTACCGCAGGGTTCCTTGGATCATCTTCAGGGATGTTCTGTTCTATCTTCCCAACAAGATCTGCACCAACATCAGCAGCCTTGGTGTAGATACCTCCACCAACACGTCCAAATAGAGCAACTGAGGATCCACCAAGACCATAACCAGTAATGGCCTCATATAGACCAACCCAATCGTCCTTGAAGAATAGCTTGAAGACCAAGATTGTGAGGAAAAGGACAAGCAAGCCATTTGCGGCAAGCAAGAAGCCCATCACTGAACCAGAACGGAAAGCAACAATGAAGGCCCTTCCAACACTTCTGCGAGCCTCAAGCGTTGTCCTTGCATTTGCATAAGTTGCAATCTTCATCCCAAGGTAGCCTGATAGGGTAGATGTGAGGGCACCAAGAATGAATGCCACAGTGGTAAAGAAGGCATATGCCACGGTAGATGGGCATTCCTGGGTAGTATCATATTCACAGGGAACTCTCTCCAAGTTGAAGCCTCCGACAGAGGACAGGAAGAGAAAGATGATCACAGAGAAAATGCTCATGAATATGAGCAGGTACTGGTACTCTGTTGCCAGGAATGACTCCGCTCCTGCAAAAACAGAAAAGAAGATGAGCTTAATCTTCTCCACTGATAACACAACCAACATCATGAAAGAAAGAGCACCTTCAGAAACTAGACACCAGATGCAGACCACTGATAAGCCAGATCTGGAGAACCCCCTATCCACCAGACTCTCTTTGGCAATACCACGTCAAGAAACCATTGATGCCAAGAAAAATGCCATATGTGACAAAATTGTGCATTTGATAAGTTATGAACCCAGAAACTGACCAAAATAAACAGTCACAGCGTCTGGAAGCACAAGATCTCACCAACACAACAGGCGATCTACATTAGCCTACAGTTTGTTTTCTCCTGTTTGCCATGAGAAACTAATACATAAGCATGCCATCCATTCTGGATCAACAAAGCTTCCCAGGACTACAGATCCATGGTGACTAGATCCAACACACGAACTATTATTACAGAACACGCGCAGGAAGCAGTCTCCAACTTGCAAAACTTCATCTTGCTCCTCATACAATTTGCAAAACGAGAGAGAGAGAGAGAGAGAGAGAGAGAGAAGAAGAAGGAAAAGAAAAAGGAACACATTATCGCAACAGAGAGCAGAGCAGTTTTCAACTTCCAAAATTGATCAAGAACCTTTTCCAGACCTTCGATGCTGGAAGCCAAAAGCATCTTATCGTATAGACGCTTGACAAGAAAAAACACACAACAAATGCAGATCCGCGGTCACAGCCTTTCATCATCATCATCATATTTTTCTTCTGGAAAAAACGCATCCCGAAAGAGAAAGAACACACATTTCCCCGAAGACAGGACAACAAACTTTCTACCAAAAAACCAATGCTTGGCAGGCTGTGTGTGGAACTTATTTCAATAGCAGCACAAACGCACAAACCTTCGGAAATGGCAGACTGGATCTCGGCGCATTTGGCCACGACTTCCAACTCGGAGATGCCATCCTCTTCAACATGCACGTATCCATTGTTGCCCTTCCCTTCACTGCCGACCGAGACTCTGGAAACAATAAACCATTGTATCAAAGCGAACAGAATACCGACCACGGCCGCCGCTGGAACGAACCACAACACGAATGTCTCGCCGAGTACCATCTCGATCGTCTACTGGTGTGCCTGCCACAATAAACACACCAAAACCTCTCTTCTCTCGTCTGTATGATAGTATTCTTCCCCCACTCTTCCCTTCCTTGTCTTGCCCCCGCTCCACAGCGAGTTTCGAAGCTTTGCTTTATCTTGCTTTATGTTCAGCAGCAATGGCCATCGCCTCTCTCGCAAAGCTCCATCTCTTCTGTAGCGCGCGCGCGGTCTCTCTCGCTCTCTCCTGTGTCCAAGCCCCCTGTACGCTCCCGAACCTACTCCGAACCAGGTCCGAGTCAACATAATAGCTTCGGCAACAGCATTGCTTTTACTGGGGAATTTTCGCCAAATTTCGACCTCAAAATATCATTTCGAGTCGGCGTGATTTTTATTTTTTGGCGAAATTCCTCATTTCATGGAAAAAATGGCCCAAATTTACCAGGTTTTGAAGAACAACAAAAAAAAAATTCCAAATCACCAGATTGTTATGATAAGTTTCAATAAGTAGCCAAAGAATATAGAAGCATTCTTTTTAAAAAAATTTCTGACTACTTTCATATATAGTATTAGCCTAAATTTGGTTAAATTATTTTGCTAGTGATCGCCATTTTCACACTGCATCACAAAATCCTTAAAACAACTCCTGAGATTCGGCAGACGGCTACACTGACCAAACCACAGGTTCGGTTAGGAACCGAACCAGGACCGGTCTGTAGCTACGGCAATTATGATCGTTACGGAGATCCGTCATTTTGGACCGTCGATGCCAAATCGACAATGATGATCGGGCTTCATCCAACGGCGATCGTGACATTAGACAGTGAGACACAGACAGGCAAAAGTGTGGGAAGCGAAGGAAGAGAGATGAGAGGTTAGGAGAGAGCACGAATATCTCGGCCGTTCAATTCCTACGGAATCGGATCAGCACCGTTAAAACATCACGTGCGTATGTGGACCGCCACTTCATTCATTCTTATCACTTTACGCAACTAAAGGTAGCAAGTTTATTTATTTATTTATTTATGGAAAATAGGGGGGGGTAGGGGGTAGGGGGTAAAGAATTTGCTTCTTCTGAGCAAGCAGATGAAATTCCAACCCAGTCACTCCTGGAAACCAGTTGTGTCTAAAACTGGAACTGGTGGTAAGGCTGACTCATCACAGTAACTACTTTACCTACCTACCTACTAAATTATCTAATTAACTAATCCACTCCCCCCCCCCCACCCCCACCCCACCCCCCGCCCCCCCCAACCACCAACCCCAACCCTACCACC
>Ga0116229_10008477_pt1 | contig 15950 bp, 9 predicted proteins | sample S1TSphgellanicum_3_FD_87313 | JGI IMG/M metagenome (GOLD analysis project Ga0116229, IMG submission 87313) | Host-associated microbial communities from peat moss isolated from Minnesota, USA - S1T2_Fc - Sphagnum magellanicum MG | ecosystem: Host-associated > Plants > Peat moss > Unclassified...
TTATTTATTTATTTATTTATTTTTCAGGTGGTGAAGCTTTTCTAGAATTTGGAAAGAACACATATGTAGTAAGAAACTTATTTATATGTAGGAGGAAAAAGAAGAGGTTTCTAATAGTTTCTAACTTAATTCAAGATCAAATCCAATCGGCCTTACAAACAAATCACTTAGAGTTAACATTGGAGCAAATAAATGAGACTCAAATCACTTAGGACTTAATGTTGGGAAGGGAACACATAAATGAAGTGCAATTTGAAGCCTACTTTTGTTTTCCATATATTAGTGTACATCCCTTAAATTCTAGAAAAACCCATAATTGCAATGATATACCCAATGAGCCATGAAGCTCCAAAGGGAAGGCCCAAAGACATGGCCAACTTTGCTCAATTGGTTTGGCATCTTTAGGCTTAGAAGATTAAATTAGGATGAATGACTCAAACAAGTTGTCTTAAATGTAATTTAGAGTGGGTTCCTACTTTGTTGAGGCAAACTTCCTTTATGTAAAACACCTTGAGACATTTTCCATTGTATTTTAGAGTGTGCCCCTTATATCCATTATTATCCGTCTTCGAAAAGAGGCGAGATCTTACACATACCCCTTAGTAGTAGTGGTGGTAACGACCTTATGCCTAGTTCTAGGCATAAGAGCCTTCCCCCCCTCGTATGCCTTATGATCTCCATGAGTTAATAATGTTCATTTAGCATTCACTTCATACTTCATGATGGGTATAATAAAGCCCATGGGTGGGGCACATCGCCCAAATGTAGGACCACGCTTGGTTGCCGTGGTGTTGTTGTAGGGCTCTTATTTTGGGAAGAGGGGTTTGCCCTATACCCAATCCCTTATTTGCTTCTTGTTACTTAGTCCATCACTTACTTCATAATTTGTGGGTTTTGTTGTATGAACCATTGAATTGCAACATCTAAGCTACAAAGAGAAGAGTTGATTTCCCCAAACAAGATCCATGAGGCTTGAGACAACATTGCTTGCTTGCTTGCTTGCCTCCTTTGCAACTACTCTTCTTCTCCTCTTGCAAGTAGGAACTACGACTTGCGAGAAACAATAATGCACTCACTTTTTGTGATGGTCCTACTATGAACTACTACGCTTTGCACTTTTTGGTTGGGGACATAATTCTTTGTTTTCTTTTGTTTGGAGCTTCGAATGTGAGGGAGCCAAGCAATCGCCAAATGAACCCTTCAAAGTAACATCTATGTTGTGATGGACCATGAGAAATAATGTCATCCTTGAATCAAGAGGGGCCGGGGGTTGGGGGAGGGGGTTTGTAGTGGAATTCAGATACCCACCCCCCCCAAGCACCATTATTATAGAGCTAGGAATTATCTAGTGAGGATGATGGGTTGGCCCCCAAGTTCCTATTGTGTTCCCTTGTCCGTTCTTCACTTGCATTATTTGTTCTTTGTCCCCACAAAGCCCCATAAATAAACACACAACGGATAATGGTCATATTTGGAATGATAATTCAAGAGAAAATAATTATTTTAAAAATAAAAATCTGGTTCTATTTATTTTTCAATTTTATTTTTAAAATTTTATTTTCATGGATTGGGATCCCAATAAATTATTAACGACATAAATTCATTTATTTTGCATGCGATGAAAAGAGGGGGGTGTCTAAGGTGGGGAGGGGGGGGGTTGGAGTGAGGGGCCAAAATAAGGAGGCCAAATGAAAAAAAATCCTATCCAGCTATTTTAGGATGGTCAGCTGACGGCTCGGAAGTGGTCGGCTTTAGGATCCCGACATTTTCAGGCTGGAAACGGACTCCAATGTGAGCCATGTGGCGAAAAAAAAAATCCCCTTCAGGCTTCCCACCCCTCAAACTCCCCCCCCCAAACACCCCAAATGTTTTTGTAAAAAAAACTTTATTTTGGTATCATCGAGTATTATTAGGTTTTTTTGGTATACCATGTTTTGAATATGTGAGAAATCCAGGGACCAAAATTGGGTCCCAAAACATGATATATTTCGGCATGGTTTTCGGCAATTTTATCCAACTTTTGGGAGTTTAAAGCCACTAGCATTCCAACTACCCTCCAAATTTGGCCTCATATGGGGACATTTTTCTTTTTAAGAAAAAGGGGTAACCACCATAGGGTTTTTTTAGTTTGGGGGGTGGATGGATGGATTTAGTTTACTCAATCATGGGCAATTTATGGGGGGAAAAAACCTACAATCATTAGCCAAACCTAATTAGTGACAATTGGGTCAATTGATAATGAGAAATTTTCTTAAAAAGGAATTTAAGTGGCAAAATAATCTAATAATCTAAGAAAGCACTAAATTTAGATTAATTTAAAGGAAATTATTTAAATTTAGATTATTTTTCATATTTTACATTCCTAAAACAAACATGATTTGATAATTGAATGGCTACAAGAAAGTTGTATGGTCGTCATATTGAAGTATCTAAAGTGTCTTAGGTGCCAAGGATTGCACCATATGTGATGGACTAGTAGTGCCAATGTTGTGGCCATGGTGGCACCATTTGCGTAGGGTTCAGCTCATTCGGAGAACCATTTGGATTGCAATGTGCCGTATGTACTAAAGTGTTATCTAATTCTTTACATGGACCCACTAATACTAGTTCCTTCACTCCATAACACGACCTTTTCCTAACCACCCTGTAAATTGTTATGGGGGGGGGGGGGGGGAATTGGGGTTTTTTTTTTAAGCTACCACGCATAGTCCAATAGGTTTAAAATTTTGTTACGATTTGTAATCCTAAAAATAAACTAGCCTAGCAAAAGGAAGAATTATTGAACCCAAAATCTACAAAGATAGCCCTAACACACACCACTCCTTTCCACCCCATTAAAAAAAATTAATAATAAAAAATAAACCACAAATTAAAATAAAATGAATATACAAAGGTAGCCATAAAATGTACAAATCTTTTCCCCAAAAAAAAAGAAGGAAAAAAAAAAGAGAGAGAAAAAAAACAAACCACACATAAACTCTAGGTGTTTTTAACCATAGTTAGGCCTGTAAAAAAGCCCCCAAAAAAAGGAAAAAGAAGAGTGAAAAAAATAAAACCTGACATATACCATAGGCAATATAGGTACCTATAATTTACTCGTTATTTACCGGAAGGGTAAATTAATCATTCAAACTCGGGACCGCGTGTCAATGGCAAGGCCCCCCAGCAGAAGGTCCTGACCCTCGCACCCACCGGTTCTCCCGGTCACCGCCTGCGCGAGTGGGGGAGGGTTCGAGTATCGACCACCAAGCCCACCGATTCTCCCGGTCTCCGCCCGGGTTGGTGGCGGAGGTACCGACCCCCACGCCCACCGGTTCTCCCGGTCTCCGCCTCAAGGTCCCGACCCGCCTGCCCAGCGGTTCTCCTGGTCTCCACCTGCTGCTGTGGGGGGTGGAAAAAGGGTCACTTCGACCGGAGAAGCCGGTGGCTGGATGACCGGATGACCGGGAGTGTCGTCTCTCTCCTTCTGCCTTTCTGCCTCTCTGCGCTTCGCTTCTGCGTGTCTTGTGTTTCCGCTCGCTGCGTGTTCTTGTTGCGCTGCGTGCTGTCGCTACCCCTTCTCTTCCCGATATGGATTCCACTCATGCCATGCAATGCCGGGTACTATGCCGCTGTTGAGACTTGTAAGAGCTTCTTCTCGCCGTTTCCCGTTCCCTTTTTCTCTCCACTGTTGTGATCATGTTTTGTGTCTAGTTTTCCTGTTTCCCTTTGTTTTCTCCTTCTCTCTAACAGAACCCGTCGCAAGCTGCAAGTCGCCCGTAGTACGGCGTGGCCGTGGATGTCCAGTGTGTATGTCGAAAGGCAGAGTGACATTATTGTCAGAGGGTAGTAAGAGAACAATGGACTAGCCAGAAGCCGTCGACATTGATGATCATCATCATTTTGCGCTTGCCGTCAGTGATGCGGCTTGACCTGCGAGTTTTGTTTCCTTTTTCTCGCAGCTGAACTTTCTTCTTGTGGTTCTCTTTCGGGAGGGAGCTGGATTCATATAGCCTAGGGACATTACAATATATTTTTCTACTGTCTGCTTCGTCTGCATTCTCTGTGGTTCCTTATTGTCTTCGAGTTTCAGAGCGGAAGAGTCGAACGGCGGAATCTGGAAGTACTGCGGGAAGGTTTTAAACTCGAGTCTGTCTGATCTTCCGATAGTTTCCTCTCTCGCATTTTCGGGGCATTGTTGCATGGTCTCATGATGTCCGCTAAGCTTCGATGGCTTTGCCATGTTCATGCTTTGTTTGTAGCAGCATGTTGATCTCTTCGGTCTATTTCTAGGCTTGTTTCTAGAACCTTTCCAGCGGCTTATTAGATCCTGGTTGCATGCATACTCTCTTTCGTGCAAGAGGTTCTGGAAAATGTTTTGTGAAGGGAAGAGGCGTGAATGTGCTTGCCCAGGAATAGTCATCCATGTACATGTACGACGATGGTCATCACGGAGACTGATGCTCCCGAAATTTTTCTTCGCTTTTTGGTTTCAGAACTAGGTACTAGGCCATAGGAGATGATGTGAAGGGCGGCATTGCTGAGCGGAGGTCGCAGCCAGCTTTGAGGACGGATCTCGCAGCACGCCAACATGAAGTCAGATTCGCCTATCGACTTTGCCATCTTTCAACTCACTCCCACCCGGACGAGGTGCACTTGTAGAAGCGCCATTTTTCCTTCTTTTGTTCTGTGGAAACAAATGCATCTAGGACCTGCTGCGTTTGCATGAATATCGGAAATGCCCTCCCTGCAGCTTGTACCTGAAATCAAAGTTGACAGTTTTATCTTCATATGGTTGCAAGCAGCATGCTTGTTACTAGCACATAGAGGCAAAATAGCAAATTTGAAGCTTGCTCTGTGGGCGATCTGTTGTTATAGCTTTCTTTTTTTTGGTCTCTTAGCATTCTCTTTTCAATGCACTCTGATGGTATTTCAACAAATGTAGAAGCAAAAACATGCATCACCCAAATCAATGGTGCCAGTGGTAGATTGCTTTTGGTATATGTGGTGATAAACAAGTCTGGTTTTTTAAACGAGATACAACTGTCGGGGATTTAGCATTGGGTTCCCAAATAGTTGATGTAGTCTTTGTTGTTGCGGTTCCAAGTAACTTGGTCTATTGAATCCTCTGTGGCAACTCACTAGTGGATGCTAATAATCACCCTCAATTATTGGGTTTAGGTGTGAGCTGCTCGTGGTATGTGGGACTGAGGCGGAGAAATTATCGGCGGGCTTACTACAGCCTTATCTGGAGCACCTGAAAACAGCAGAGGAGCAAGTGAAGAAAGGGGGCTACTCCATCAAACTAGAGCCACCTCCAGAATATCCTAATGGAAGTAACAAGGATGCCCCTTGGTTCACCAAAGGAACTATGGAAAGGTAAAAACTGGAAGTGATACTAGCTAGATAACTTCTATCTTGGTCTGGGAAGCTCAGCTTGCCATTCTACTTGTAATTAATGAGAACATATTGGAGGACTGACATTGGTCATGGTGAGGAAGTGGACACTCTTCTTTGACCACAAATCTCACTCATATTCATTCCTTAACAGTAACATTGAATTTCTTAAATGCTGGCAACTTTCACAGTCCTTTCTCTATTTGAATGAGGAAAAATTTGATATTGAACTGATCATAAGTCAAGTTGCATTCAATAGATGAAAGGGATCACAATGTCTGCTTGGAGACTTCAGGTTTGGCCCTATTTGTTCATGTATAGTTTGTTTGAGTTTCTGGTTAAGTAAATTTGATTATTATAGGATGACTTACATTAGAATGATTGTCCAATTGCACTTTGTCTGCTTAGAGTCATCGTATCCATGTAATTTTGTCGCACCCTAATATATGGCCAATCCTGCATTACAAAAAAAAGGCTTGTGGGCTGTACACATTGTGATCCTATTGTGACCAACCACCATCTGCTCAATGACAGAGCATGTGCAAACTTTTGGGTCACCCTTCAAATCCCTGCAACTGAAGTCATTGGCTGATGCAGGGTGTGTGTTTTGAAATTTGGAGTCTGGTTGATAGGCACAGGTTTTACATTTGGTCTTTAAGGTTGCAGATCAGAGGAAGTTTACACTCTGTAGACTTAATTCTTGAATTATGATTTTGTGAGGCAGGTTTGTGCGATTTGTTAGCACGCCAGAACTATTGGAACGAATAAGTACAGTGGAATGGGAACTCTCACAAATTGAGGAAGCCATCAGCCTTCAAACCAGTGACCCCTCTTCAGTATGTCTTCTAACTCTCTCTGCTTTCAGGTGATGCAATCTTTAACATTTGTTTCCTGTAACTCTGAGGTGGTAGCAGCCCTCATTTTCAATTAGCATGCAAGTGCTAATACAAGTCTTGTAATGAACAAAATGTATCACTGTTTGCTGGTATGTTCTCAGGTTAATTGTTGTACTACAGTCTTAGTGATAGTTTTGTGCCCTACTGATTCTTTTACCTTGACCTGTTGGGGCAGGGTGATGTGCCAGGATTCAATGCTTCACCCACCACTCCCCCATCTGGTATTCACTCTTTAACCTGTTTCAATGTTTTGCTTTTAATTGATTTGACCTTGGTGGTGCAACCAGTAGCATTTATCACATCAGTAGAACTTGGTTAATATCCTCTGATTTCTAACTCTTGCACATCTTTTTACAGGGACCAGAACATCTCTACCCCTGGTTTTGGACAAGCCTGGAATTTCACCTCCACTTAAGGTTGACCCCTATGCATTAATCAGTACCAGAAAGTTACTGGCCTTACTGATCATCCGCTGTCCATTGAGTCTGTTAATAACCTACATGTTAATTCTTGTGTGACTCCTTTTGCTGGTTTTCAAGCATGTGTTCTGGGGAAATATGGGGATTTCTTCTGTCCTTCCTGCATGACATGTACCTGACCATCTATGTCCCATAGCTTGGCACAAGCTGTCAAGGCTGGTTGGTGCTTAAAATAAAATGATTGGAGTCATGTTTCACCATATTGCCATGACTTTGGATTCATTGTGTGTGAGCATGTGACCTTGCATTGTTCAACAATTGTGCCTTGTTGACCTCATTGACATTGATGCTTTAGGCTAGAGTTGGGCTAACTTCAAGTATGGTGGGCTGATGCATTCATTGGGAATTGCAGAGGCAGGAATCAGTAGATGGAGCTGAAACCCCTGAAGCACCAGAGACTTCCAAGTGAGGAATTGATTTTTAGAGTTTTTGTCTACTCCTTTGCTTTCAAGGTTGACTTGGAAAATAGATCTTCAGGAGGAGAGGGTGGAGTAGCAAGATTGCATAACTTTTGAGCTTCCATTTGTTGTGTTTAGGTTCTTAGGTCATGGGGTTTAAAATTCTCGTTTCAGGGTTGTCAGTTTCTCAGCTTTATAAGGTGGTTGTCACAGGAGACGGTTGCTGAGGGCTATGGATTCCCGACGGCTGGCACTACAGAAGGAGCAAGGCATGGCTTTTGCAAGGGCAGGAGCTGCTGGCTTTGACATGGAGCATTTGACCCATCTTACTGTGTTTGCTGACTGCTTTGGTGCTACTCGCTTAGGGTAGAACTCTTTCTTTGACCAAACCTTAAGATTGCAATGCTGGACCAAAGTTCTGTTGAGAAAGACTAAGTTTATGGGGATCACCCGGAGTGAGTTTTTCCAACACGTTGTATGGGTGTTATGTCATTCTCTAATCTCTCCCTTCATTTTTTTCTTTTCCCAATGAGAAGATTATCTTATTTATGCAGTCATTTGTGTTGCTGAAACAGGGATGCTTGTGCTAAATTCATAGCCTTGTGCAATAAGCGGAAAGAGTCAATCCTCTGGATGGAGGAAATGGAGCTTGCTGCTGCTGCTGCAGAGGCAGCAGCATTAACATCAACTCCTCCCCGTCTTATTTCAAAGGATCAATATGTGGATATGTGGACAGATGCTCAGGGCGGTGAGGCTGATATCCTCCGAGTTGAAGTTGGTGATGATGTCTCTCACAGTGGTCAAATTGGTGAGGATACAGCTGGTCGGGGTTTCCAGAGGCCAGATTTGCAGCAGGGTCGACGGTCAATCCCATTTGATTTGCGTAATGGAACAGCTGCTGGTTCAAACCAGAACTGGGTTGGGGATACCAATGGCGAGTACCACTCTCGAGGTCGAGGTCGATTTAATCACCCAGGTTATGATGATGCTTATGACCAGGAGATGGCAGAACGAGGCTACTCAGAAGATGGATCCTTCGCTGCCAATGGAGGTGGGCCAAGATGGAGGCGGATTTCAGGGGAGGGTGTTAGCCATGGATACCCAGGGCCCCCATCCCGGGGGTATGCAAATGGGCCTGATGGGGACTATTATCCTGACTCACATATGTTTCCTTCACCCCGGGGTGCCCAAGTAGGCTATCCTCCCAACCAAGGAGTAGGCTATGTTGATGGTAACAGGAGCCAAGGGCAATGGTCACAAAGACAGGCTTCTGATCACCATTGGCATTCTAGCCCTGGCTATTACAATGATGGTCCTGGGTATGTTCACTCTGGAGAACCGACTATGCACCCAAATTTGGAAGGTGGATATGGGAACATGATACCTCAGGGTGAGAAGGATCTTAATGTTGTGGCAGCCATTGGGACTGCGGGGCATACCCCGCCAACTTCTTCTGCTATGGAGGGAATGGTTTCAGATAATAAGAGTCTCTCTGACACAGAAGCTGATGGACCATCCCCAAGCCATAAGCACTCACGGCGTTCAGCCCGCCACTCAACATCACCTAACAGGCGTTCATCATCACCTTTGCGGAAAGTACAAGTTGGCCGCTCAGGAAGTCGGCGGTCTGGAGTGGTGGTCATCCGTAATATCAATTACATCACCAATCCAAGTGTGAGTGTGGAGAAGAGCACTGGGAAGGATTACTCAGAAGCCAGTGAAAGCCTTGATGAAACTGACTCTGCAATGGGTGATGAGGATGATGAGAAGAAGCTAAGTGGACCGGGGAGTCTCAGTGTGAAAGATGCAATAAGTCTTTTTGAAGTTAAACGAAGGGAATCCCGTGATTCGCCTAAGAAAAGGCTATCAAAACAGGGGAGTCGAAGGGGATCTATTGGTAATGCAGAAAAACCAGTGTTGAGAAGGTGGAGTAGCACAGCAGGTGAACAAATTAGTGAACCAAGCATGACCTCAGAAAAAAGTGATGGGGTGGATGGCAGTGATGATAGCTTACAGAATGTTGCCACAACTGAGCATTCTGAGCATTCTGAGACCACTGATCTCTTGCAAGATAAAGAACAACCTGGGCCACCTTTCCATCATGGATCAACAGAGGAAGTGCTGTCTGTGCCAACTAGATCAGTACAAGTCTCTCGCTCAGGTTTAAATTTTGAGGCAGAAGCTGGTATGCCAGTTCAGAATTTGACAAACACAGAGTCATCAGAACCATTGGAAGACACCTTCATTCTGCCCCACCGAGACACACATTCTCTGGTCCGAACTTCTCTTTACTCTGAAGCTGAGAGCAGTGTTGTTCAACCATCAGGAACCCAACTGGATGATTCCTTCATGATACCTAAACGAAGTGGACAAGCTTCTGAGATGAACAAGCTTAGGGAAGTAAACCAGGATCATGAAATGGTCCTTGTTCAGAAACCAGAATTGACTGATGAATCTTTCATAGTCCCTGACCGAGCTCAGGCACATGAGCAATCAGAGCTAGGTTGGAGGAGTGAGCTTCACTTGGACACAGAGATGCCAAGTAACAAAAAGAACAAAGTGCAGACTGAGGAGAGAACCACTGCACCTGAGGAGTTGTTCATGTTCCCTGATCGTCAAGGAGGTCGTGAATCATTGGGCTGGAGTACTGCTGTTGACCATAGCATGGAGTGCCTGGCACCAGAGACAATTGATCGGAAATCTGCAGCTGCTGCAAATGCAGATAACAATGTTGATTCTGCCAAAGAATCCAAGGGGAAGGGCCAGCCCAGCACAAAAAAGGTAGAAAAAAGGAAATCAGAGGTGGTAGCTCGCCATGCCCGACTTTCTGAGAAGCATGCCCCCTCAGCTGATGCTCAATTGCGTGCTGAGAAATTACGAGCCTTCAAGGCTGACCTTGCTAGAAGCAAAAAGGAGAAGGTATAGATCATTCCTGTGCTCCAACATTGTGCTTTGGGAGTCATATGGTTAGGTCTGTAACACAATTGAATCATTTAATTGTTCAGGATGAGGAGGAAAGAAAGAGATTGGAGGCATTGCGAGCTTTGCGTCGGGAGCGTATAGCAGCAAGGAGCAACCCTGCAACAGCTGCAGCAACCTCCCATGCTTCACAGCGTCAACTTTCATCTCCAAAACCTAGTCCACTGCCAAAACTCTCACCCCAAAAGTCTACCTCTCGACCCCTCCGTGGGAGCATGAGCACCCTTGCACCACCAACTATATCAAAGTCTTCACGGATCTTCCAGCGACGGGCCTCCACAGCACTTAAGTCTTCTTTGAACCCCCTTAGCCAATCTGTACCATCATTTGCTGAGCTCCGAAAAGAAAACACCAAACCTTCAGCAGTGCGATCAAGCTCAATTTTTGAGCGGGGATCCCTCAAAAAGAATCAGTCTCTGCCAGCCAGACATGCTTCCACAGCTCCTTTGGAAGCGAACAGGACTCAGCCTTCTAGTAGACTCATTTCTTCCATGTCTGCAAATAATGATGATAAAAAGCGCTTGAGAAGCTCGGCAATAAGGAGATCTGTTTCAGAACTCAGTACTGAGTCTCAGGAGGTCCAAGTCTCTGCACCACGAAGAACCTCAAAAGTTGTTGAGGTTGAACAGAAGGAACAATCAACAAAGACAACAAACCATCTTTCTACCATTCCAAGTGGAGCTCTGGATGCCAAACCTTTTCTTCGGAAGGGAAGAAGCACAACCTCAGGTGCCACACCTGCTGCAAGAAAGCTGAAAACTGATTCTGCAGCTGATCATTTAAAGGTTCCAAACGGGAATCCTCCCATGCCTTTGCCTTTGCCTTTGCCTTTGCCTCTCCCAGTGGAGGCTCCTCCTTCAGCTCAGGACTTCAACCAAATACCAGCTGCTTCCCGTGATTTGGCAACAGATGAGACCAATGAGAAAGCTGGTATTCGACCTGGCCTTATGCCTGCTGATCCATCTGCCAGCATTGATGCTATCCAGAGCCCTCCTAAGGTTATAAAAGAGGCAAGTGTGGACCTACTGCCTGATACTAATGGTAACAAGCCCCATGTGTCACAAGCTCCACTTGAGGCTCCTGTTGAAGACTATGTTGCCCCCCGTGCACCAGAGACCTTGAAGCCGTACAGCAATGGTTGCCCTGAGCTTGTGGTAGCTGAAGATGAGATCTCATCCTCATTCAACCCCACTGCTGCAGAAGAGTCACCTGCTCATTCTCAAACTCACATTTCTGCATTGACAAATTCATCACCAGTGGCGTACATTGCACCCCGGGCCATGATGTCATCATCACCTATCTCAACACCTACTCGAGCCACATCAGCACCAGCAGAGGTGTATGATGCCCCATTGGCCACTGTGACAGATTATACTTCACCCAAGTACGATGCACCAAAAGCCATTGTTTCTTCCTCCTCTCTGGATGCCCTGCCAGTTCTTCAGGCATCCTTGTCCCCTGAGGAAGTTGGTAACACTAACAGCTCTGGTCGCTCCCGGAAAACTTGGGGGAGTTCACAGAAGCTTGCTCTGACAGGTGACAATGATAATAAGGAATCACCCAAGGGCCTGAGAAAGCTTCTGAAGTTTGGACGGAAAAGCCGGAACTCTAATGCAAATGATTCAACTACTTCAGAGGGGGATGAGGACACAGAGGCAACAAGTGAGGCTGGTTTTTCTGAGGTCATGGTGAAGATTGAGAAAGGCAAGCAGAATGGGAGTCATTCCAAGAATTCCAAAAAGCCATCAGTGATCTCGAATGTGAGTATGGACGTTGATGACGAAAGCAGCCCTGGTATGTTGATAAACCCAAAGTTCCAAGATTTTTGGTGCTCATCAAGTCCCAGCTTTTAGCCCTTTACTACTAGGCAACTATCTTCTGCCATATCTTGATTGCTCATCTTCTGGCAATTTCACATGAGATGGAGAGCATACTAGAGTGACTATTAGGCATCAAACGAATGAAGGGATTTCCTGATGGTGCACTTGAACTTCAGGCTCCCCATTCTTCTTGCCATGAGTAATAAGTGATCTGAACTGAATCTCTATATTGACCACTAATAGAAGGCAGAGGTCAGAGAACTTTTTTGGATATTTATATTGTAAGTGCCTGTAACCTACATTCTTCCACCTTGCATCTTCCTGCAAGTAACAAATATGTGCTGCACAGTGCAGCTTCATGCATGCCAGAGGTTACCCATCATTGGGACTATCCTGGTGCCCATTTGTGTCTTCTTGCATATAAGAATGGGTCTACAGAAGGAAGGAGTGTAATGACTCTTTTCATTTCAGTGGATTTTTTATTTCAGTGGATCTGACTGGAAAATGGTATTTTGGGGAGTCATTGTCATTCATTCACCTGCAAGTGGGGCATGACTGAACACAGGTGGAGACTTGAGAAGTGCAAACTCTTTTTTATTGTTTTTGAAATTTGTAGCTATATCATTGTCCTAACATCAGATTTTGGATTTTGCAGGATTATCTGTGAGAAGCTCACTTCCTACCCCACCTTCTGATTCCAAGATGCTGGATGGCAAATCATCAGGTGGAAGCTCTGGTAAAGGTATGCATTGCTATTGCTTCAGAGAATTGTTGATTGCATACTGTAGTGTCATAGCACTGTTGACTTGCAATTCAACTGCCATCTCTGTGTACAAGTCATTGTAGCATAATATTGGGTGAAGTTGCTCTTGCATAGTTCATTCTGACTTCACTCCTCTTAACACCTTTTCCTAAATCCTTGTGTTTTTCTTGTTTATCTGTTTGTCCTCTGTTTCCCTTGTTGGGTCCTCTCTTGGCTGCATTTGCTCCTAACATGGGAATTTGCTACTCTTGTTAACATGTATTTGTGGAGTATCAACCTACTGTTGAATTACATTCCTTGGAGTTATCATAAGAAGCTAACTTGCTTAGGATTTGGACAGAAACCGATATATCCTTATTTTTACCTTGTGATATAAACCAGTCCTGCTGATAAAGTGTCTTCTAGATTTTCCCTTTTCTCACTTGGACTCTATTTTGGATTGCAGCTTCTCGATCATTCTTTGCAGCATTCCGGAGCAAAACAAATGAAGCAAAATCTTGATCATGAGCTGTGTAGCAAACTTGGAGTCATGCAGCTGCCAAACAAAATTGTTGATTGGAAAGTTGGGACTGTTTGTTGAATGATCTGAAACACCTGGGTCTCATTGCAATTTTGTTGCCTTTGGGCGATGAAAGCTTCTGAACACAACAACAGCCATTACTAAAAGTGATGACATTTGTGAACTATATGGTCTAGTGGTTTTTTCCCCTCCATTACTCTATTGTGGTTTATTGATCAAAAGATTCTTATATTCAGCTATGCATACAAAAGGCACAGGCATATAAGTAGGTGAAATCTGGTACACCACCCCAGTATTGTGCTTCAATGTTCAAGAGAAGCTATGTGCTTTGTTGATATGCAGCATTGGCGGGTATAATAGTTTTCTAAAGAGAAGTATTGCCAGTTTGCTCCAGCTTTGTTTTCTAGTGCTGGTCTCCTTTTATTCAATGTTGTTAGGAAAATCTGTGATTGGTGAAAAAACAGCATTTGGTGAATTAGAACAGGAGTTGGCTTTCTGTGAAAAGGATGTTTGTTTCATCCTTCCGTTTCAACTTTTCCCCGTTTTCTCCACCTGTCATATAAATGCTGACGATTTTACTTGTTTTTCCTGTCTCCAAAGTGTGCATTGTTTGTTGGATGGTTTCAGGCACCTTTGATTATGCTATGTGTACTGTTGCCCTTCAAGCATCATCTATTACATTGGAGGTATTCATTCTCTCATGATTCTAAATGTCAGCAGTGGTTCTTTTGTGCCAAAACCATGTCTTGAAACTCTAATTTCAGAAGCCTCTTGTTACTTGCAAAATGTTCAACTTTCTGGTTTACTAGCGGGCTTAGACATTCATTGCATGGTCACACGCAGAGCTTCTGAATAACTAATACCATGGTGTTTGTCCTTTTCATGTTGAGTCAGAGTATGATGCAACTGCTACAATTTGAGAGATCTTGACATAGGTTACAGCTGTGATGTAGCTCTGAGTTCAAAACGTTGTTGAAGTAAGCAAACATTTTGGTGGAACTTTCTCTTGGTTTTGGGCATATTTTAGCAAGATCCAATTCTAAGATATTCCAAATGTTGATGTTTGAAATTTTTGGCTAAACAAAGTTTGGATAAAGATAAAATTGGCTAGGTGCAAGAAAAAAATTCAGTTACTAGTTGGTGTGATAAAGATAATGGACTCTGATATATTTAGATAGTCTAAATGACATGATGAAGCATCACATAAATTAGTTATTGTGTTTTGTGATGTATAAAATATTAATACACTAAATATATGTACATATGTATTCCCTAAACTACCATAACTATATTAGTAATCTATTTGTATCATTAATTTACAAGTACTTCTCATGTTAATCCTATGTAAAAATTTATGGTCTTTCATCATTCAAGGTTTATCTATCGTTTTAGCATAATAAGTCATATTGGCAAAGATTTTACCCTCTCAAGGCAACCATCTTATGTGTTCAAGTTGTGAACTTGCTCCCACAAAATTGTAATGCTTCATGAATGCATGTTTGCCCATTTCTTGGTTATGTCAATATTGAAATAGAATATTGTTCATGCTATTCATATTTGAACAAGTCTTTGTTGCAACTTTCTTTGAAAGTTTAATTTGAGTGCTTTGATAGATAAAAGACAAAATTAGATTGATGTGATTTTTCTATAGGTCTCCCCTTTCAAACTTAACAAGAAAGAGATGACAATAATGAAGGCATTGGTGATATGATGGATATTGTGAGCAAAGGTTGTTAGAATGGGAAGAGAGGTCAATAGTGAACAACTTGCAAGGAATGATCAAGTAGTAACAAGGCAACATGTAACAACAACAAGAAGGTACTGTGTAGTAACAACTATTGAAAGGCATTGTCATCCACTGTGGAAAACAAGTTAGCATGAAGTTTTTACAAGGTAGTGAGGTTTGTTGGAACCATGTAGAACAATCAAACTAACACATGAGGAGGAGGCACATAATGATGAAAACAATGACAAGAAGCAAAATTGGTGTCAAAAAGAAATTGGGTGAATGAAAAGTTGTTTATTAATGTATTTTTAGTTCCCACATAAGTCATCACAGCTTAGACATGAATGAGAAATTGGGCACATGGTAAGTTGTTTGACAACAAATTGCTAACTCCCACATCTATCGTCAAAGCTTGGATACGAAAGGGAAATTGGGTGGATGGAAAGTTGTTTAACAATGGATTGCTAGCTCCTGCATCTATCATCAAAGCTTGGATAGGAATGGTAAATTGGGTAGATGGAAAGTTGTTTAACAATGGATTGCTACTCCCACATCTATCATCAAAACTTGGACATGAACAAAATAAATTGAGATAGACTACAACACAATTTGAAAAAGACAACCCCAAATGAAACCTACATGTAATCGTAATGTTTAACTTTAGGTAAGCTTTTGTTACAAATATTTGCTACCATATCTTAAAGTAGGGGAATATTTTAAATAATTTGTTTAATGTGAAGTTATTATGAATGTCAATATGTTTACTATGATTGTGAAATTTGGGATTTTAAGTCAAGACCATGCACTTTGGTTGTCAACAAATATTATGGTAGGAGCTAGTTGAGGAAATCCTAATTCATGTAATAATCTTCATAACCTAACTACTTTAGCAATTATTTTGGACAATGCAATGAAATGGGATTTTGTGTTGGACAAGGCCACTAATGTTTTTTTTTCTTTTACAAAACACAACCCTAACATTAGAACAAACAA
>Ga0116229_10008483_pt1 | contig 15945 bp, 16 predicted proteins | sample S1TSphgellanicum_3_FD_87313 | JGI IMG/M metagenome (GOLD analysis project Ga0116229, IMG submission 87313) | Host-associated microbial communities from peat moss isolated from Minnesota, USA - S1T2_Fc - Sphagnum magellanicum MG | ecosystem: Host-associated > Plants > Peat moss > Unclassified...
CAGGTTTTGCGGCTGGCGGAATTGGCCCTGGAGGCAGGCGCTGACGGGTTGGTGTGCAGCGCACATGAGGTGGCGGCGTTGCGCGCGGCTTTCGGCAGGGCGCCGATCCTGGTGGTACCTGGCATTCGCCCCGCCGGGTCTGACCCGGGCGACCAGGCGCGGGTAATGACCCCGCGCGACGCGCTGACGGCTGGCGCCGACTTCCTGGTGGTCGGAAGGCCGATCACCGGGGCGCGCGATCCTGGTCACGCGGCCTCCTTGATCGCGCTGGAAGCTTCATGAGCATCCGGGTCAAAATCTGCGGCATCAACAGCCCGGCGGCCTTCGATGCTGCGGTCGAGTCGGGGGCCGACTGGGTCGGCTTTGTGTTCCATGAGCGCTCACCGCGCCACGTCACGCCGGCGCGTGCCGCCCTGCTATCGAACCGCCTGCGTGGCGGCCCACCGCGAATCGGCCTGTTTGTCGATCCTGCCGACGATGTGCTTGCGGAAGCGCTGGATGCGCTAAAACTGCACGCACTTCAGCTTTATGCGCCGGCCGAGCGGATTGCCCGCATCCGCGCGATGTTCGGCGTGCCCGTCTGGCGATCGGTGGCGGTTGAAACCCCGGCCGACCTGCCAGAGGATGGCGGCGTGGCAGCGGCGTTGGTGATTGAGCCGAAAGCCCGGGCGGGGGCAGCCTTGCCGGGCGGCAACGGCCTGGCGCTGAACTGGAAAATGCTATCGGACTGGAACCCGCCGACAAGCTGGTTGCTGGCGGGTGGGCTGACGCCCGAAAACGTGGCGCAGGCCATCGTGCAAAGCGGTGCCAAGGCGGTGGACGTGTCATCGGGCGTTGAGAGCGCGCCGGGGGTGAAGGATCCGAAACTGATCGCGGCGTTCGTGCAAGCGGCCAGGTTGGGCCAGGGACTGCGCCCCCTTATCGTTTAGGACGAACTGACCAGATCGAGACCACCGGAACGGGCGTGGCCCCGGGCGCGTAGCTGCGCTATGACCGGCGCCTTACCCCCGGAGCCTGACTTGAACCATACCCCCTCGCCGCCGCTGCCAAATACCTTGCGCCAAGGCCCGGATGGGCATGGGCGCTTCGGCGCATATGGCGGCCGGTTCGTGGCCGAAACGCTGATGCCGCTGGTGCTGGAGCTGGAGGCTGCTTACGAGGCGACCAAGGCCGATCCCAGCTTCCAGAAAGAGCTGGATTACTACCTGAAGGATTATGTCGGCCGGCCGAGCCCGCTGTGGTTTGCCGAGCGACTGACCAAAAAGCTCGGCGGTGCCAAAATCTATTTCAAACGGGAAGAGCTGAACCATACGGGCGCCCACAAGGTGAATTCCTGCATGGGCCAGATCCTGCTCGCCCGCCGCATGGGCAAGACGCGGATCATCGCTGAGACAGGCGCCGGCCAGCACGGCGTGGCCACCGCCACGGTATGCGCGCTCATGGGCATGCCCTGCGTGATCTATATGGGCGCCGTGGATGTGGAGCGGCAGCGGCCTAACGTGTTCCGGATGAAGTTGCTCGGCGCCGAGGTGGTGCCGGTCACCACCGGCGCCGGCACCTTGAAGGACGCGATGAACGAGGCGATGCGGGACTGGGTGGCGAATGTCTCCGACACCTATTTCCTGCTCGGCACTGTCGCCGGCCCGCATCCCTACCCTGCCATGGTGCGCGATTTCCAGAGCGTGATCGGCACCGAGGCGCGGGTGCAGATGATGGAAGCCGAAGGCAGGCTTCCCGATGTGGTGATCGCCGCAGTTGGCGGCGGATCGAACGCGATGGGCATTTTCCATCCGTTCCTGGATGAACCCAGCGTGCGCCTGATCGGCGTGGAAGCGGCCGGGCGGGGGCTGGATAGCGGCGCCCAGGCCGCCAGCATCGAGCGTGGCCGGCCCGGCGTGCTGCATGGCAACCGCACCTATCTGCTTCAAGATGATGATGGGCAGATTACCGAGGCCCACAGCATCAGCGCCGGGCTGGATTACCCCGGCATCGGCCCGGAACATGCCTGGCTGCACGATATTGGCCGCGCTGAATATGTCGGTATCACCGATCAGGAGGCGCTGGATGCCTTCCAGCTCTGCTGCAGCACCGAGGGGATTATCCCGGCGCTGGAATGCGCGCACGCGCTCGCCCATATCCAGAAACTGGCGCCGGCGCTGGACGCGGAAAAAATCATCCTGCTGAATCTCTCCGGTCGCGGCGACAAGGACATCTTTACCGTGGCCGAGCATCTGGGCGTGAAACTGTGAGCCGGATCAAGGCACGTTTCGATGCGCTGAAAGCCGAGGGGCGTGGCGCGCTGATTCCGTTCCTGGAAGCCTACGACCCCGATCCCGCCACCAGCATGGCGATCCTGCAAGGCATGCCTGGTGCCGGCGCCGACCTGATAGAAATCGGCATGCCCTTCACCGACCCGATGGCCGACGGCCCGACCATCCAGGAAGCAGGGCGGCGTGGCCTGAAGGCCGGCGCCACGCTGGGCCACACGCTGGCGATGGTGCAGGAATTCCGGCAGGAAGATAACGCCACGCCGATTGTGCTGATGGGCTACCTCAACCCGATCCTGGCCTATGAGCCAGCCCGCTTCTGCCTGGACGCCGCCTGCGCCGGGGTGGACGGGCTGATCGTGGTGGATTTGCCGACCGAGGAGGCGGCTGTGCTGGCCGGCCCCGCCGCCGAGAACGGGTTGGACATCATCCGGCTGGTCGCACCGACCACCGACGACAAAAGGCTGCCGATCGTACTGCGCGGCTCTTCGGGTTTCGTCTATTATGTCAGCATCACCGGCGTGACCGGCACGCGCACCGCCTCAGCCGATGAGCTGGGCGCCGCCATTCCACGAATCCGGGCGGTGACCGATCTGCCCATCGCCATCGGCTTCGGCGTACGCAGCCCGGCCCAGGCGCTGGCGGCGGTGCAGGCCGGTGATGCGGCGGTGGTCGCCTCCGCGCTGATCGACACCCTGGCCGCAAGCCTGGATTCTTCCGGCCGCGCCCGCCCGGACACCGTTCGCCTGGTGCTCGACCAGGTGCGCGGCCTGGCGGATGCGATCCGCTCGGCCAAACCTGCTTTCGCGAGGGAGCTGTCATGAGCTGGCTTACCGAATATGTCCGCCCCAGAATCCGTACGCTGCTTGGCCAACGCGAGGTTCCGGAAAATCTGTGGTCGCAATGCGGCTCTTGCCAGCAGATGATCTTTACCAAGGAGTTGGAAAAGAATTTTCGGGTCTGTACCCATTGCGGCCACCACATGCGTGGCACCGCTTTGGAACGCCTGGCCTGGACTTTTGACGAGGGCAGTTTTACCCGCATCGAACTGCCCAAGGCACCTGCCGATCCGCTGGGGTTCCGCGACCAGAAACGCTATTCCGAACGGCTGCGCGAGGCGCGTACCAAGACCGGTCTTGAGGATGCGCTGGTGGTGGCCCACGGCACCATTGGCGGCGAGCGGGCCGTGGTGGCGGTGATGGAATTCAACTTCATGGGCGGCTCGATGGGCGCCGCGGTGGGCGACGGGATTGTTGCCGCTGCGCGCCTGGCGGTGCTGCAGGCGGTGCCGCTGATTGTGTTCACCGCCTCCGGCGGCGCACGCATGCAGGAGGGCGCGGTAAGCCTGATGCAGATGCCGCGCACCACCATTGCCGCCATGCTGCTGAAGGAAGCGGGGCTGCCGTTTATCGTAGTACTGACCGACCCGACCACCGGCGGCGTCACCGCCAGCTTTGCCATGCTGGGCGATATCCAGATTGCCGAGCCGGGCGCGCTGATCGGGTTCGCCGGTGCGCGGGTGATCGAACAGACGGTGCGCGAAACCCTGCCTGAGGGCTTTCAGCGCGCCGAATACCTGCATGAACACGGCATTCTCGACATGGTCATCCGGCGCACCGAAATGCGCGAGACATTGGCACGGGTAATCGGGCTGCTGCGACCCTACACGCCGGAAGAGAAGGTGGTGGAGCCGGTGTCAAAGCCCGTGCAGGAGCCTGCTGACGCTGCGTGACCGATTTTTGGCGCCGCAGAGTCGCTTGCGGTTTCAAGATCTAACCCGCACCGGAAGCACTTTCATCCAACCAAAGTTGGTGGGTTGCCAAAGCGCAACCCACCTTTACGCGCTGAGCAACGAGCCCTATGTCCGCTGATACCGCCGCCGTGTCCGAACTGCCCCGCCCAGCGCGCGCGCCTGAGCCTGGGCGCGCGGACGCCATTATCGATCGGTTGCACAAGCTCTATCCCAAGCTGATCGATCTCAGCCTGGATCGGGTGTTGCGGCTGTTGCAGCAATTGAACAACCCGCAGCTGCGGTTGCCGCCGGTGATCCACGTGGCCGGCACCAACGGCAAAGGCAGCACCTGCGCGTTTCTGCGCGCCATCGCCGAGGCGGCGGGCTGGCGGGTGCATGTCACGATCTCGCCGCATCTGGTGGAATTGCGCGAACGGTATCGGGTGGCCGGCACGCTGGTGTCCGAGGCAACCCTTGCCGATACGCTGGCGGAGATCGAGCGGGTGAATGATGGCGCCGCGATCACCGTGTTCGAAGCGCTGGTGGCTGCTGGCTACCTGCTGTTTTCTCGCACACCAGCCGATCTGTGCGTGGTGGAAGTGGGGCTGGGCGGCCGCTTCGACGCCACCAACGTGATCCCCCAGCCGGCCGCCTGCGCCATCACCTCCATCTCGCTGGACCACCAGGATTTTCTCGGCACGCGGCTCGACCGGATTGCCTGGGAGAAAGCCGGCATCATGAAACCAGGGCGGCCGGTAGCCACCGGCCTGCAACCGCCGGAGGTGGCGGCCATGCTGCGGGCCTGCGCCGCGGAGACCGGCGCCATTTTGCTGGAACGCGGCCGCGATTGGGAGATCAGCACGGATGCGCATGGCATGCGGTTTGCCGATTCGTCCGGCGAGCTAAGCCTCAGCCTGCCCGGCCTGAAAGGTGCACACCAGCACGATAATGCAGGCATCGCCATCGCGGCGTTACGCGCGTCCGGCCTTGTCGTGCAAGCTGCCGCCTATGATGGCATCGCGCGGGCCGAGTGGCCCGCCAGGCTTCAGCGCCTGACCGGAAGACTAACCCATGCGCTGCCCGAGGGCACTGAATTGTATCTGGATGGCGGCCATAACGAGGGCGCGGGCGCAGCCTTGGCCGGCCAGTTGCAAAGCTGGTCGGACCGCCCGGTGCACCTCGTTGTCGGCATGAAACAGAGCAAGGATGTCGGCGCGTTCCTGCGGCCTTTGCTGCCCCTTGCGACCAGCGTCTGGGCGGTTGAGGAGAAAGGACAGCACTTGGCGCTTCCGGTGGCGGCGGTGATCGAGGCGTCTGGCGGATTGGCCAGGCCTGGGCCTGACATCGCGGGCGCGTTGCGGCAGATAGCGCAAGTGCCGGGCAGCGCCATGGCGCGCGTGCTGATCTGCGGCAGCCTCTACCTCGCCGGCGAGGTTCTGAAAGCCGATAGGGTCTGATCACAACCCCGGCAGATGCGCATTTCGGCACAGTCTTGCAAAACGCCGGTTACAACCAAAGCGTATTGCTGCGGTGCACAAGCGAGATAGGCTCGCGCCGGAGGCGAAAATGAAGTTCTGGATCATCAGTATGGCTGCTGCCCTTAGCCTGATGGCGATGACGCCGCTGTAAAGACCTCACCACAGGTTGTAGTTTGATCGAGACAAACCTGTTTTCTCGTGGTATTGTTTTGTCACTCTTCGAAGCGCCACCTTGCCGCGATTTCAGCGAGGCTGCGGCAACCGCAGGAGAAGACCCCATGCAACCCGGCCAGCACCGACTGACATTGGAAGCGCTACTCTCCGACCCGCTGACGCAACTGGTGATGCGGAGTGACAACATCACGCCGGCCGATGTTGAACAGGCTTTTGCGATGGCCGAATCGGGGCTACGCACGGCCTCCGTGCCGCCGCCCTTGCCGACGCGGCGCAGCGCGCGCGGCTTTATGCGGGGCTTCTGCGGCGCCTCCCGGATGGTCTGATGCAGGTTCGGCGTGTGGCAACGTTTCCACGCCCGCCTGCCATCGAGCCGGTTCCGGCCTCAGTCAGGATCGTTCTGGGCGGCGAGACGATTGCGGAGACGGATCAGGCCTGGCGCATTCTCGAAACAACCCATCCGCCCACCTATTACCTGCCCGCCGCCGCGTTCCGGCCTGGTTCTCTGCGCCCCGGCGCGCGCACCAGTTTCTGCGAGTGGAAGGGCGTCGCCCGCTATTTTACGGTCAGCGGCGGCGACCGAACGGAGCAAGATGCCGGCTGGGGCTACGCCGACCCCACCCCCGCCTATGACGCTTTGCGCGACCATGTCGCCGTGTATGCCGGGCGGATGGATGCATGTTTCGTCGGCGATGAGAAAGTGATCCCCCAGCCCGGCGGCTTTTACGGCGGCTGGATCACCGCCGCGTTCATCGGCCCATTCAAGGGCGGCCCGGGGACACAGTTCTGGTAGAAGCCTCGACCGATCCGCCGAGAGAATGACAAATTGGCCTCGGAGGATGGATGAAATCCAACCTTTGTGCTTGGCGAAGTTGGTGGATTTCATCCACCCTGTGACGGCGTGGCGCCTTCAGAAAAGATCCGGCCTAGAGCGGGATGCGATCTGATCGAATCGTTGTCGAGTGTCGCATCCCGCTCTAATGCCGGATCATGCTCTGAACGCCGACTGGTATCAGATGGCCTTCTCGATATCAGTCCTGCCAAAATCATCACCTTTAAAGAGCAGCCTGGCATGGTTGGTCTTTGTGCAGGCATAGGCGAAGCAATCGCCCATGTTCAGAGCGGCCGGATGTCGGCCCTTGCCATACCGTGCATAGGCCTCAGCCGCGATCTCCAGCTCAGGCTCGGCGAGGCCTACGAAAACGATCTGCCCTGCCAATCTGAATCGACTGACACAGTCGCGTGCACTCTCGGGGCGAAATGCATAACTCCGGCATAGGCCGGCGATCGTCTCCCATACCGAGAAGGCTGAGCAGATCCGATCAGGATCAGCTTCCATGGCATCGGCCAATTCTTCCGCCTCTGGTTCGCCCACGATAATGGCAATCAAAGCGGATGCATCCGCAAAGATCATCAAAGGTCGCCGGAGAGTTCGTCGAAGAATGCCTTGTCAGCGCGTTGACCGGTGGAGGGTGGCAGTTTGCAGGCCTCGCGCAAGGCGGCGAACCTATCCCGCAGGGGAATGGCGTTCTCCATCCGCTTCAACTCCGCCGTTACCGCAAACTTCACAGCGTCCTGCTTGGACAAACCGCGCTCCTTGGCGAGCCGGTCCACCAGGCGGGCGGTGCTGTCATCCTTGATATAAAGTGGCATCGGCGGCTCCAGATATCCCGATACTAGAATCAGGATATCCAGTATCGCCGGCTAAAACAATGGCGATCTTGCCCACATAACGCGCGCCCGTAGCAACGGGCGGGGGACTGCCCCCGCCCGCCGTTTCTCAGTAGCGGTACGCCTCGTGCTTGAACGGGCCGTTTACGCTGGCCAGATCAAGATACTCGGCCTGTTTGGGTGAAAGCTTGGTCAGCTTCGCGCCCACCTTGGCCAGATGCAGGGCGGCCACTTTCTCGTCCAGGTGCTTTGGCAGCGTATAGACCTTGCGCTCGTATTGGCCGGGCTTGGCGTGCCAGAGTTCGATCTGGGCCAACACCTGGTTGGTGAAGCTGGCCGACATCACGAAGCTCGGGTGGCCGGTGGCGTTGCCCAGATTCACCAGGCGGCCCTCGGAGAGCACGATAAGGCGCTTACCGTCGGGAAAGACCACCTCGTCAACCTGCGGCTTCACATTTTCCCACTTGTAGTTGCGCAGGCTCTCGATCTGGATTTCGCTATCGAAATGGCCAATATTACATACGATGGCCCGATGTTTCATCGCCCGCATATGGTCAGCTGTGATCACGTCCACATTGCCGGTGGCGGTGACGAAGATGTCGCCGCGTGGGGCCGCGTCGTCCATCGTATCGACCTCGTAGCCTTCCATCGCCGCCTGTAGCGCGCAGATCGGATCGACTTCGGTCACCACAACGCGGCAGCCGGCATTGCGCAGGCTGGCGGCGGAGCCTTTGCCCACGTCGCCGAAGCCCGCAACCACGGCGATCTTGCCCGCCATCATCACGTCGGTGCCGCGGCGTATGCCATCGACCAGGCTTTCCCGGCAGCCATACAAATTGTCGAATTTGGACTTGGTGACGCTGTCATTCACATTGATCGCCGGGGTCAGCAGCTTGCCAGCCTTGGCCATTTCCCACAGCCGATGCACGCCGGTGGTGGTTTCCTCGGAAATGCCGCGCACATCGGCCAGCATCTCGGGGTAGGAGTTATGCATCAGCAGGGTCAGGTCGCCGCCATCATCCAGGATCATGTTCGGCGTCCAGCCATCAGGGCCGCGGACCGTCTGTTCGATGCACCAGTTGAATTCCTCCTCGTTCATGCCCTTCCAGGCAAACACGGGGATGCCGGCGGCAGCGATGGCGGCGGCCGCATGGTCCTGGGTCGAAAAGATGTTGCAGGACGACCAGCGGACGGTAGCACCCAGGGCGGTGAGGGTTTCGATCAGCACCGCGGTCTGGATCGTCATATGCAGACAGCCGGCGATTCGGGCATTGGCGAGGATTTTCTGCGGGCCATACTCGGCGCGAAGGGCCATCAGGCCAGGCATTTCGTCCTCGGCCATGGAGATTTCCTTGCGCCCCCATTCGGCGAGAGCGATGTCGCGAACCTTGAAATCCTGTGTCACATTGGTATCGGGCATAAAAGGTGCTCCTGAGCGTGTGCCCTATGAGCAAACGGGGCCAGCCAATGCAACCCCAATGGTGTAAATGAACGCCAAAGAGTCCGTTTTAGGCGTGGCTCTCCAGCGCCTGACGCAGATCGGCGACGATATCGTCGATATGCTCGATGCCGATCGAGAGCCTGACATAGCCGGGGCTTACGCCGGTGGCCTGCTGCTCCTCGGCGCTTAGCTGGCTGTGAGTCGTGCTGGCGGGATGGATCGCCAGGCTGCGCGCATCGCCGATATTGGCCACGTGGTAGAACAGTTTTAGGGCATCGATAAAGCGCCGGCCGGCCGGCTCGCCACCTGCCAGTTCGAACCCAACCAGGCCACCCTGGCCACGGGTGAGATAGCGGGCCGCACGCTCAGCGGCCAGACCGGTGGCTGTCGATGGGTGGATCACCCGCGTCACCTCCTCCCGGCCGCTCAGGAAATGCGCCACGGCCAGGGCATTTTCGCTATGAGCGCGCATCCGCAGCGCCAGCGTCTCCATGCCTTGGAGAACCAGAAACGCATTGAAGGGGCTGATTGGGCAGCCGAGGTCGCGCAGCAAGGTCACCCGCGCTTTCAGCACATAAGCCACCGGGCCAAGCGGTTTCGCCGCTTGCGACCACACGGCGCCATGATAGCTCGGGTCGGGCGTATTCAGCGCCGGCTGGCGTTGCGCAAAAGCCTCCCAGTCGAAATTGCCGCCATCGATGATCGCGCCGCCGATCGAAGTGCCATGGCCGCCGAGATATTTGGTCAGCGAATACACCACCACCGCGGCGCCGTGGTCGAATGGCCGCACCAATAATGGGGCGGCGGTGTTATCCATGATCAGCGGAATGCCGAGCGGGCGGCCGATCGCGGCCACGTCGGCGATGGGGAACAGCTCCAGTTTCGGGTTCGGCAGGGTCTCGGCATAATAGGCGCGTGTGCGATCATCGGTGGCGCGGGCGAAAGCCTGCGGGTCGGCCGGATCGACAAAGCGCACCTCGATGCCCTGGTCTTTCAGCGTATTGGCGAACAGATTCCAGGTGCCGCCATAGAGATCGGTGCTGCTGACGATATTGTCGCCGGCGCGGGCCAGATTCTGCACCGCCAGCGCCGAGGCCGCCTGGCCCGAGCCGAGCGCCAGGGCGGCCGCCCCGCCCTCCAGCGCCGCCAGACGCTTTTCCAGCACATCGGTGGTCGGGTTCATGATGCGGGTGTAGATATTTCCGGCCGCGCGCAGGCCGAACAGGTCGGCGGCGTGCTCCGCACTCTCGAACTGGTAGGAGGTGGTCTGGTAGATCGGCACCGCCACCGCGCTGGTGGCCGGATCGCTGCGCCAGCCGGCATGAAGCGCGAGCGTTTCCGGATGCTGGCTGGTCATTGCTGCGTCACTCCCAATCTTGTTGGGCGAAATACAGCGTGTTCGACGTGAAACGGCAAGTGCTCTGACCAATTCACAGCATCGAGCCGGAATTACTATCGCCTGATAACAGTGAGATTTCGGGGCTTGCGCAACGGGATGCGGGCTGGTTGATGTGAGCGGCTATCGGAGACGAGTCCATGCCATCGCAATCCAAGCGCCCAGGCTCCTGGAGCAGGACAGCGCTTATTCTTTTGGTGATGTCGTTCATCGCATCGGTAGGGCTGGGCGTGGGCGATGGGTTTGCCTCCGACGCCTGGCTGAACGCACCGCATAACCACATGCTGACCATGATCAAGACATGGATTGCCGATTTCCGGTTCCTGTCCGACCAGGTGCTCTACGGATCGATCATCCTGTTCGTCGGCGCCCGGTTCTTCGAAGCGCGAGCGGTTCTCAGCATAGGATTCGATCGGGTGGATGCCACCAGGATGGCCGTGCATGGCCCTGATAAAGAAGGGTTCATCTGGGTCGGCCGTAAATACGACAGCCACGCGGAGGGTGCCGCGGTGGTGGCGGCGCTCAGAGGCCGGATCGACGAAGTCGCCATTGCCCGCATCGAAGGGCCGAAATCCTGAAGCTGTGTTCTCCCTGCCTAAAAATGGTTAGGCATCGTCGGCAAATAAGTGGGTCGGCACGGCGACAAAGATGCCGCCTCAAACAAAGGCTAAGGGCCCGTTCGACCCCGTAACTCGCTTCGGTTAATGTTGAACGGGCCCTTAGGGAGAACACAGGCATTTTTGACTGGTTCAGATCGAGCTGGCGACCCATTCCTTGAGCTGGCTTTTCGGGGCGGCGCCGACCTTGGTGGCCGAGGGCTTGCCGTCTTTGAACATGATCAGCGTGGGGATGCCGCGGACGCCGTAATTGTTCGGGGTTTGCGGATTTTCGTCGATGTTCACCTTCACCACCGTTACCCGGCCGGCATATTCAGCGCCGATCTCCTCCAGCGCCGGAGCGATCATCTTGCAGGGGCCGCACCATTCGGCCCAAAAATCGACCAGCACGGGGCCCGATGCTTTCAGCACGTCGGTTTCGAAAGTGTCGTCGGTCGTGGCGACGGTGTTGGCACTCATAAAATAACTCTCCCTAGGGGCTTGCAACAAAGTGGTCGGCGTTTCATCCCGATCAAGCAGCGCCCGCGCCGGGCGCATGCCTGTCCAGCAGATCGGTGGGCAGCTTCATGACATTCGGGCCTTCAGTCCAGATCAGCAAGCAGTCGATATCGCGGCCAGGGTAAAGCAGGCGCAGCACGGCGCGATAAGCCGCCATTTGCCGCAGATACAGTACCGGCACCGAATCCGGCGTCTCCGGCGGCAGGCGGTTGGTCTTGTAGTCGGCGATCAGGATGCGGTCTGGCAGGACCGCCAAGCGATCCACTTGGCCGGAAACGATATGCTGGCCGACCACACCGCAGATCGGCTGTTCGGCACGGCTGCCAATACCGAACAAGGGCGCCAGCCCTGGCGCTTCCAGCACCGCCAGGGCCTGCGCCGCCAACTGATCGGGATCGTCCAGGCCCAAGGCCGGGCGGCTGGCATAGGCAAAGGCGGCGGCCTCCCTGTCGGGCAGCGCAAGGCTTGGCAGATGCTGCAACAGGGCATGCATCGCCAAGCCACGGCCAAACCGGTCACCCTGCCCGGCTTGGGCCAGCGGGGAGCGCGCGGCAGGCACCGGGCCGAGCTCGATGCCATCCGGCCGGCTGGGCGCCAATGGCCGCGGCAGCGCCGGTTCCGGCGGCAACGGCGCGGGTTGCCAATCGGGCGCCTGCCCTGCCCAACGCGGCAAAGCTTCGACCATATCCGCCACACTCTGCACGACCTTTGGCGCCGGCGCGGTATGCGCGTTTTCCAGCACCAGGGCCTGCCCATACCAGCTGCGAAATGTTTCCGGCACCGCCTCCAGCGCCTGCATGCCGCGCTCGATCAGCTGATACCAGCTGCCCTCCGCCGGGCGCAGAACCTGCCAACCGCACACCAGCAGCCGATCGCGGGCGCGGGTGAGCGCCACATAGAGCAGGCGGTTATATTCGCGGGCGCGCTTTGCCGTATTGGCCGCGCGCAGCGCATCGACAGCGCTGCATCGCAGCTCCTTGTTCGGCTGCCACAGCGGCAGATCGGCGCCGGTCACTTGGTCACGCACCCAGTGCAAGCCGCGATCGTCCGGCGGCAGGCTGGTGGTATCCGGCAGAATCACCAAAGGCGCTTCGAGGCCCTTGCTGCCATGCACGGTCATGATCCGCACATTGTCGCCCACCCCTTCTGCCTCGCGCTTCACCTCGGCGGCAGAGAGCGCCAGCCAGTGCAGAAACCCCTGCAACGAGGGGGGATGGTTGGCGGCATAAAGCAGAGCGATGTTCAGCAGCTCATCCACCGGCTCGGCGGCTTCCGGGCCCAGCCGGGCGAACAGCCTGGCGCGCCCGCCAAGGGGTCCGAGCGCTTCGGACAGCAACGTATAAGGCTGCGCATAATCCACCCGACCGAGCAAGGTGGTGAAAAACCGGTGGGCGGCCTGCCAGTCCGGCTGCTCGCTTTCGCGGCTATGCAGCGCCTCCCAGAGCGAACCCGCCCGCGGCACAGCGAGCGCCATCAGGCTGTCATCGGTCAGGCCGCCGAGGGGTGAGACCAGCATTTCCGCCAAAGTCAGATCATCTTGCGGTAGCAGCAGCGCGTGGCACAGGGCGAGAAGATCCTGCACCGCCGGCTGCTCGGTAAGCACCATGCGATCAAGGCCCGCCACCGGAACACCAACGGCCTTCAGCGCCCGCACCAGAGCGCGATCGAACTCGCCGCGGCGGCGGACCAGGACCAGGATATCGCCAGGGTGAAGCGGTCGCTGCTCGCTCTCCAGCATGGTGCGTCCGTCGGTCTGCTCGGCGATCCAGCGCGCCAGCTCGTTCACCAGGGTTTGCGGGGCCGAGATCTGCGCGCGATTGCGCGCCGGGATGGTCCACGGCGTGTGCTCCGCCGGCTCCGGGCGGGGCGCCAAAGGCCAAAGCTCAACTCGGCCGCCATGGCCGAGGCGGTGGGCGATGTGATGCAAGGGGGCGGGATCATCGTCGCAGACGCCGGCCTCGGCTTCCGCCTGGCCGAACACGGCGTCGACCAGCGCGAGCACCGGCTCGGTGGAGCGGAATGAGGTTTTCAGCTCGCCCCGGTGCCAGCCCAACCCCGCCTGGGTAACACGCTCACCATAGATGCGCCGCCAGCGGTCGAATTCCTCGGGATCGGCGCCCTGAAACGAGTAAATGGACTGTTTACGGTCACCCACCGCGAACATGGTGCGGGCCAAAAAACTCTCCTCCCGAGCGCCCTCGCCCACGAAGAAATCGCCGGTGAGCTTGTTGGCAATGTCCCATTGCGCGGGCGCGGTGTCCTGCACCTCATCCAGCAGCAGATGGTCCAGCCCGCCATCCAGCTTGAACAGTACCCACGCGGCACCCACCCGCTCATTCTCCAGCAATCCCGCGGTGCGGCTGATCAGGTCGTCGTAATCCAGCAGCGCCCGGCGCTCCTTGCCCTGTGCGTAGCGGTTGATGACGGGGGCCGCGACGCGCAGCAAGGCAAGGGAGGCGGCGGCAAGACGATGCGCGCGCCGTTCATCGAGCACTGCGCCGATTCGGGCCTGTTCGGCGGCGCAGATGGGGATGATGTGGGTATGCTTGTCAGCCAGCTTCTTGTTGGCGAAAACGCCAAGGCCCCGTGGCTCGCCATCCGGGCGGATATACTCATCGACCCAGACGGCAAAATGTTCCGTGCGCAGGTCCGGCGGCAGGTTTAGCCAATCCAGCATGCGCGCGCCCTTTGGGCGGATGCTGTCGCTTGCCTCTCTGGCGATAATCTGCAGCGCCCCACGCAAGGCAGCTTCATGTGACGAGGTAACAGCTTCAGCCAGAAGCGAGGCCTCGTCGGCGGCGACCACACCTGCCACGCGGCGGATGGCCGCCTCCAGTGCCGCTTGCGGCAGCGACAGCGCGACAGCCAGCCGATCACGTTTGGCCTCCAGCGCGGCAGCAAGGCTGGCAAAGCCATCCTCATTCACCAGACCGGCCAGGGCCGCCAGCGCCGGCTCATCTACCACAGGGAGCACCGATTCCCGCGCCTGCTGCAGGGCAGCGCGCGCATCGGCGGTCTCGATCAGCTTGAAATGCGGGGAGATCCGCGCTTCCAGCGGGAAGCGTTTCAGCAGCGACTGGCAAAAGGCATGGATAGTGCCGATGCGCATGCCGCCAGGCAGATCGAGAACGCGGGCGAACAAGGCCCGCGCTGTCTGCCGCTTGTCCGGCCCCAATTGGAATTCCGCCAGCACCTCGTCCAGGGCCGCGTCCGGCATCGTCACCCAGGCGCCAAGCCGGTGCTGCAGCCTTATCGCCATTTCGGCAGCGGCGGCCTTGGTGTAGGTCAGGCAGAGGATTCGGGCTGGATCGGCGCCGGCGAGCATCAGGCGCAGCAGCCTGTCCACCAAAAGCTTGGTCTTGCCGGTGCCGGCATGGGCGGAAACGAATGACGAGACACGCGGATCGGAGGCCGCGCGTTGCGCGGCGGCAGCGCTCATCCGCAGGCCTGGCCAGGGGGTTTGCCGCCCTGGCCAAGGCGTTGCTTACTGCTCGGGCGGCTCGTCGAGGACGGCGTCGACTTCGACATCCTCATCAGCATCCTCCTCCACCACATCGGCTTCTTCGTCGATCTCCACCTCGTCGTCATCGGGATCGAGAACGGGGGCCGCATCCTCGTCGGCATCCCGCGCCACCGGCGCCGGCGCCTTCATCATCCGGTGGCGGGTGGCAGGGCCACGACGGATAGGTGGCGGCCTGGGTGCTTCCGGCGGCTGTTCGGCGCCGCATTTTGGGCATACAGGCGGAGTACGCGCCAAATCATAAAAGCGCGTCGCGCAGGACACGCAGACGCGCTTGCTGCCGATTCCCGGCAGCCGGACGGCGATTGTTTCGTAGCTCATGGCGTCGCTTTGACGGACGCTACGAGCTGGGCGAGGTGGCTAAGGGAAACTGCGGTCAATTCCTTTACCGCGCGCCGCGGGCAATTCGGCCCGCGATATACTGGGCATTGCTCACGCCCTCATACGACATCGAGAACGGGCGCCCCTTGGTGCTCTCTACCGGCGCCGCGACTTTCGGCGCCGCCTTTACCCGCTTGCGGGCGGTAGCCGCCTTGGCCTGTTTGGCGGCCAGCGCCAAGGTGGCATCGGCCGCACGATCGGTGGCATCATTGTCGCGCGCGGACCAGGAGCGGACGTCCTGCTTCAATTGAGCGGCAAAACGCTCCGTGTTTGCGCTGGCTTCGGCATTGGCAGCGTCCTGGACCGTGTCGGCGGCAGGTACGTCTGGCTGTTCGGACATGGATCGGCACCTTTTCTGTGGATGAAACACGCGTCACGGCCTGCGGCGTCAGGACGGACGGCTGAGGGGTGTCGCGCGACACGCTTCTATGCCCTTTAACGAAGGAACAGCGTTTCAGTGTCGTGCAGACGAGAGGGAATTTAAACCTCGCTATATATGATTATACGCCCGCAAATTTGTAAGGGAAAGCAGGGGATTTTGTCAGCCAAACGGCCATTTTCAACCTGGCAGGGAATGATTGCCTCGAGAAGTTTAGTTTATCTAAATTTTCTGTTGCAAAGGCAACTTTACTTCCGCTAAAGATTGTCCATGGCCGACCTCAAATCCCTGTTCCGCGCCAGCGGCAAGCGCCAGCGAGACATCGCCTTGGCGGTTGGGCGAAGCGAGGGTGCCGTCAGCCAATGGGTCAGCGGCGAGCGTGACATACCGG
>Ga0116229_10008484_pt1 | contig 15945 bp, 11 predicted proteins | sample S1TSphgellanicum_3_FD_87313 | JGI IMG/M metagenome (GOLD analysis project Ga0116229, IMG submission 87313) | Host-associated microbial communities from peat moss isolated from Minnesota, USA - S1T2_Fc - Sphagnum magellanicum MG | ecosystem: Host-associated > Plants > Peat moss > Unclassified...
CGCGCCTGGCGCAGCCTTCGCGCCTGGCGCTGGTGCCGCGGCCGGCGCCGTGCCTGGCGCCCCGGAGCCCTGGTCGGCACCGCGATCGTAGATATCCGCCAGCGCAAAGCGTGCCTGCACTGCGTATTCCGCCAGCCGCTGCTTCTGCGCGTTGAGTTCGGACGCGGCCACCGTCTGCAGATACGCATTTTGCTGGCCGGAACTGTCCACCAGCCGCTGCCGCACCAGGCGAATGCGGTCGGCAAGCGCGGCGATGCGCTCGGCGAACTCGCCGGTGTCCGACGGGACGGTGGCGCGCGCGTTCTGCACCAGCACCCAGCGGTTCTGCAATTCCTCCAGCGCCGCATCCAGCTCGCGCAGCGCCCGCCGCTCCTGGTAGCTGCGTTCCTTGAACGCCGCATCCAGCCGCCAATACAGCACCCCTTTGATGAGCCGCAGCTTGTCGCGCACCGAGTCGGTCTCGATTCCCGGCGGTAGCATCGCGGCCTGCGCGGTAAGCGTCGCAATGCGCGCCCACTGCTCGCGCTCCTCGGCCGTTCCCAGCGCCGCCACATCATTGCCGGTTTCGATGGCGTTGAGTCGCGAGTCGACCTCGGCGCGTGCGGCGCGCAGGCGCGTGGGCGCGTCGGTCGCCAGCAGGGCATCGGTGCGCGGTAGCCGCTCGGCATAGGCGCGCTCGCGCGTGTCGATCATCGCCGCGAACGCCTCCATGCTGTCGTCCCAGCCTGACAGCCCGTGCTGCAGCACGATCAGGTCGCGGTAGTTCTTCAGTCCCTCCTGGAAATCATTATCGGCCAGCAGTGCGTACAGGTAGCGCGACTGCGGTGCATCGGGCAGCGTCTTGAGCTGCCAGAACCAGCTGATGTTCGCGTCCTTTTCCGTGCCCAGCAGGTCCTCGAGCATGTGGCCGTCGTTGATCCGGGCGACGGCGGCATCGAGATTGTCGGACTCGTTGCTGAAAGAGGTGAGCGCGGCCTCATAGTAGTCGGCCGCCTGGGCGGCGGCATTCAGCTTGCCGAAGGCGTACGGCACCGCCAGGTACGACTCCTGCACGGCGGCATCGAGCAGGCTGCGCTTGCGCAGCTCTAGCCAGGGCACCAGCGCTGCGCGGTAGTCGCCCTGCGCCGCACGTGCCCAGCCATCGCCGAGCAGCGCGCGGCTCGAATAGGGGCCATCCAGTCGCACCCGCTCCAGCGGCACGCGCGCCCGCGCCGCCTGGTCGGCCTGCAGGTAGGCGAAGCCCAGGGCCAGGTTCGCCTTGTCGCGCATTGTCAGCATCTCATCACTCTGGCTCTGCAGCGTACCGACCGTGGTCAGGATCGGATCGGCCTGCGGCAGCCTCCCGGCGCGCACCAGTGCGACCCCGAGGTTGAAGCGCGCGTAGACCATCCAGTCTTCCGGCCCCTGCCAGCCGTTGAGCTGCGCGATGGCTTCGTCAAAGCGCTGCTCGCGCATCAGCACATTGACCAGCAGATGCACGCGCTCGGCTTCCAGCTGTGGTGCAATCTTGCCCTGGATGCGGTTCAGGGCCTGCTCGCTGCGCTCGAAGTAGCCGCGTTCGTACCAGATCTTGCCGAGAAAGAACCACGCACGGTTGCGCACCCCCACGGGGATGTTGTCGCCCAGCAGCGTCTCGAAGCGGGCGCCCGCCTCGTTGTGCATGTTGAGCTGCAGGTACAGGCCAGCCGCCAGCAGCTGCGAATCCACCGCGTGGTGCGGCATGCGCTGCCAGTGGTTGTAGGCCTCCAGCCGGGTCAGCGCATCAAGGCCACCGTCCTGGTCCGCCCAGTAGTGAAACAGCACGTCGCCGTAATGCAGGTCCTGCACCTGGATGCTGGGCAGCTTGTCCGGAGCGCTGCTGTGGGCAGCGCGCGCCGCCGGCAGGCCGGCAGCCAGCAGCGCCATCGCCAGTACGAGCAAACGGCGTGCGGCTGTCATACTCGCGCTATTCCCAGTCCTTGATCTCGAACTCGGGCTGCTGCGCGCGTGCATGGTCGGTGATCTTGAGCTCCAGGTATTTCGCGCCGACGCCCTTCTCGAAGCGCAGGTTGGCGCCGCGCCGGTAGTAGCGCTCGTTCGGACCCTTGCCGTTGCACAGCACCACCAGCTCGTGCGCGCCAGCCTTGAGATTGCCGACGTACAGCCGCTGCACGCCGCCCTTGATCAGCGCCGCGACTTCCCGCGGCGTATACAGGTAATTCATGACATCGCGGTTATCGATCTTCAACGTGATCGAATCGAGCGCGAAAAAGTCCCCGACATCCATCGATACGAAGACTGCCACCTGGGTGTTGGCGGGGAACAGCAGTTCCTCCTCGAGCACGAACAGGTCGCGGTTGAGATCGATGACGTCTTTTTTCAGATCCTGGATCTGCTGATCCAGCGCTTGGGTGCCAGTAGCGCTCGCGTCGCTGGCGCCAGTGCCGGTGGCGGGCTCGACGGCGGCGGCGGCGGCTGGAATGGCTGGCTCGGCGGCAGGCGCGGTGCCCGCGGCCGGCGCGGCCGCTGCCGCGGCCTTGACTGCCAGCGGACTCAAGCCCGCCAGCATCAGCAGCAGCAACGGCAGCCACAGCGCGCGCGACCGGGTGAGTCCGGGCCGTTGAATCGGGGACAATTTGTTCATGGGTCTTTGCTGATCAATTATAAATTCATGGCGCTGCGACCGCGTCGTCCAGCAGTGCACGGATCTGTACCAGGTACGATCGGTCATCGGCACGATCATCGCCGTGCCAATAGCGCACGATGCCGGAGCGATCGATCAGCACGGTGGATGGCAGCCGATCGATCGCATAGGCGCGGCTGACCGACTTGGCGCCATCGAGCAGCAGCGGAAACCCGCCGGCGTGCGCCCGCGCATACTGCTCGGCGTGCAGCGGGTCATCATCGACGCTCACGGCAAGTACGATCAGTCCCGAGGAGCGATAGGTACTGTAGAGCCGATCGAGCAGCGTCAGCTGCGTGGCGCAGACACTGCATCGGCTGCTCCAGAAGGAAATGATGACGGCCTGGCCGCGGTAATCCGACAAGCGCACGTTGCTGCCCTCGGCGGCCGGCAGCACGAAATCCGGTGCGCTTTGCCCAATCAGACTGGGGCCAACAAGGCTGGCCGCCGCGGCAACCGCGGTCGCCGCAGTGCCGGCGCCCAACAGCGCCAGACCCAGCACTACTGGCAGCCGGTGACGGGTTGTGGGCAAACGATCAGCCATTGCCGCCAATTTGACATCATTCGCGGGCCGACGGCGACTGTCAAACCGTAAATACATGACCGCTCTCGCAATTCATTTACGGCGCGACGGCATCAGTTCGCCAAGGCATCGCTTCGCAGCGGCGGCGCTAGCGATCGCGGGCGCGCAACGCTGTCGTCACGTGATCTGGCCGTTGACCACCGAGGACAGCTGGCCGAACGCGATCAGCTTGTCGTAGTTCGAAGCGGCGCCGAGCCCGGTCCCGATGCCACTGGCATAGGTAAGGGCCTGGAACGCACCGGCCTGCCCATGCAGCGCCATGTAGTTGAGGATCACCGTTTCGGCCAGCAGGTTGACCGCATTAGCGGCCGGGCTGGATGTGGAATTCACCGAGCCGTCGGCATTGTAGGATCCGATCTGGTGCGTCAGCGCGGCCGGCTTGGCCTTGGGATCGTACACCAGCATCAGCGAGGCGGCGGTCGCACTGTTGTCCGCCATCCACATGCCCTTGCCGCGGCCATTGACCGAATTGTCGGGCATGCCGTTGGATACCAGCGAGCCGTCGCTGAACACGTAGATCATCAGCGGCAGGCCGACGCGCGCCGCGTATTCCAGGCAGGCGCCGATGCACTGGCCGGCCTTGAAGTCGCGCTGCTCGCCGGTGGCGCGGGTGCCGTCGTGATAGTCGAAGCCACCCATCTCGATGGTGCCGGCCCCGGCGTAACCGTTGACCACCATCTTCATGACAGAGGCGGTAGCCAGGAAGTCCGAGTCCTGCAGGTCGGAGGCAGTGAAAATGGCGTTGATATTCTTGTCCTGGGTCGGGTCGAGCGCCGACAGGGCGTTGCCGTACCGATCCACCAGGTAGGCGGAATCGACGTAGCTGCACTGCACCAGATCCTTGATTGCGGCATCCTGGCTCGGGATATTGGTGCTGACCTGGCCGAGCTTGGCGGCGCTGATGCGCTCCACCGACTCGAGCACCGAAACCGCGTCGGCCTGGTCGAGCAGGCCGACCAGCGATCCGGTGTTCACCAGGCCGGTCACATCCGAAGGTTTCGTGACCACGGTCGGGTTCACCGTCGCATCGATCATGTAGGCCGGTGCCATCGAATTGCCGCCCGATGCAGTGGCCTCGGTGCCGATCAGCACCAGCAGGTCGCCGGCGGCGCCGGCCGAGTGGATGCCGTACATCGGATTGTGCGGGTTGAGATTGGTGTCGGTCTGGCTGATGGCTGGAATCACCGCGCCGTTGACGTTGTTCAGCGTGGTGGATACGGCGCGTTGCGAGATGCCGCGCAGGTAGGCGCTGTCGCTGTGCATCGCCAGCCCGAGCGTCGTGTTGACGAAATTGCCGGCGCCGAGCGATGAGTTGGGAATCATGTTGCCCGGCAGCCCGAGCTTGTTATAGCCGGCGGTCGACAGGAAATCGAGCTGCCCGCCGGCGCCGCCCACCAGCGCGTTGGAGCCGGCGATATTGCCGCCACCCGCCAGGTCGAAGGCGATGAACGGGATCTTGCCCGCGCCCGCGCGGATGTTGCATGGCGTGGTTACCAGTGCCTGGATATCCCCCGCCAGCGTTGCATAGGCCTTGCGCGGATTGGCAAACAGGCTGAACAGCGACGACATGCCCACCAGCGTGGCGCCGGTGCTGAGCATGCCGCGGCCCAGGAATTCCCGGCGCGTGACCGGCGGGCGATGATCCAGGTTGCGCAGCTCGTGCGGATTCGGCGGGCGCCCGGATGGGCGCTTCTTGCTGGCGTCGTTCATGGCATCGGCCTCTGGATGGTCGTCGGTAGCGTGGTCGGTGGCGTGGGTTCGGTGTGCGGCACGGTCATTTGACGAGCGCCTATTTAATGAGTGTCGTGGCGCTCGACAGGATCGCCGTGCACGCCGCCATGGTGATGGTCTGTGTGCGGCCCGTCGGACAGGCGCCGCCGCCGCAGCCGGACAGGTCGGTGATCAGGTCGTACAACTCAGTGCTGACCGCGGCGGCCGGTGGCTGCGTGGCAAGGTTCTGGCCGATCAGGTTCTTGATCAGCGGCTGCACCACCAGGTCCATGCCGGCGGTGCTGCCGAAGGCCGTGGCCGGCGTCGCGTTGAAATTCATGCCGGGGAAGAACGTCGGCGCCAGCGACGGATCGTTCACCAGCGCCTGGCAGTACTGCATCGCCAGCTGCGCGCTGGCAATCTGCGCACCCGAGCTCACGCTCTGGATATTGAACACGGTCGGCAGCCCGGTCTGCACCGTCAGGTAAGTCGAGTTGACCGCCGGCAGGTTGGCTGACACCCCGGTGAGCTTCGCCATGGTGCCGTTGACCTCGTTGAACACCCGCATGCCGATATCGGACGCCGCCGGCTGGTCCACCGGCGTCGGGGGCACCGGCGCGGGCTCCGAATAAGCGCGCGAATGCGTGCCGATGCGCGCGAAGGTCAGGAAGAACTGGTCCGTGGCCGGGCCGTTTTCCACCGGGATTACCGTGCCGATCGGCGACAGCAGCTGGCCGGTAACCGACGAGTAATCGGCGCTGTCGACGTTCACGCTCAGCGGGATGTAGGCCTGGTCGACCGGCACTTCCGCGCCATTGACGCCGATGCGTATGCCCTGGATCGGGATGCTGCTGCCCGGCTTGAAGGCGCTGTCCAGGCTGATGAACGTCGGCCGCGCGAACAGGTAGCTGTAGCTGTCGTACTGGCTGGCGGTGAACATGATGTACGACTGCGGCGTGTTGGTCAGGCTGCTGACATCGAACAGCAGGAAGTAGCTGGCGCCGACACCGGCGGCGTAGTTCTGCTGGATCTGCTGCTGCGTGAGCGCGACGTCGTGCACCGCGGCGAAGCGCAGCGTGCCGGTCCACGGATGATCGCCGGAGGTCTCATTGCCCACCAGGAAGGCAAAGCTGTTGTCCCAGTTGTTGATCGCCCCGCCGGTGCTGCTGTCGACGTCGCCGGTGAATACACCGTTGACGTACAGCCGGCGCCCGTGCGTCGGGTCATAGGTCATGACCACGTGCTGCAGCGCAGCCTGCGCCAGCTGGTTATTGGGGTTGGTGATCAGCGTCGGCGCACCGTTCTGGTCGGTGGCGCTGCTGCGCGCGAATCCCTCGTACTGGAACGCATCCTGGGCAACGGTGAAGTTGCGCAGCGTGTCGCCGCCCGAGTAGCTGGCCATGTAGGCCTTGGTCTGGGTGACATTCGCCGCATTGACCCAGAGCTCGACGCTGTACTGGCCACTGGCGCTGAGCTTGGTGTAGAGCTTGGAACTGGTCGCGGTACTGGCCTGGGCGCGGCCGTTGACGCCGAAGCTCACGCCCCAGCCGCCAACCCAGCTGGTATTGCCGCTGAGCGTGAGGTCCATGCCCGGATCCACGCCGCTGGTGTCGTAGGCCACCGTGCCGGTGCCTTCCTTGAATTCCCATTTCGCGATCGCGTGCGTGTCGTAGCGATTGGCACCGGAGGCCACCGTGCCCTGGGTCAGCGACAGCTGCTTGGACACGACCAGCGTCGGATCCACCGGGGTGACGGGGATGCCATTGGCCATCGCCTGCAGCGCCGCCAGCATGACGGCGGCGCTGGCCGGACAGTTCACCGGATTGCCCCAGCAATTGTGCGACTGCTGCGCCAGGCGCAGGTAGAACACCGAATTGGTGGGCGTATTCAGGTCGATCTCGGGCTGCGCGTAGGAGTAGGCCTCCTGCAGGCTATCGCTGGCGAAGTAAGGCGACTGTGGCGTCGCCGCGGTATCGGAATGGCAGCGTGAGCACCACTGCCGCACCACCGGGTACACCGTGGTGCTGAACAGCGTCGGGTCGGCCGGGAATACCTTGCTCGCGCCGACCGTCACCGACGGCGGGGCGGTCAGCTTGATCTGCGTGCCGGCAGAGGATCCGGAGCCGCCGCCGGCCCAGTTGCTGATCCAGGTGGTCAGGATGTCGGCGCACGCCTGCGTGCTCGACAGCCAGCAGTTATGCCCACCGCCGACCTTGGTCACCATCAGCGAGGTTTCCGGCTGCGACAGGTTGACCACCGTCAGCGCGGCGCTGTAGGCCAGGTTGATGTCGTCGGAACGCGCGAACATCGGCGTCTGGCCGCCGGCCTTGTGGCAATTGCCGCAGCGGTTGCTGGGCGAGATGTTCACCCACAAATTGGCCTCGAACGCCTGCACGTCGGCGCTGGCGGGCGCCGGGCCGTTGTAGGTCGCCACCTGCGCGGTCGCCTGCAGGTTCGGATTCTGCGTGGTCGCCTCCCCGCCGGAACACGCCGCCAGCAGCAGCGCCGCGAGCGTGCCCAGCAGCGCGGCCAGCACCCTGTCAACCAGCGACAGCGGCAACAACGGCGGCAGCAGCCGGCGCGCCATCGTCGGCGCGTCGTGCTGGTTTTTCGCGGCGTGGGCTTGCGGGGATTTCACGGCAGGCACTCCTACTGGCCCATGCAGTAGACGGCGGATTCAGCAAACGCCGTCTTCATGTTGTAGTTCGCCGCCACGAAGTCAGCGGTGATCTTCGCCGCCTGCGCGCGATCGGCCGCATTGCCCGGCGGCCGCAGGCACATCGCCTGGAATACCTTCTGCACCTGGCAGTTGGCGAACTGCGCCGAGCCCTCGATCTCCTGGCCGAAGGACTTGGCACCGTTGCCGCTGCCCGGCAGCGAAGTGTTCCAGCCCAGTAGCGCATTCGGGCCGCTGCGCCAGTAGTTGATCCAGCTGTCGTCGGTGGTGACGTGTCCGTAGGGGAAGTTGCCGGTGTTGATGGCGTACTTGCCCTGCACCTGGCCGGGCGTATAGACCATCTGGCCGGTGGTGACGTCGTACTCGTAGTAGGCAAACGCGCCGGCCAGCGCATCCATGCCGGAGTGGCAGCCAATGCAGGTGTTGAGGAATATGCGGCTGTCGCCGCCCGGGGAGCGCGACGGATCCTGGCGGATGCGATCCGGCGGCCGCGTGATGTCCATGATCTCGTTCAGGTCATCACACATGTAGTTGATCATCGTAAAGCGCACCATCGCGCGGTTGGTGCCCTTGTAGAAGAACGCCGACGCGCCGCCGAGCGTGGTCATCACCCCGGCGGTCGCCGCCGAGGGTATGCCGGTCAGGGCCGACTGCGTGCCCTGCTTGAGTACCTTCGACAGATCGGCACCGGTGCTGTCCAGGTAGGCGTAGTGGTTGTTGTTGGCTGGCGAATACGCCGGCGCCCCGGAGACGTTGCCGGTGTAGATGATGTCCGCCGACAGCACGGTATTGAACGGCACGTTGTCGCGCACCATGCCGATGATCGTCGCGGTGTAATCGTTCAACGGCACGAACACCGACTGCGCCTTGTTGGTCATCGGGGCGGCGAAGTTGCGCAGCGTGACGTTGTAGAAGTCCGGATCCAGCATCGCCAGCTGCGCTGCGGCGATCGCATTGTTGGCGCTGATGTCGCTCGCCATCTGCGACAGCACCGTGGCGCTCGGCAGTGAACCGGTGATGCGACCGAACAGCCGCTCCGCCTGCTCGTTCGGACCCGCGAGCGCCGGCGCCAGCGGCTGCAGCGTCGCAAGCGACGCCATGGCGACTGCCAGCGTGCGACGCACACCCGACGTGCGACGCGCATCCGATCTGCATGAGCGTTGAAACATTGCGATCAGCTCCCTAAGCACTAAGTTCACGACGCCATCATAGGCACTATCGCGCGGCGCGCGTAATGTCGCCGCGCGACGACGGTCCGTGCCGTTACGTCAATAGAGTTATGCTTATCGCCATGGAAAAACCGCAGCACGATCGCCTGCGATTGCCTGAACACGACGCAACGCACGGTTTGATAACTGTGCGTCTGTTCTCATATCGCTGCCGTGTTCAGGCACACTTTCGAACCGGATGCGATTACCGTGATGGGGTTGGCGAGGTCGGGATTGAAGATGGAACATAAACCGCGATTGCGTCTCGCTTTGCTCTGCGCGCCGTTGCCGCTGCCGCCCCCGGCCCGGCTGCTGCTGCTGACGGCAATGCTGCTCGGCGCAACACTGATCGGCGCCTGCAGCACCAATGGCGCCGGCGGCGCATCGGTGACCATCGCCAATTCGCAGCCACCTGACTCGCAGACCACCGACTTCGGCATCGTCTACATCAAGCGCACCGTCCCGACGACGCAGGACGACCTGCGGCTGCGCCGGACGTTCATGCCGAAAGCCGACCTGTACCTGCTCAATCCCAGCAGCACCGGCGGCAGCGAGGCCAACATCACCGCGCGCGTGACCGGCAAGGCGCCGAAGGGCACGTTCTACGACCTGAAGGATGTCGACGTCGCCAGCGACGGCAGCAAAGTGATCTTCGCGATGCGCGGCCCGCTCACACCGAAGCAGCAGGACCGCGACGCGCCCAACTGGAATATCTGGGAGTACGTGGTGGCGAGCGACGACCTGCACACCATACTGCCGACCACCGACCCGACCGGTACCGAATCCCAATACATCTCCCCGCACTACCTGCCCGACGGGCGCATCCTGTTTGCCACCACGCGCCAGTTCGACTCGGGCGCGGTTCTGGTGAATGAGGGCAAGCCGGAATTCGAGGGGCAGACCGAGGACCTGGACGAGTCCGCGTTCGTGCTCCATGTGATGAACGCCGACGGCAGCGACCTGCACCAGATCACCTACAACCAGAGCCACGATGTCGATGCCACGGTGCTGGCCAACGGCCGCGTGATGTGGAGCCGCTGGGATCATGCCAACGGCAACAGCGGCATTCACCTGTATACCAGCAACCCGGACGGCACCGATGTGCAACTGCTCTATGGTCGCGGCAGCCACAACACGCTCACCAGCAACCCGGACGGGGCCGACACCTGCCCCATGGGCGAGGACTGCACGGTCCAGTTCGTGAAGACGCGCGAGATGCCGGACGGCAAGGTGCTGGCGCTGCTGCGGCCGTTCACCAACGCCGACTACGGCGGCAACCTGATGACCATCGACGTCAATCACTACGTCGAGAACAACCAGGCGTTCCCGGACCATGCCAACAATCTAGGCTACTCGACCACCGCCTTCGCCGAGACCGCGGCGACGCAGAACGCCGTGCTGACCGCGGTCGACACCACCAGCAACCTGCCGGTGATCTCCCCGGGCGGGCGCTTCTCGTCCGCGTTTCCTCTGTGGGACGGTACCGGACGCATCCTGGTGACCTGGAGTGAATGCCGGCTGCAAAATACCGCCGGCACCATACTGCCGTGCACCGCCGCCAATCTCGCCGCCGCCAGCGGCGCCACGCCAACGCTCACCGCCGCCCCGGTGCTCTACAGTGCCTGGATACTCGATCCGGCCGCCAACACCTTCAAGCCGATCGTGACGCCGTCCGAGGGTGTGTTCGTCACCGATATCGTCGCGCTGCAGCCGCGTCCCGCAGTGCAAGCGTTCATCGCCGACAGCTACCAGCCCGGCAGCTCGCCGGTCGGCATCATCGACATCAGGAGCGTGTACGACTGGGATGGCGCGGCCTGGAGCGGCACCGGGGCGGGCGGCATCGCCGGGCTGGCGCAGACCGAGGCCGACCTGCGGCCGGCGCGTTTCCTGCGGATCGAGAAGGCGGTATCGATTCCGGACAAGAAGACGTTACCTTTCGACCAACGCACCGCCTTCGGCGCCGCCGGCAATTACATGCGCGAGATCCTCGGCTACGTGCCGATCGAACCGGATGGCTCGGTGCGGGTAGAGGTGCCGGCCTATGTCGCCTTCCAGATCTCGGTGGTCGACGTCAATGCGCGGCGCATCTTTCCGCTGCACCGCGCCTGGCTGCAGCTGCTGCCAGGCGAAGTGCTCCAGTGCAATGGCTGTCATCTTCCCCCGGCGCAGCAGTCGCCGGTTCCCGGCGGCAGCTTCTATTCCCACGGCCGCAGTGGCCTGTTCCAGTCCGCATGGACCGGCACCACGACCACCGGCCCGTTTCCGGGCACCCAGGGCAACTATACGACCTGCCTGAATGCCGACGACAGCGGCGAGACCATGGCCGAGGCGCTGGTGGGGTGGAACTGCGGTATCGGTGCCAACGCGGCGACCGCCGCCGCGGTACCAAGTGTCAACGTGGTGTTCAACGATCCCTGGTTCGGCGGTGGCCCCGGCAATGAGCCGGTGCTGCTGTCGTACGACGATCCGACCTTCACCACGCCGCTGCCGACCGCGCAGAGCTGTGCGCTGCCGGGCGGCTGGACCACCAACTGCCGCGTGATCATCAACTACCCCACCAACGTGCAGCCGCTGTGGGACAAGGACCGCGGCGCCGGTACCTGCGTCAATTGCCACGCCGCCTCCACTGCAGCCAACGGTTATCTTGATCTCGCCGATGGCCCAGCGGCGGACAATGACAACCAGGACAACGCCTATGAGCAGCTGCTGCAGCCATTCACTATTACCGGCACCAATCCGACCACCGGCGCCACCGTGACCACGACCGTGCGCCAGGGCGAGTTTATTTCCGGCGATGCGCTAGACTCCCACTTCTTTCAGGTATTTGTTACCGACGCCACGCATATCGGCCTGCTATCTCCCGCTGAGATGCGGCTGCTGTCAGAATGGGTAGACATTGGCGCGCAGTACTACAACAACCCGTTTGTCGCTCCGCCGGATTGAGTTCGCGATGCTGCTCGCGCTCTGGGGGCTGCCGCTGGTATCGGCGCCGGCCAGGGCCGCGCACGAGCTGTTGCAGCTGTTCGTCGCCGAGCCCTACCTGGAGCTGCACACCGGACCGGGGCGTGGCTATCCGGTCACGCAGGTGGTCGCGCGCGGCGAGTCGGTGGACGTGCTGTTCCGCCGCACCGACTGGTTCAAGGTGCGCACCGAGCGCGGTGTAGAAGGCTGGGCCGCGGCGCGCGAGCTCGGCAAGACGCGGCTGGCGGACGGCGCCGCATTCCAGGTGGACCTTGGCGACCTGGCGCAATTCGCCAACCATCGCTGGGAGAGCGGGGTATTTGCCGGCGACTACGCCGGCGCGACGCTGATCGCCGCCTACAGCGCGATGTCGATCACCAATAACCTCAAGATCGAGGTCGGCCTGTCGCAATTCATCGGCAATGTATCGGACGGCTACATCGCCGATATCGGCCTGGCACACGTGGTCATGCCCGAATGGCGCTTCTCGCCGCTGGTCGATGTCGGCACCGGCTATCTGCGGGTGGAACCCAAGGCCACCCTGGCGCGGCCGGTGGATCGCAGCGACCAGGTCGCCTATGCCGGGGCCGGCGGCCGCCTGTACCTGACGCGACGCTTCTTCATGCGCGCCGAATATCGCAAGTACGTGGTGTTTACCAGGACCAATGCCAACGAGGTCAATGGGGAATGGAGACTCGGATTCGCCTTCTTCTACTGAGCGTCGTGTTGGCCGCCTGCAGCGGCTGCGCGTCGATGCATTGGCCATGGCACCACCCCAAGCCCGATGATTCGGCGGGCGCGGCGGACACTGGCGCAGATCCCAACGCACCGCCGCCACCGGTGATCGAGCCGCAGGTCGAGCGCCGCCAGGTCAAGGTGCCGGTCATCAGGGCCAGGGATGTGGAACTGGGCGCCTACTACGGCGAGCTGTCGATCGAGGATTTCGGCGCCCAGCCGGTGGCAGGGCTGCGCTTCGACTATCACATCAGCGAAGACCTGTTTGCCGAGGTCACTTACGGCCGCGCCAAGGGTGGCCGCACCAGTTTCGAGGAGCTCAGCGGCAACGTGCAGCTGCTTTCCGATGCTGAGAGGCAGTTCACGTACTACAACCTGTCGCTGGGCTACAACTTGCTGCCGGGCGAGGTGTTCATCGGTCGTAACCTCGCCATGACCAGCGCCCTGTACATGATCGGCGGCATCGGTAACGTCACCTTCGCAGGCGATCACAACTTCGCGGTCAATTTTGGCGCCGGCTTTCGCGTGCTGCCGACCGATTGGCTGGCACTGCACATCGATGTGCAGGACCTGGTATTCAAGTCCAACGACATTGGTATCTACCAGCTGAAGAACAATCTTCAGGCGACCATCGGCGCTAGCGTATTCTTCTAGCGGAGAGGCCCATGACCACTGGCACATCGAAAGTCTCTGTACTGCTGCTGGCGGCGGCGCTGGCAGCCGGGCTTGCAGCTGCGCCGCCGCTGCCGGCGGCCAGCGTGGCCCCCGGCGCCCCGGCGGCCGCCTTCCAGTTGCCCGCGGCAAGCGGCGGCCCGGTAAGCCTCGCCGACCTGAAGGGCCAGGTGGTGCTCATCAACTTCTGGGCCAGCTGGTGCGGACCGTGTCGCCAGGAGATGCCGATCCTCGACCAGCTATATAAGAAGTACAAAGCTGCCGGCTTCACGCTGCTGGGCGTCAACGTCGAGCCCAAGTCAGGCGACGCGCTCGCCTTCCTGAAGGCGACGCCTGTCTCCTTTCCGGTACTGTTCGACACCCAAAGCAAGGTCAGTACGCTGTACGAGGTCTCCGGCATGCCGAGCACCGTGATCGTGGACCGCAAGGGCACGGTGCGCTACGTGCACCACGGCTACAAGCCCGGCGACGAGGGCGAGTACCTGGACCAGATCCGCAGCCTGATGAGGGAGTAATCATGCATTGCCGCCAACCTGCGTTGCCCGGGCGTCGCAGTCCGCTGCTGCTCTGGGTCCTGCTGCTCGGTGGCACCCTGCTGGGTGGCGCACTGCTGGGTGGCTGCAGCCCGATCCAGCCCTGGGTCAAACCCTACGAGCGCGAGCACCTGGCCGATCCGATCATGTCGTTCGATCGCAATCCGATCTCCAGCGTCTACCTCGACCATGTGTATGAGACGCGCGAGGGCGCGCGCGGCGCCACCGGCAGCGTCGGTGGCGGCTGCGGCTGTAACTAGCGCCACCACGTGAGCATGCGCACGCACCTGCGGACCCGCTGGCTGGCGGCCGCCGCCTTCGGACTGGGAGCCGTGGGCCGCGCCGACGTACTGCCGGAGGATCGCACCGACGTGCTCTATCATCGCTACGAGGGCGGCGGCCTCACGGTCCAGGGTCCCTCGGTGCTGGTGCGCAAGAAGTTCGGCGACTCTGTTTCCGTCTCCTACCAGTATTACGAGGACCTGATCTCCAGCGCCTCGATCGATGTGCTATCGCAGGCCACTCCCTACAAGGAAAAGCGCACGCAGCACAACCTGGACGTCAACTACCTGCACGGCAGTACTCTCTATAGCGCCGGATTCATCTACAGCAGCGAGCCCGACTACAAGTCCGATACCGCTTTCCTATCGGTGAGCCAGAGCATGTTCGGCGACCTGACCACCGTGTCATTCGGCTATTCGCAGGGCTGGGATAAGGTCGGGGAGGTCGACAAGGGCATATTCCAGCAATGGGTCGGCAATGCCAATCATCGCACCTGGTCGGCCGGCGTATCGCAGGTCCTGTCGCGCAACCTGCTGCTGGGACTGAACTTCGAGGCCGACGAGAACGACGGCTACCTGCAGAGCCCGTATCGCGGCGTGCGCTTTGTCGACCCGTTTTCAAGCAAGGGCTACAGCTTCGGGCCGGCGAACGCCCCCAGCACACGCTCCGGTACTGCCGGCTCGGCCCAGCTCAAGTATTACCTGCCGTGGCACGCGGCGCTCGATGGCAGCTACCGCCTGTACGGCGATACCTGGGGCATCGTCGCCAACACCGTGAAATTCGGCTACACCCAGCCGCTGTTCACCAGCTGGACGCTGGAGGCTTCGGCCCGCTATTACTGGCAGGGCCATGCCAACTTCTACAGCGACCTGTACCCCTATGAGGACTCGCAGAACTTCACCTCGCGCGACCGCGAGCTGGCGCAGTTCCACAGCCTGACGCTGGGACTGGGCGCGAGCTGGGAATTCCATCCCGGCTGGCCGCACTGGGTGGACAAGGGAACGGTGAATTTCAACTACGACCGCCTGCATATCGACTACCAGGACTTCCACGACAACCTGGTTCCCAGCGTGATCCCCGGCGACGAGCCGCTCTACACGCTCGATGCGAACGTCTTTCAGTTCTTTCTTTCCTTCTGGTACTGAACCATCATTCGCCCCCTAGGCTCAAATGCCACGGAGGTGAATCATGACCCGAAGTAAATTCCTGTCGACGATGCTCGCCATCGCGACCATCGACGCCCTCGCCGTCCTCGCGGCGCCATCGCAGGTCGCGCTCGCGCAGGAACCCTCGCGCGAAGAGGCGACTCTGATCACGGCCACGCAGGTGCTGGAGGAACTGGCGGCGACGCCGGACCAGAAGGTGCCCGACTGGCTGATGCAGCGCGCCTATGGCGTGGCGGTAGTGCCCGAGGTCATCAAGGGCGCGTTCTTCTTCGGTGCCCGCTATGGCAACGGCGTGCTGACGGTGCGCGATGCGGCGACCGGGCGCTTCAGCAATCCGATCTTCATCCGCCTGGGCGGCGGCAGCTTCGGTGCCCAGATCGGCGCCTCCTCGACCGACATCGTGCTGGTGTTCGTCACCCAGCGCAGCGTGGAGAATTTTGCCCGCGGCAAGTTCACGCTGGGCGGCGATGTGTCAGTGGCGGCCGGTCCGGTGGGCCGCGACTCCGAGGCCGCGGCCGGCAAAGCTGCCGAGATCTATTCGTACTCGCGCTCGCGCGGACTGTTCGCCGGCGTGGCGCTCGACGGTACCGTGATCGCATTCGATCGCAGCGGCAATCACTCGTTTTATAACGATGAAGACGTCACCACCGGAATGATCACCCGCAACAAGGTCACCACGCAGTCGGAGTCGGCGCGCCGTTTCGTGGCGACCGTCACTGCCGGCGTCAACGGTGCCGGCGCGACCGCGCCCGCGCC
>Ga0116229_10008486_pt1 | contig 15943 bp, 12 predicted proteins | sample S1TSphgellanicum_3_FD_87313 | JGI IMG/M metagenome (GOLD analysis project Ga0116229, IMG submission 87313) | Host-associated microbial communities from peat moss isolated from Minnesota, USA - S1T2_Fc - Sphagnum magellanicum MG | ecosystem: Host-associated > Plants > Peat moss > Unclassified...
GTTGGAGAGCAGGATGCGATTATAGTTGCCGTACGGCTCGTCGCCGAACATGACGATGTCGAACATGTCGCCGCCCCCGCGCGCGAGGACCTCCTCCACCGCGCGTGCGCCGGCCATTCCGTTGCCGATGACGACGAGTCGCTCTTTCTTCGCTGTGGCCACGATTCGCCTCAGATCTCCAGCAAGCCGATATCGAGGACGAACGATCCGTTCGCGGCATCGGGAGCCGCGAAGAACACCTCGAGCCGCGACTCGGGTTCGATATCTTCGACGACGGCGAGCGGCACATGCACGGTGCCCTTCGCGCCGATCGGGAAGTACCGCATCGGCACGCCGTCGCGCATCAGCACGAGATAGACGAGTTCGGGGCTCGAATTCCCCGCGCGCAGGTAGATCAGCTGCGCGCGCTTGTCCGCCGGCACGACGTACACGAGCTTGTCGGCGAGCGGCGCGACCTTCTCATAGCCCGCGCCGACGAACGAGTAGACGCCGTTGATAAACCGTGGTTTGGATTCGATCACGATATGCCCTTTACGATAAGTACGCCGACTCGGCGGGCCGTTTGCCGGCGGGCGCCGGCAGCAGGGCCGGCTCGATATTCGCCGCGCAGACTTTGAACTCGGGAATCTTCGAGATGGGATCGCGTGCGCTATTCGTGAGCGCGTTCGCGCTCGTCTCCGCGCCGCCCCAGTGAAAGGGGGCGAATAGCGTATCGAGCCGGATGTCGCGAGAGAAGCGCGCCTTAACGACCGCGCGGCCGCGCGGCGTGGTCAATACGACGGCGTCGCCGTCCCGGATTCTCAACCCGCGCGCCGTTTCCGGATGGATTTCGACGAAGGGTTCGGGTTCGGCGGCGTTGAGCTCCCTGATGCGGCGGGTTTGGGTTCCGGACTGATATTGCGCCGCAACGCGACCCGTCGTAAGGTAGTAGGGAAACGCGTCGTTCGGAAGTTCGGCCGATGAACGGTACTCGATTGGGTGGAAGCGCGCGCGGCCGTCTTCGGTGGCGAAGCGCTCGAGGAACATCCGGGGCGTGCCCGGATGAGCGTCCGAGGGACACGGCCAGAACACGCCGCCTTCGTTCGCGATGCGCTCGTACGTGATGCCGGCGTAGTCGGCGACGCCGCCAGCGCTCGCCGCGCGTAGCTCGGCGGCGATTTCGTGCACGTCGGCGGTGAAATAGCTGCCACGCCCGAGGCGATCGGCCAATTCTTTTAAGACTTGTGCGTCGGTCCGCACACCAGGCGGAGGTTCTTTGGCCCGGCGACGCCACAGGACGCGGCCTTCGAGGTTCGTCATCGTTCCTTCGTCCTCGGCCCACTGCGTGATCGGTAAGACGACGTCGGCTTGGGCCGCGGTCTCCGATAGGAAGATGTCGGCGACGACCAGGAGGTCGAGCGATGCGAGGCCGGAGATCGCACGCGTCGCATCCGGAGCCGACACGGCGATGTTCGATGCCATCACGAGAAGACACTTGATCCCGCCTTCCGTTCCGAGCGCATCGAGCAACTCGCCCGCGGAGAGGCCGGGTTGCGGTAATTCGTCGGCATCGATCCCCCAGATCGCGGCTATTTCGGCCCGGTGCACGGGGTTATCGAGCCGGCGGTATCCGGGAAGCTGGTCGTTCTTCTGGCCGTGCTCCCTGCCGCCCTGACCGTTCCCCTGCCCCGTCATGCACGCGTAACCGCAGCCGATCTTGCCGGCCTTTCCGAGGGCCAAGGTGAGGTTGATGAACGCGAGCACGTTGTTGACGCCCTGACTTTGTTGCTCCGGGCCGCGGCCCGTCAACAACATGCCCGTCGGGGCCTCGGCGAACAGGTGCGCGGCGCGGTCGATCTGCGCGGCCGGCACGCCCGTGATCCGCTCGACACGGTCCGGCCAATACGATGCGACAACGCGGCGCACGCGCTCGAAGCCGTTCGTTCGCGACGCGATGAAATCGAGGTCGATCAGTTTATCGCGCACGACGACGTGCATCAAACCGTTCGCGAGGGCGGCGTCGGTGCCGGGCACGAGCTGCAGGTGCAAGGTTGCAAGCTTCGCCGTTGCCGTCAGCCGCGGATCGGCGACGATCAACGTTCCGCCGCGTTCACGTTGCGCGTCGAAGTATTGCATAATCGGCGGCATCGTTTCGGCCGGGTTGCTGCCGATGACGAACACGGCGCCCGTTTCCGCGATGTCCTGCATCGGAAACGGCATGCCGCGATCGATACCGAACGCGCGCAAGCCGGCGGCGGCCGCGGACGCCATGCAGAAGCGTCCGTTGTAATCGACGTTCGCCGTACGGAGTGCGACGCGCGCGAATTTGCCGAGCATATACGCGGTTTCGTTGGTGAGGCCGCCCCCGCCGAACGCGGCGACCGCATTCGGGCCCCAGGCCGCAGCCGTCGCCTCGAATTGTGTAGCGATCCGGTCGAGTGCTTCGGACCAGCCGACCGGGCGCAGCGGTTCTCCCTTGCGATCGCGCATCAGCGGCGTCTCGAGGCGATCGGGCGCATGAAGCAATTCGGCAGCGGTCCAGCCCTTGCGGCAGAGTCCGCCACGATTTGTCGGGAAGTCGCGCGTGCCGACGGTCCACCGTCCGTTTTCCTCGCTCAGCGACATACCGCATTGCATGGCGCAATACGGACAGTGCGTCAGCGTTGCCGCCGTCAGGCGACGGTTCCCGCGAGTGCTCCGCCAGTTCCCGAAGAATCCCGGAGCGCGAGTGCGCGGTCCATGAGCGCTTTCTCCTCGCTCTGTTTCGCGGGTGAGCAGCGTACGGCCGCGGCGCATACGGCTGCGCCGAGAACGCAATAGCCGAGGACCACGATCGTGCCTTGCGTCGACCCGACGCCCTTATTCAAGAACCCGGCGAGCACGCCGCCGACATTGCCGCCCGCGCCGATCAGCCCGCACACGCCACCGAGTGCTTTGCGGTCGATCATCGGCATCACCGAATAGACGGCGCCGGCCGACATGTGGGTGAACAAGCCGAATCCGGTCATGGCGAGAATCGCGAGCAAGGCGGTCGGTGCGTGGCCGAAGAGGATCAAGCCGACGCCTTCGCACGCGAGAAATGCGGAGAGGAGGATCGTTCGCCCGCTGATGCCTTTCGAGCGGGCGACGCGATCGCTGAAGATGCCGCCCAATGCTCGCGCGAAGAGTGCCAGGCCGCCGAAGATGCCGGCCGCCAGCCCGGCATTGACGAGCGTCAATCCGTAATGATCGACGTAGTAGCTTGCCGCGACGTTATGAATGTAGAGCTCAACGCCGAAACAGCCACCGTACGCGACCGCGAGCAGCCAGACCCGGTAGTTCTTGATCGCTTGCACGAAGATCGCGACCCCGCCCTTTTTGCCCGTTTCGACTTCGATGCCGGCCTTTTTGAGATCGAGGATGTCGCCTTGCGGCGTATCCTGCGTGTACCGAGAGTAAAAATATGCCATGATCCACATCGCGATGCCTGGCACGAAGAGCGCTACCCGCCAGCCGTACGCGTGATCCACGCCGAGCGCCACCGCTGCTGTTGCGAGCAACGCCATCAGGCTCTGCGCGGCACCGGCTCCGGCGTTGCCCCAGCCGCCGACGGTGGCGTTCGCCGTGCCGACGACGTTCGGAGCAAACATCACGCTCGCATGATACTGCGAGATCACGAACGACGCGCCGATGGCCCCGATGCAGAGCCGGAAGAAGATGAACGTCGCATAATTCTGTGAGAACGCCAAGCCGAAGACCGGCAGCGCACCGAGCAGCAAGAGCCACGTATACGCGCGCCGCGGACCGTACCGGTCGCACAGCGGACCGATGACGATGCGCACGAAGATCGTTACCAATACGGCCGCGATGTTGATGTTCTCGATCTCGCCCTTACTGAGACCGAGCGCGTTCTTGATCAGCGGCATCAGCGGCGCGGCGGCGAACCAAGCGAAGAAGCAGATGAAGAACGCCAACCATGTCAGATGGAACGCGCGCATCTGCGGCGATGAGAACGTGAACATGTCGATGCGGGTTGCTTTGGCACCCGACGCGTTGATGGCGGGAGATGGGAAAAAGTTCACCACGGCTCCTCGAGGTGGCTGCGCGTAGCCTGAAACGCCCCGCGGCATTTTGGCGGATATTTTGCAATATATCTCGGCCATACGCATCCGCCTGTGGCCGAGAGACCAGGGAGAAGGCCGCATATTCCATCGAACGGTGAAACGCAAGCGCCGTGAGGTGGCGCGCGAGACTCGGCCTACCGTGCATCGCGGCGATCGGAGGGCCGGTGGCCGAACGTCCTCGTCCGAGCGGAGCCGGATTTCAAGAAAGGCTCGGCTAGGGAACTTTTTCACCGAACGCGGCAGACATTTTCGGTTCACGCCCGAGCGAGACCCAAGCCTCCCCCAGGATCGATCGCCTCAACCCTGCTTCGCTGGACTCCGAACCTACGTTACTCAGCGACGCTGACGAAAACCTGAGCGCCGTTAACGATCATAGCGCATGTCTTGCCCTCTCGACGTCTCTTGATATCAAAACCAACGAGTCCGCACGAATCCTCCTCTCCGCGTGCGAGCGCGACGTCCAGGTTTCGAGCCTTTCCTGACGAATTTGAAACATTCAAGGTATGGTTTCATTGAGATTTTCACTAACGGTCATTGCCGTGACTGATACCCAGGAGGGCTATCGCATAGTGACGTCTTCCGAGAGAGGCGTGCTGAGGCCGGAAGTTCGTGCAATTCTCGGGCCAATGGATATAGGTCAGGTCACGGGTGAGTCAGGTATACATGCTGAGGTAAAAGGGATCGCACTTGCAGTGCAGTTGAAGCTCAAGCCGCTCTTGGTCGTTAGCACTGGCCGGATATGCGAAGACTGTGCGGGTTTCCTAGACCGGGTCGGCATCCCATACGCTGATTGCACGAGCTAGCACGAATCGTTAGATCGATAGAGCGTGCGTAGTGTACCTCATACCGTTTGACGAAGAGCGTCTTGCCGATCTGCTGCGACCCCTATCCCACTCATCAAGAATAGCGTTTGTTGCGTCGTGTGCGCACCGTCTTCTTCCAGTATTTGACGCGTTTTCCGTTCAGTGTAGCTTTCAGGGAACGGCGACCCTCTCCAACGCCCTAGACGTAATATGGGGTGTGGTCTTAGGAGTTCCGATAGAGCGGGAGCTTCGCTTCAGGTTGCAGGGCGAGGTCCGGGAATGTAGTCCCGACCCAACGGTAGGGTATCGGTCAATCTTCGATCCGATGGCTCGCGATACGGTTCAGGTTCTTTTCGACGGCCTCGAACTCACGGGTCTTCAGGAATCTTGCGAGGACGCTCTTGAATTGGCCACGCGCGCCGGTGTCTTTAGCCAATGTGTTGTCGATATGTATTTGGCTGCCGTCACCTTGCCGCTTTATCATGACATGAGTATTGAGCTCGCTCAGGAATTGGGCAGGGTTAGCTTAGCTCAATTGCCTCTATTTCGAGCGGAGCTTGCGAAGCAATGCGAGGACCTGACCCTGTTGGCATCTGTAGTCGTGCCGTCGGAGGAAACGATCCGCCGACTTCGGTCGACCGGATTCTGCGGAATTGCTCCGAGAAAGCGGCTGTATCTTTAGTCATCGACGCGTTGAACCGCGGAGATGTCCATTGAAGGATCGTGTGCGCGCCGACGCGTTGCTTTGGGTCGGGCCCTCGGTTTCATCCCGCCCGGTCCGGACGTCGGCGCCGCCGTTCGTTACGACGCCAGGAAGGGGCCGAGGTTGTGCCTCGGCCCCGACTGGGCTCGTATGCTGGGGCAATACGGTTTAGGGCGCCGTGATACCAGTGATCAGCATGCCGTGCGTGTTGCCCGCCGCATCGGTGTAGAAGCCCACGGCCTCGCCCTTATCGTTGATCCCGTTGATGATCGTTCCCATCGCTCCATTGGGATCGTTTAGCGCTTTCGAGTGGCCGTTCACCGAGTTGTAGACGACGCCGTGAGGGACGCCCTGCAGGTCGTTGTAGAACCCGACCGCAACGCCTTCGTTGTTGACGCCCAGGAACTGCGTGTTGAAGTTCGGCGGAAAGCGGAAGTGGACCGACGTGCCGCTGGTCAAGGACTTGAGATAGCCATCGAAGTTTCCGCTCGACTTGACGAGGAACCCGCTGATCAGGTCGGAGTTGTTGAGACCCGTCGCCGCCTGCGAGGCAATGGCAACCCCGCTGAACGCAACGGAGACCGGCATGAACTTTCCCGTCACCAGGCTGTAGGCGAAGCCGTGCGAATTTCCGTTCTTGTCGTTGTAGAAGCCGACCGTCAGATTGGAATCGTTGATGCCGAGCACTTGGTCCACGTGCGGCACGCTCGCGACGAGCGGATCGTTGATGTCGATATAGAGGGGAAGCGTGGAGCGCACAAACGCGAAGTTCGCGTCGCCGCTTCCGAGGTTGGTCGGCGCCCAGAAGCCGGTCGTGACCCCGGCGTTGTTGATTCCGGTCGCCTGGGTTTGCGTGGAGCCGGGCAAGTTATCGGATTCGAAGGTCGTGTAGGGTGGCGCGATCGTGTAACCGATGTTCGGGTGACCAGCGGCGCCGCTCCCGAAGTAACCGCTGATTACGCCTTTGTTGTTGATGCCGAGCAGCTGGTTGAACGTAGGATCGGCGGGATCGTCGAGCCGGGTGAACGCCACGGACGGCGCCGCGTTGCGCAAGGCCCGGGGAAGGGAATGGACGGACGCTTCGGCCGTCGTTGCAGCCGTCAGCGCGAGCAGCGCGCTCGCTCCGGCCATTCGAAGCGTACGGACCGTGTTGGGAACGTGCATTGGTCTCTCTTTCACGAAAAGTTGAAGGGCCGGCGAGATTAGCCGGGAGCCGACAGCGATGTGTCGTCCCGCCCCAACCGTAATGAAAGAGTGTCGAGGCTGCGTCGAGCTAGCGTCGAGAAGACCCTCACTCGCGCGGCCCACCATCCTCGGCGTGCGCGCTTTGATCGCGGCCAAAGGCCGGCCCGACCAACGCGGGCCGTTATTTCACGGTCGCGAGTTGCTTTGCGTCGGCGAGAAGTTCGGAGGGCGGGGTCTCGGGCGTGTAGATCAGGACGACGCGCTGCGTTGAATCGATCGCGTAGATCGCATCGCCGTGACCGATCTCATGTGTTTTCGAATCGACTTCGACGCCGTACTGGCGCCACACGGGCGCGAGTTGCGCTTCCGAACCGGTGAGGCCGACAATCGGGGCGCCGAAATGCTTGGCGTACCGCGCCATCACGTCGGGCGTGTCGCGGGCGGGATCGACGCTGACGAACACGATGCGCGTGTGCGCCTGAGCCGTGTGCGATAAACCACGGTAGGCTTTCGCAAGCGACGCGAGCGCCAGCGGGCATTCGTCGGGACAGTTCGTGTAGCCGAAGAAGAGGAACGTCGCCGGGTACGCGCTATCGAGCAGGTGGCCGGGCTGCCCATTCGCACCAGTTAACACGGCGTCGACGGCGTTTTTCGGCGGCTCCAGCGGAGTGCCGAAATACGCGACGGTGCTCGCGCCGTTACGCGCGAGCATCTTCGCGCCGAGAATCGCCGCAGCGATCACGAGCAGCACGGCCGCTGCGATGGCGAGTACACGCGCAGTCCCCGTGGTCGGGTCCTTCGGCGCGGTCGCGGTAGACGTCGCGGTCGGGATCGGCGTCACGTTAGCGCGGTCACGTGGGCGAGGTCGCAGTCGCGGAGAGCGCGGGCTTGGGGGCGACGTGGCGGAAGGCGAGCACGGCGAAGGCCGCGCCGATGCAGAGCATGCCGGAGAGTTCGAAGGCCGGCGTGTACGACGATGTCAACGTGCGAATGCTGCCGGCCGCGAAGGCGATCGCGCCCGCGCCCAGCTGGTGCGCCGCCGAAATCCAACCGTACACGACGGGACCTTCTTCGAGCCCGAAGGCTTGCGTCGCGAGGCGTACCGTCGGCGGCACCGTCGCGATCCAATCGAGTCCGTAGAACACCGCGAAGAACGAGAGGCTCGCGAACGATGCGTCGAGCATCGTCGGCAAGAAGAGCAGCGAGATGCCGCGCAAGCCGTAATACGTGAAGAGCAGGATGCGGTTATCGATGCGGTCGGAGAGCCAGCCCGACGCCGTCGTGCCGATCAGATCGAAGACCCCCATCGCGGCTAGGAACGTGGCGGCTTTGACTTCCGGGATGCCGTGGTCGCCGCAGGCGGGGATAAAGTGCGTGCCGATCAGGCCGTTCGTGCTGGCGCCGCAGATGAAGAACGTGCCGGCCAAAATCCAGAATGCCGGCGATTTGGAACCGCGCGCGAGCGCGTCGAAGGCGATCTTGAACGCGTTCCGCCGTTCGGGCGCGAGCGTCACCGCCTCGGTCGCGCCGTACGCCATGAGCCCAACGTCGCCGGGCCGGTCGCGGATGATCAAGGCGACCGGGATGATCGCAAGCGCCGCGCCCGCGGCCACCGTCCACGTGACTTGGCGCCAGCCGATCGACTGGGCGATCGTGGCGAGGAGCGGCAGGAAGACGAGTTGGCCCGTCGCGGTCGCCGCCATCAGGGCTCCGGTTACCAGGCCGCGCTGCTTGTAGAACCAGCGGTTGGCCACGGTCGCGGCCATCACGAAGGCGATCAGCCCCGAGCCCAGGCCCACGAGCACGCCCCAGCTCAGGATCAGCTCCCAGGGTTCGCGCACGAAGCCCGCGAGCAGCACGGCGAGGGTCACGGTGCCGAGGCCCGTTAGCATCGTGCGGCGCAGGCCCAGCGTCGCGATCAGCCCGCCCGCGAAGGGGCCGACCAGGCCGTAGAGCGCGAGGTTGACGCCCACCGCGGCCGAGATCGTCTGCGCCGACCAGCCCAAATCGTGCTCGATGGGCCGGATCAGGACGCCCGGCGTCGCCCGGATCCCGGCGCCCATCAGCAACACGAAGAAGGTCGCTACGGCTACAATCCAAGCGTAATGCAGGTTCCCGAGGCGGAAGGGTGGCCGGAGTACCGGTGTCATCTGCGACGTATAGACCGCCGCAGACCGGCCCGGTTTGCAGGGCAGACCCGTCCCGAACGTGCGGGCACGGCTCGGAATAGGAGACCGATATGCGAGCGTCGCCGGTACGTCTCGGAGCGAACGAAGGCGTGACGCTCGGTCAGGCCGCGTTGATCGTGGGCCTCGCCTACCTTTTCAATCCCGTCAGTTATGCCGAGTTCCAACTCTATCCGAAGCTCGTGATCCCCGGGCACATCCCCGTGACCCTCGCGAACCTCAGCGCCCATCACGGGCAATTGCTCGCCGTGCTGGTTTGCTTCACGATCAACTTCATCGAAGACATCATCATCGCTTGGGGACTGTACCTTTTGCTCGCGCCCGTGAACCGGGCGCTATCGCTGCTCGCGGCGTTGTTTCAGCTCATCTACACGGCGATCGCGCTCGCCGGTCTGCTCAACGTCGCGACCGTCTATCGCATGATAACGACGCCCGAATACGTCGCGAGCTTCGGCCCCGGCCCGTTCGGCGCGCAAGTGAACCTGCTGCTCCATACGTTTCGTTCGGATTATTCGTTCGGGCTCATCCTATTTGGAATTCACTTGGTATTGGTCGGATTTCTGATCGTCCGCTCGGGCTACATCCCGTGGTGGCTCGGCGTGATCTTGATCGTCAACGGACTGGGCTGGGTCAGCGATAGCGTGCAGCCATACCTCTATCCCGACGCCAACACGGGATTCGTGTTCGTCACGTTCTTCGGCGAACTCATCTTCATGCTGTGGCTGCTCATCCGGGGTTGGAGCATCTCTGAGGCACCGTAAGCGCAGCGTTGCGCTTGTGACATCAGCGCGAAGAGCCCGGCGAACTCGGGAGCCGCCGCGCTCGTGCCAAACACTTCCTCGAACACTCTGCGCTCCCCCACCCCACACACGCCAATCCAGCAATTCGTCTTCCCGTGCGACGGCAGCCGTGCCGCCCGGTCTCCGGTAGCGGTGAGCGAGCGCATCGAGCGCGCGTTCAAGACGCGCAGTCACGACGAGCCTCGCCAGATGGCCTCAAATGTGCGATGACGCTCTTCGAGAACAGGATAGCGTCGCTCGGCCAATTCGGCCACCTTGCGGCTCATTGAACCAAATGCGGCCCACCGAATCTAGCGTTTCGCCTGCCGGCGGTGTGTACGCGTCCGTCCCGCCATGCGACGGCGTGATCCCGTTACGGAAACGAGTGATCGTTCCGTCCAGCGTACGGCGAACCAACTCATTTCCATGATACAGCGTGAACCACAACGCGCCATCGCAGCCCGTAACAATCCCCCCGGGGAACGACCTTGGCGGAAGTCCGGCATCGTACTCGGTAATGTGACCGCTCATATCTACGCGTCCAATACGATCGCGCAATTCAGTGAACCACAATGCGCCGTCGGCACCGATGGTGAGGTACTCGGGCGCGCTATCCCAGCGTGTCATCCCTCTTGAAAAATACGTCACTTGCCCAACTTGGTTCACCCGACCGATTGCACTGCGCGACTGATCGGTAAACCAAACATTGCGATCTGGTCCAACAATGGCGTTGAAAACCGGACCTTTGAACGCGTCCTGAATCTGAAGCTTAAGACTGCTATTCGCAAGGCAAGCGATGTTCGTCATCGTGACGAGACATCCGCTGGTGGAAAACGTGCGCGTCGACCCCGTTGACGAGCGTCGATAGACCTTCGCAATTCCCGTCTCGTCGGTTGCGTTGTAAAGCAAGGCATCGCCCTGCGCCTGAATCCAGCCTCCTACAGGCCACCCGTGCCCACTTGAACCGACAGGAAATTCTCGGATAACTCCGTCTGGAGTGATCTGCGCTAAGCGCGGGTGCGAGCCATTCGTTTCGGGGAACCAAGCGGATCCATCCGCGGCGATTGCCGGGGTTCCGGGCAAATTGAGTGGTGAGATGCCGTTTCCGAAGAATCGAACGTGTCCGTCGCGAGACACGTGTCCGACGGCCGGAAACTTTGCATCAGTAAACCACGCGGAGCCATCGGGAGCGGTCGCAATGTTGGTGGGAGCGGCCGCGCCGGTGCTGAAATCGCGTATCAAGCCAGTGGATCCCAAGAGTGACACACGGCGGCGGTCCGGTTGCGTTAACCAGACGCCGTCACGGCCGGCAGCGAGATCCCTTACCGTTCCGAGGTTATTTGCGACTTGTCGGACGTCCCCGTTTCGACGCACCTCAAAGACGGCTCCAGGTAGCCGGCGCGTTTGAGCCGGCGATGCGGCGTCCGTCGCGATGAAAAGAGCGCTATCCCCAAGGCACGGCGCAATCGCCGTTACATTCGACCAATTGGGCAGCTGCAGTTTTTTCGGATCTCCAAGGCGACTTCCATTGACGAACAATACGACCCAATTCGGTCCTGGATCAAAGCCGCCGGCTGGGGTTCCAACCATCCACGTGGTCGGCCCTACGGCGACGAATCGGATGAATTCCGGGAACGAGTGCCGCGATAATTTACCTGACGCATCGAAAATCGTGATGCCGCGTTCGTCCCATCTGTCCGACACGACGACTTGCCCATCGGCGCCAAAGGCGACCCATTTCAGTGCAGTTTGGTTCGCCTGATCCGGAGGAACCGTCGGTATCAGCCTGCCGCCCGCATAACGTACGATAGTCGTCCCGATCTTCGCCCAAATTGTCTTGCCGGGTCCGACTGCTATGCCGTTTGACCAGAATAAGAGACCATCATCATCGTTGCAGGTAGGGCATTCGAAAGGCACGTGAATCTCGGATATGCTGCCGTCGTCTTTGATTTCGGCGATCCCTTCGGTCTCGAGCACAAACACTTTGCCGTGGGAGTCAACAGCGACTCCCGTCAGAAAGCTACTGAAGGACGGGCCGAATTCAGCGATCTTCGGCTCACCACCCCACTTTTCTTGTCGCTCGCGTGAGAGCGCGGCGTAGATTGAATGCGAGAGTGTTACTTCCGGAGCCGTCGCCATCGAGACGGCGAAAGCGATGGCCGCGCAATACGATGTAATCTCGCGCAGGGATCGCACGACCTAAGAATTCCGGCACGCCGCGCCCGCGCGCGAGCAAACGACGTAGAGCAACGTTAAGGCTCTCGATGAATGGCGGGCGAAGCGAGAAGGTCGATCTTGTCGGCTTCGCCCGTCGCCGTCTTACCAGTAACGATGATCTTCGAAGGGTCGTTCGGCCAATCTTGCGAACCGCCGCCGCTCCAAGGTGCGTAGCTCCACTTTTCACCAGTCGGACTGCCGCTCGTTAGAGTCAGCAACTCAGCGGATTGCCAGACCATTGAAAAAATCGATTGATCGTTGAAATCGGGATCGTTCTCTTCCGCGATCGACGTCACGCGGGCGAAAATACAGCAGTCTGTAAGATTCCACCCTGTCGCATTTTCAGCTAATCCGGCGGAGCAAAGAGTGACTGAAGGGTTACACTCGCGACTAAGATCGATCGCTTCGCCAAAAATGCATTGTTTTATCGTACAGGTTGCGGGATACGGAACACCATTTGCTAGAGCTGTTGGAGGAAAGCCGGAAATTGCTAAGGCAGGACCAGCGCTAATTCGCAGCAAGATAGGGTCTCCCGCCGGAAACGCGTAGTTCTTGAAAGGGCTCTCCGCCGCCAAAAAAGGCGCGTTCGGCCCGCTCCCGTGAATGTAGGGAAGATACCAGTTATATTTTGGACTAAATTGTAATCCGAACTCAGAATTGCTAGTGCCGGCACCCGGCCATCCTTCCAGGTAAGCGTATCCTGTTATGGCGGTGCTTCCGGACGTTAATCCGGGGTTATTCTTGGGCAGCATGCTTTGAACTTCTTCGCCGTTATAGCCGTTATTCGAATACACTCTGCGAAAGGGTCCCAGTGCGCCGGGCGGGCTGCAGGGCGGAGGGGCGTTTCCGGTCCATATCTGGCAGGGGTTGCGGGAAACTGCGCGGTCGTCATCCGCAACCCCTCCCGGTGCTAACCGTACGTCCCCGTCATTGGATTTATACAAGTTCGTGCCTGCGATCCGGTAATACGCTCTTAGCGGGGGTCCGCCAAGACCAACGTATTCTTGCAGAATAAGCTCTCTCGTGGACACGTCGGGAGCAGCGAGAACCATCTGGCGAAGTTGCTCGATCGGGATGGCCCTCTGCGGTGCCAGATTTTGCGAGGCGACTACCGGCGCAGAGCTAATCGGGCCGCTGCATGCTGACAGCGCTCCAGTCAGCACGACCATCATCGACGCAAACATCACATTGCGCATCTATTCTGTTTCCTGACTCAGAGACGCAAAGCACGGCATTATCTAGTTGCCTTGGTAATACGAATTGTTTACGTCAGTAGCGCAGAACGCAGGTACGCCCAGGAAGCTCGGTGCCGCCCCGACGGTTTGGCAAAACCCCGAAAAGATTCCAACGCCACTCGTTCCTGCGTTCGGTGGGCCCGGCAACTCCATTATTTCCCAATGCGCGAGTGCACCGGAGCCGTTCGGATTGTCGCCCGTGAATTTCGGATACCAGACCTGTGTCTGTCCGAGGTACTGAGTGGTTGGGAAATTCGGCTGTTCGTATGCGAAAGTTCCGTAGCGCCAATTAACCATCTGCCCAAATGGAAAACGATTGTCGTGCAAGTCCGTCGGCGGTATGGCATCCGGCAAGACGTTACGATACATCTCCTGATCTTCATCATCGTCCATATTCGTGTTGACGCCGTTATCAGTCATGGTGTAGAAGCGCCGGTTGAGCGTGCATTTGGTGCAATCGATCTGCCACGAAGGGCTCTGAACAACGTCGACCAGGGACGTGATGACCGGATTATTGTCCACCGTTACCGGCTGTCCATTGGAATCGTACTCTTGGGCATATGTATCCCAAATTGCGTTCTGCACACCATCCGGCTCAAGCACGATCCCAGCGACGATCAAGATGTAGTGGGCAGGGCTAGCCGGGCCTCCCGTGTCGCAAAATACTTTGGGGGAGAATTCAGAAGTATACACCTCTGTGCTCCCGCCGTTCTTGGATTCATAATATGCGACCAGTTCTCCAGTTGAGGTTATCAACTGAATGCCGGCGTAGATCGTCTCCTTTTGATCTGGAGAAACCCCACCAGTTTCGTAATATTGTGTGGCCGATGTGTTGTTAACAATGCCCTGCTGCGTGTTCCCGGGCGGGCTGGATCGAAACGTCGAGCAGTGCGGCACCGACATGTAGCCGCGCGCCGCACTGAAACTCGTGCCGGCGTAGGCTTGATCGAAACCATAGTAGATGCCGGAGCCGGGTTGAATCGGATTTGGGTATGCGGCTGGAGATGGGCGTGCGAACGAGTTCGCGGCATCGCCGGGATAGCCGGCGATCGATCCCCAGGCTGTGACGCAAGACGTCTTATTAACGATCGCGCAGTGCTGAAGGCGTAGCGCGGCAAGCCCCTCGCGCGTATTCGCGTAATCGTGCGTCCCGTCGGAAAACTGAACATTCTGTCTCTGATCGGAAGGGAACTCGAGCATCCTGCGCATCACGACGGCGCGGTCGTTACCCTTCACCGATGGGTCAATATAGCGGCCGATCATTGAAGCGGATAAGTTCCGGTTTCGCGCTCTGCGGAAATCGATCGAAGGGTGTCTCGACACCGCCGCGATTGGAGCCAGTGGGTCCACCCTGGTTACGTCGTTTAGCCTGAGCGCGGCCCGATTCAGGGCGGCTCTCGTTCTTTGAGCCGTCGATGCCATTTGTGCGGCGTCGGTGAAGCCATGGTAAGAGGCGAAGGGCGCCGTAATCGATCCAACCGTCTTCGCATCGGTCTGCGCGTTCAAAGCGGCGGTGCAGAGTAAGATGAGCAGACCTCGTAAAATGAGCGTTCCGCTTCCAACCGGTCTACGTGGCATCACAACGTCCTTCAGCTTTGAGTTCGGGCTCGGGCGCTAGGAAATCCAAAACGTCGGCACTCTTATGAGTAACCGGAAATAGCTGAGGTTTGGTTAACGGATCTTGAGATGAGCGCGGCTTTGTTTGAGAACAGCGCGGGCTTGGTTCGAGAGGTTGGCGGTCGTCTTCGCGCCTGGTGAAGACCGCCACGGCGATTATCTTAGAGGTTGAGGCATGTGGTTCGCGGCGCCATGTGAGATGGCCTTGGGCTGGAGGGCGGGGCCGTGGCTTAAGGTTTACGAGCCCTTCTCGGTCGGTGTTGCAAGCCGTGGTAGGGTCAATATAAGCACACGAATGGGTCTGGACGCGAACCACGCGACCGTGAGAATGTTTGGCAACTTGCGGATACGTTTGGGGCGCGTCCGCAAGGTACGGTAGCCGGCGGAGGCCGTGCCAATCTCCGGGGGGACGGCAACGAAAGAGGCGTAGCTCCGAGGTAACCACACCAAACCGGAGATGCGCCTTGAAGAAAGTATACCGCAAACCGCGGGCGGCCGCCAAGCCGCCGACGGAAGATTTTCTGACGACCCTCGAGCTGCTGTGTCGGCAGAAGGTCGGCGAGGTTCTGCAAGCCGTTCTCGAAGCCGAGGTCGACGAGTTCTCGGTGAGCAGCGTCGTGCCGCCGACGCCGATCATGATCGGATCGTCCGTCGGTGTTTGCACGCTCAGCTGAGTCGTGGTCGTGCCCGTGCCGCGCTCCCAGGCGGCGTTGTCGCCGCTCGCGCCGACGAACGTCACCCCTTGGGCGGAACCTGCCTCAAAGACGGTGTGCAGGGATTCCAACACATGGAGACCTACAGTGTTATTGTAGGCTTTTTCGCAGCCGCCGATCGACGAGCTGACGATGTCCAAGCCCGCTTCGACGGCAACGTCGTACGCCTCGAGTAAGTTGCCCGAGGAGAGATCGGGCACGTTGAAGACGCCGATATCGGCGCCCGGCGCGGAGCCGGCCGACATCTTGACGTCGAGCGTCGCTTCACCCGTGGCCGCGCCCGAGGCACTATACGGGCGGCCGCCGTCGATCGCAAACTCCTCGACGGTCGGAATCTTGCCGCCCGGTGCTAAATCTCCGTTGAAGTTGAAGTAGTCGTTGATGTCGCCCTGCGCGACCGACGAACTACTGATGATCCCGATA
>Ga0116229_10008490_pt1 | contig 15940 bp, 9 predicted proteins | sample S1TSphgellanicum_3_FD_87313 | JGI IMG/M metagenome (GOLD analysis project Ga0116229, IMG submission 87313) | Host-associated microbial communities from peat moss isolated from Minnesota, USA - S1T2_Fc - Sphagnum magellanicum MG | ecosystem: Host-associated > Plants > Peat moss > Unclassified...
CATTACACTTCGTGACACCCTGACACTAAGTGATACCCATTACACTGAGTGATACCGATACCCTGAGTGACTTTTCCTCTCACCGAAAGTTCTCACAACCCACCCAAGAGTTTACCCATTGCAATGAGGGACCCTGTTTTCCTCACAAACAAACCAGACACTGAGTGATACCCATTACCCTGAGTTTTCCAGCCAATAGGATATCGGACGGACGGACACACACCGATTCTTTTATATAAGTAGATGCATGCATTATTTTGTTGTGACAATTTAGCTTATAGATTTGTATGTTACCCTCCTTTTGGTGACATGGTGTTGTTTTTCCAACAAAAGTGAGTTATAGTATGCATGGATGTGTGAAAAATTTGTCTGTTTAACAAGAAAAAAATACTCAAAGCTAATCAATGGTGAATGAAAAGTGTGTTCCGGTTTTGAATTTTACAAAAAACAATTACAAAATGTCCATGGATTTTGCTTCTGAATGGGAAGATACTAATGAAATACTTTACATGTGCCTTTTATGGAATAGCAAAAAGGCCATGCTTGTAGCAAGCCTTGGCCCATGGGCATCTTCTTAGGGTGCCTAAGTTTTTTCCTAAATTGTTTAAGCTTTTTCATAGTTTGCATGGGCTTCTTCCTAGGGTGCCTAGGCTTCTTAATAAATTCACAAGTTGCCTAGGCTCTTTGGTACTCTAGGTTGCCTTGGGTTTCTCATAGGCTTTGCAAGCTTTTTCCTAGGGTGTTTAGGTTTTTTCTTAGGTTGCTTAAGCTTTTTAATAGGTTGCATGGAATTTTTCTTAAGTTAATTACCCAGGCTTTTTCTTAACTACTGAAGTTTTTTCATAAGGTGCCTAAATTTTTCTTAGGTTCCTAGTCAAAGATCTTATCATGTGACTAATTTCAATTATTCTTCCTTTTGAGGGGTATAAAATCATTGGCCTTTTACAATAAGGACCAAGCTTTTGCCATTGGGCCTAGGCTTTTTACATTAGGTCCAAGGTTTTCATGCATGAACGTCAACCAAACTAGGCCTATGGGACATGGGCCAAAGATTTTTTTCATATATAAAAGGGTTAGGTCTTTTAGAGTTGGGCCTTGAATTCTTGATGTTGAAGTTCATAGTCAATGGTGGGTGCTAGTGAAAAAAGGAGTGATAAAAAATTATATTAAGGTTGTTGGGTGAATAAATGGAAATGCAATTTAGCATATCCAAAACAATGGGTCGACATCTCATTCATTATATTTTCGAATCCTACAAAAAGTAATGTCACAATCAATAACATTATAATGATTAATGCAACCAAGGCCAAAAAAACCCTAATGCAATTAATGAAATTGTTGGTGTGTAATTATTATTGTGAGTTTTACTTTTTTTTTTTTAAATGCAATTTGGTTGTTGTTTAGTTTGAAAAAATATATATTTGTTATTAAAAAAAGTTATGTTTATTTTTATTATGTTGATTATGTCATATTAATATGGACCTATGTCATGCACGATAATAATCCAATTTGCAAGCTTTCACAATTTTACTTTATTTGGTATGTAATGATGACTTGGTGTTCATTAGCTTTTTAAGTCTTCTAATTTTATTAAGTTCAAATTGTATTATTTGTTATTTTTTTGATAAATTGAAGCTTTTACAAGTTCTACGAGATGGCCACTAGGTATTTGCATGAAATGTATAAAAATTGCTTTGAAATGTCAAGATTTAAAGGTAGCCAATTTTTATCCTTTTATTTTATTATGTTCAAATTGTGTTATCTATTAATGTTTTGATAAATTAAAGTTTTACAAGTTGTACCAAATGGCCACCATGTACACGCATGAACTGTATAAAATTGTTTTGAAAACTCAAGATTTAGAAGTAGCAAGTTTTAATCGTATTATTATACTAAGTCCAAATTGTGTTGCCTATCAATGTTTTGATAAATTGAAACTTTTACAAGTTGTACCAAGTGGCCACCAAGTATTAGTATTTGCATGAAATGTATTAAAAAAAATTTGAATGTCAAGATTTAAAGGTATCAAATTTTTGGTCATTAATTGTGTATTTGGTTTCTTATTGCAGATGAATAATTATGTTAAACCAAGATTGGTTGGCATAAACATATACATTCAAAGTCCTTAAACTTACCCAAATCACTAAAAGAAATTTGACAATCTGTGATTGACTTTATGACTAACTTTTTAATCATAAAGGATAGAAATGACTAACATGGACCATAATAATTACGAAGGAATTGTTTAAAACACCTAGTCATTTAAAGTTTGATGTGGCACTTCACATCCAATAGTCATTACGGACAAATTATCGATCATTTCAAACAAAAAGATGTCATGCTAGCATGAAGGTTGGGCCCACAATTATGAAACCTTTGAAACCTTTGTTTGCAACATTATCTTTGAATTTATGTATTAAATTATTAATGTATGACTCACCTAATCTGACTTATTCATTAATGTGGGTAATGAATAATTTCGACTACCACATGTCACCATGCATTTTACCCAATTTTTGCAACCATGTTGACACATGGTGGCATATGATTTGTGGAGATGTAGTCATATATTAGTCATAACATAGTCATAGTCATAAACTAAGTAGTGCTGGAATCATTAAGGAATTGTTTGCACAATAATAAAATAGGTTGATATGTATATGTGGCACATAAGGATAGGTTAAATTTTAGTTATATATTAATCATTTTATAGTTGTTTACTAGTGATAAAAATATTCATGTTGTACACATGGTGCACAAGGATTGGCAGAAATGTAGTCATATATGATAATTGTTAATTATTAATTATATTTTACTAGTAGTACACATGTTAGAAACAAAGTGGCTCACATTTCCTAGTAGAAATTGCCACATGGTGGGGTTTGATTCGTATGCATGGTGGATCTTTATTTTGACATTTGTAGATGCATTTCATCACATGTAATACTTTCCAATAAATTTATAATTACCCTTCATGTCATATGTTAATCATATTGGGAATGATTATGTATGATACTTTTAATGTTTCACATATCTAACTATTCCTATTTCAGGTTCAAAGAGAGAAATGGATAACAATGTCATATGGAATCTAATCATGTTCATTTAGATCTAATGTAACAATCGTAATCACAACTACCTAAAATGTAAAAATATGCAAAATTGGAGACCACTAAACCAACCTAATTAATTGCAACGTAGAACAATACATATCAACTTGTTCGAAAAAGCCAAAAACAAGCAAAAATCTAATTATGGAATTAGTAATCAAGCATTAGAAAAAATTGTGTTTGTCATTCAAAAAGTATGTCAATTTGCAATTTTGACATAATTCTAATTCCATAATTTAAAAGTGCCTATGACATCTCCCATTGTAGTTTCATCTCCTTTGTTGGGGTGCATCCATGAAGCATCAAGCACATGTCCAATTGCCACATCTACTTTGAACCAAAAGTCTAGGATAGTCGTGCCATGGAATGTCTCCACCCCCCATTGACCATTTATTTTCCCAAAAAGTCACCATTTGTCACCAAACCGACTTGTAAAATTGTTACCAAGCCTTGAAATGAGGCAATTGCTCTCACTATTATACAAAAGGGTCAAGAAGAAGAAGAAGAAAAATAATACCATGGGTATTATAGTGCCCACCCTTGTTGTAACAATTAAAAGAAAGAGAGGTGTAGTAAATGTTCCCACCCTTGAGTAAGGTCACCTATATTGCAAAGATTCAACTTGCTACTACACCAAGTGGAAAAGCTTAGAAAACCAAAAAAAATTGGGGCATTTAATCCCAAGTTTGAATGAATAAATTTGGAATTACTTCTATCTACTATTGTTAATATGTTTATTGGTAGTAAGTGAACATGCATTAACAACCACATTACAATAAAGGATGAAGTGAAAAAATCTACACAAGCTAGAATAACACTAACCATGGTTGGGACTTCATTACATCCATGTCAAGTTGATGTTATTGCAGTGGAGGTGATAGAAGCAATGAAGGGTATACAACATGGCGATGTTAATCCAAAGGAGCTAATGGAGGCAACTAATGCTATGGAGATAGACCAAAAGCTACTTCAAAAAAGTCCAATCCATGTAATTGCTATTTGGAAAATCCCTATTGTGCACAAAATAGCCTTTAGAGACTCTGAGCCTAATTCTAAAGGAACTTCACCATGTTCAAATAGCCCATTGGATATTTTCAATAAGTTCAACCCTACTATGATAACATCAAAATTCACCATTGGGAACAAACACTAGAATCCCTAATGTCTTCCTAGTTATTTGATCTTTTTACCAACATGTAGAAAACTAGGCTTAGATGTATGCCACAATAATTACCCAACTAGGGGAACTCAAGGAATGAAAGGAAGACACAAAAGCCAGCTCATGTAGTAATCTAAGAAGCTGACTAAGTAATACAAGGAACATGATGCATTACTAGAAACCAATTTGAAAATACAATAGGAAAATATTCAAAACCTAGTTGAAAACCTATAAAACCAAGTTATTGGGTATGCAAAGATGGAGAAAAAATTGATGAAAATTCGACTTGTGGAAGTTATAGTAGCCTCACTATGGTCACAATGTGCTGAAGCAATAGAATAACTATAGTTTAAACACAAAAATCTAGGCTAGAAGGAGCAAAAGTTATTGGATACCAATCAATGATTGTAACAAGCTAAGGGGACATTAGTGGACTTTGAGTTGTGATTAAATGATATGACTACCATTGCATTGGAATTCCAAAAGAAATGGGAGACAACAAAAGTTAAATTAGTAGTTGTTCAAAGAAAAAGGGCAATTGGAAAGGGAGCTCAAGTTCTAAGTCAGCTTACTACAAGTTATAAACTGAAGCACCTAAAAACCAACCCTCCAATTGGGAATCCTCCCAATAATCCTCTAATAGACACTATGATTGCAAAACTCAAGGAACAACTGTTGTGATGGAAGGTTAGGTTGATGTGCATCAATCATTGATGAAAATCAACTCGAAGATTACAAATATTTATTACAAAATTACATTTTGCTAAGATCAAGGAAATTCATTGGGCTACCAAAGATGGTAACATAATAACCAAGTGGGCACAAATGTAAGAAACCATTGTTAATATGATTACAACCTCTTTCAACAAGTGGAACAAGGATGAACAACTATATGGGCACAAGATCAATGCTTATGCTACCGCCTATCCCAATTTCCAATACCAATTGCCAATGGTGATACCTTCCAATAAGCCTTTTAAAAACTCATTGTTAAAGGCAGACTTGTGTTATCATTGTAGGACAAAATGGGTAGAATTGTGTTGTCATTGTAGGGTAGAATGGGGCTAGATTGATTAGGACAAAAGAGAGGGCAATTTGAATTGGTTTTATGGTAAAACTTAATTGGGAATGAACTTTGGAGGAGTTTTGATTTTGGATCATTAAAATTTGTTATAGTTTTTTTTGGAGGACCTCATACTAGAACTAAGAGAAGATACTTTGATGGATAAACACATTTTTGATATTTTTGTACCCATTTTGATTTTTCTATTTTCAATTCCAAACTGCTTGGAATTTTGTTTCAGTTCACTACATATATGATTATTGTCGCAACCCCACTTTGAGGGAAGTGTGAGTGCGTCACTCACACTCCCGAAAATGGCACTTAAAAGTCCTCCGAGATTCCCGAAAACTCAAAACGAAATTGTAAGGATCAAAACACCTTGCATTGAAATGTTCTTTATATCATTGAAAAGGTCTTGAAGTGTAGATGTCCAAAATGGCCTTGCATGAGCCATTTGGACATCTATAGCACAAGTTATGGTCGAAAGAAAGGCCGGGAGTCAAACTGGTAGTGTGACTCCCGACCACTAAAAGTCGGGAATCGACCCAATCCCGGTGCCTGTAAGTGAACTGCAACACATTGTTGGAAAGCTCTCGAGGAGAGCTACAACTTTGCTTCAAACCTCGTCTCAGTCCAAGGTCGGGGCGAGAAGTTACGAACGCCCAAAGTTTCGGGAGTCCAAACCGGGACAATTTCGGGACTCCACTTTGGGAGTCCCAGGAAAAAGTGTCATTCGGATGCAAGTGCGACAGTGAGACGCAGAGAATACTATATGGGGGAAGGTGGTGGCTTCCCCCGAGTCCGGGACGTGGTGAGTCAAGTGAGTCCAGTGTTGCCCGTGGCTTGTCCTAGCACCAAGGGTGCTCTAGAATGCGAACTAACCAACTTGTTGGTTGGTTTGATGCAGGTTCGAATGAGAGAATAACTTGTCCCTCTTCCTAGTCCAATCCTGGAGCTTCAGCATGCCCTTCTACCCCTTTTAGTGTTGAGAGTTGAGAGCGTGCCCTAAATCTTCCCCAATTTCGCAACTTGGGTGACTTGGTCCCGACTTGGGACCAACAAAAGACTTGGGAGTGCATCAATTCTAGTTCAAATATGGGTTTTCTTATGATTTTGATAAACTTGATTTTATGTTTTCTATAATTTTGTTGTTGTTCTAAAATTTGATAGTTTCAATGACAATATGTGGAAGTATAGAAATACAAATTAGAATAATAGAAAAATATTAACATTTATCATTCGGTGACCATCATCGGGATGAATTTGGGGTAAAAAATGAAGATTATATGGATTTATTTTTTTTTTGTTATTTTTGTTACAAGTACAGAGAGGTTGTGTGATTTTTTCCCCTCGTTATATAGATTTAAAATAGGAATTTAGTTATTAGGATTGAAAATTTGAATGAAACAATTGTCGTAAGGATTTGAATTTATAGTAATTTATTAACTAAAAAGATCATTGGAATGGGGACAAACATGAATCGCATGGTTTTTGTACAAAGACAACTACATTAGATTTGTAATTTAGCAGAATGAAAAAAACATAGTAGAAGTGGAACTATTATTGTTGGATGATGTCGCATAGTTCTAGATTTGAAAAAAAATACATAACATATTGTGTTAAAAATCCTAGGACAAAGGAGCAGCCTGCAAGGTATAAAACATTGTTTCTAATAGTTATGGAACCTCAAGAAACATTTATTGGTAAAATAATGAAACAACCCAATATTTGAAAAAGATTGTCATTGAGGGCAATACCTTTCACAACAACACCTCTTGAGTTTTGTGACTAGGCTTTGTGACTACGTCTTAATCAGGAAAGACATATGCAACTAATCATTCATATGCAACAAAGGGGAAGGTTTCTTTTTTAGGCTTCAACCAATTCTACATGCATCTGCCCTAGTTCTTGATGATGATGATTAGTGGTTCATGTTACGTTCTTGTGCAAGGATGTGGTTTTTGTAAGAGAGGGTTTATTTCATATGATGTAGCTATTGCATCTTACAAACATACCTACCACCCTTTTTGCCTTGCTCAATTGTGTAAAGAAGATAATAAATGTTGTGTATGCAAGGAGGTATTTCATCCTAAATAGTGGGCTTCTTGGGGAATACGAGAACCAAATGATGAGATTATGGCTCTAACTATAGAGCTTGGTGTGGATGACTTGTGCAACAACCTCAAGCTTGCATTGAAGGAAGAGTGTGCAACACAAAGAGAATCATGTAAGTTCCTAAATTCTTTCTTCATTACCAACAAATGTTTAAATTCACATCCATGGATTATGTAACTTGCATTATTTATTATTTACGGTTTAAGGTATTTCTTTACTACCTTTACAATCCTTACATATGGCATTAATTAGGATATTAATCTAACTCAATTTGGACCGGTTTTGTAAGTTTTGGGTGCATGTTTAAATTCCTTTTAAGTTCTAGCTATCTATCCAATCCTTGATCTAGGATTTAGAATCAAAGTTAGTGTGCATTGGATGTGCAAACTTTGTTTAATGTTTAGTTTGTAATTTGGTGTTCACAGTAGTTGATTGTTTTGTGCAAATGAATTCATTCTTTAATAAGCATCTAAGTGAAGAACTCAACATGCAACATGAACATAATCCTTTTTTTATCATTTAAATCTTGTGTTAAGCATTCAAAAACAATATTCATGACTAATAGCATTCATGCACAAGTCCTTTGGTAGGACTCTAATGTTGTTCAGGACAGCTTGTCCTTTGTCCATCATTCAAGTCCTTTGTTAAACATCTGACCACTTTGGTAATGAATAATTTCCTTTGTAAGGAATTGCAAGTCCTTTACTAAAACATCTAATTGCTTTGGTAATCAATCTAGTCTTTTGTTCAGTATATCAAGTCCTATGATTAAGCACCTAATTGGTTTGGTAAGGAGTATGGTTTTTTTTACCTACTTGAAGTCCTTTGTTAATCATATGATTGCTTGGAAAGGATTCTATTACTTTTTTGGGGAGTTTCAAGCCCTTAGTAAACACCTAATTGTTTTGGTAATTAATCTACTACTTTGTGGTGTTTTAGGTTCGTGGTAAGCACTTAACGGCCCTTTGGTAATCAGTTTACTGCTTTATGGGTTATGTTTGTGTGACTTTTCATAAGCACTTGATGTTCAAATGTAATTTGCAATCTACAAAATTTGAATATTAGTTAGTGAATGATAATATTGCAATTACTAAAATTACTATTAGTGTGTTATTCATGCAAGGACTGTTATATATGGACTCAAGCAGACCAAGATGGGGTTATGATGTTTCAAAGAACATCACATATAGTGGGGAAGAAAAAGATCTAGGGAATGTTAGCAACCAAGAGAAAGTTGCTACTAAATACTCCTTCTAGAAGAGAAAATCAATGGCCACAATACTTGATTCAAAATTTGTAAAGAAAACATCCTTATTTAAAGTGTTGAATCAGACAAAGTGTTACAAACACTTCCAGTTAATAGTGAAAAAAGAATTTCAAATAAAAGTGGAGATGATCAAGGTTTGCAGAATAATTGCCCAAAAGAAAAGCTACCATGGGCTCCCAAGCTAAAGCAACCAAAGAAAAATCAGGGCAACATTGTGTAGAAATATGTATCCATTAGAAGGTAAGTAGGCAATACATAAGGTGTTTGGTGTTTTTTTGGTAATAGTTGGAGAGAATAATTAAGCTAACCATTTTGCAATTTTTGTCTTTATATGATTTTAGAGGTGTAGTTAAAATGTGGGTTTGATTAGCTTTAATATTCAAGCTAGATTGGTACGTATGTTAATTAGCAATGATGCAACACTATAAACAAATTTTCTTCACCATAATGTATATTTTGGATTTCATCATTTTGATGTACTATTCATTTTAGATTATCCACTACACCAAAATGTGTCCTAGTTCACTTTGGGTTTCACTAGATTTTGAGTGAATTTGGACATTTTTACCATGGTGAAATTGGTCAACCCCCTAGTGAACTTGGACCAATTACTACGGAGAATGAATTGTTTCACTAGAACTTAGTGAAACAAAACTATTCTCAAGTGAAATACAAATTTACCAAGCCATTCACTTGCTAGTTAATTAACTAGCCATCATGGAAATCAATTAAAATTATATTATATAATATATAATATTATTAATAATTTCATGATTTTTAACCTATGAATTATTGACACATGTCACTACTTAGGTTAAGTTAAAAACCAAACCTATGTACGTAGGCCACATAATCAAGCTAAGCACCTATTCTAAGAAACTAAATAGGAGATATTTGGTCAATTTACCATTGTTGACCACACATAACATCACTTATGAGGTTTGATCCCTTGACCTTTAGAATGGAAGCAAACACCTCTATGTCCTTTAGAATTTCTTTCAAAGTTTTTTTTGTTGTCACATGTTATGATGTCATAATTTGTTGAAACACTTCACCAGTTCAATTGTTTTCAACCAGTTGATTTACAGTAATGTTATCAGGTAGTTCAGCCCAATTATTATGGAATGGTTCTTTAATGATTGCAGTGGGTTGTTTGTCAATCTTGCCACACTGTAGTTGTTTCACAATTTCAACAAATGAATATTGTAAATGTTCTTCTATTTGCCAATCCTCTACTCCTTGGCTTTAATCAGTTCCCATTTTTTCAACACATGTTACTTCAATTGTTAAATGCAAGTAGTGACAACAACTACCACATTAATTGGTACATTCTCAAGTTTAGGTAGCTTTGGTATTGTAATAGTAAAATTAATAGGTTTAATTCTAAACATGTTTTGCATTTCAATCTTCCTAGGACATTTTCTGGTTCTTTGTTCGGCATTTGAACATATAATACAAGGGTATTGAACATGTATCCTAACCAGTTTAACATGTTGTGTTTTAGTTCTTGCTACTAGTTTTGTAGACTTAATTGTGGTTATTCATACTACTAGTACTTCTTTTTTTCAAATTTATCAGGTATCAAGACTATGACCTATTTTACCACAATTAATACAAGTTGACGTAGATTTAACACAAGTAACAACAAGTACCACTGGTTTAGTTACTATATTAACCTTTGGTGTGGTTAGTAATGCATCATAACTCAAACTAATAGGTTCACTTTCCTCACATACTATAGTAACTTCTTTTGTTCAATCAAGGTATTTTGTTTCATACATGTTGTAGTTAATATGAAGTAAGGTAACAATCCTATTCTGAAAATAATAATGAAGAAAACATCTATTGCTCTAACCTATAGATAGTTCTTAAGGCCACTCAGTGAACTATCAGGTTTTGAAGGAAATAAAATAAAGGAATAGAAGATAATTTTTTCTTACTCTTGTAAGGTAAGCAAAAGGCTTCAACACAAAAAAAGGATTATCAAATCTTAGTAGGACAATCTCATAAACTTTCTATAGAAACAAACTTGAAGCAAATAAAAAAAAGAAAAATTGCATACAAAACATTAAAACATTCAAAACATACAAAGGGAAAGCAACACATAGAAATCAAAATAAAAAAGTATGGCAAGAAAAAATTAATTTTATTCAAAAAAAAAATTCCCCTATATAGTCCTCAAAGGTATAAAGCCTTAAATACCTCCAAGAAAAAAGTCAAAAAGGGTGGAACATGTAGTTAGCCCAATCCTCCAAAAAATTGATCCTAAATATAACTTAATTCAAATCAATAATACAAATTGGTTTTGATAACAAGCTTTTTGGTAGAAAAAAATTTAGTAAATGAGTTTTGATAAAGAAATTTTGGTTTTAATAAAACTTGGATAAAAATATGATTTCAATAAATTATACCTTCAAATTCATTCCCCTTTTTAATTAGGCTTACATCCTCATAATTACAGTCTATACTTTCTACACTATTTTTCCATAGTCGTTACCTTTGTTACATCTACAACTTCCTCGTTAACATTTAATCCTACATCTTTCGATGTGGTAGAAGACCTCAGTACATTAGTAGCAAGGATAGCAATTGACTCTGGTTGTACCAAATAAAAGCCTCACCCTCCATACCAGTTCCAACCACCGGAACTTTGTTTTTTATTGTTATACCGGAAAATGTTAGATCAATTGTGTCATTGGAAAATGTTTTAACTTCTACAAAGGCAGGGGCTTGAATTGGTACAGAGCCTTTTGCTATGTTAAAAATGTTTGCAACATTGAAAATAATTCTCTTACTAGATGCCACCTCCAATTTGGTAAGTTACGATTCCAGTGTGACTACTGAATCCACCTCCATTTGCTAGCCTTCATTTTATCCTCACTCCCATCTATACTAGATTCAAATGCAAATCCAAATTGAGTTGGCACTTTTATTGAGATCAAAAGGTGGGTTCATTAACAACTGCAAAGTTTGTAGTAATCGTGACTAACATCACAACTTGATATGTACTACAATTGTGATTTAAAATTGATTCAATTTTTAAAATATGATAAATGACTTGACCTAACTAAATTATAAATGATAAATGAGTATAACTCTATAGTTTAAAATTTCATTCATGAAGTTACTCAACATATAATATTGAATGTTTAACAATATTAAAATCACAATGTTTTTAATGACTTATGAAACCAAAATGGGCTATAACTTGTTAAATAAAATTATTACCTATTTTAAAATGTTAATAACTTAAAAAACCCAATAATAAGGACCAGGAAAACACTGGTGGTGAATTAATGTTCACAATTGCCATTTAATCCCTTTCTCCCCATGGAAAGTCTTTTCCTTCCATTATGGGAAATTGCGTTTGTTGAAACCACACTCCCTTGTAACTAAAGCTCAAAAAACAATTCATATACAACTATTTTGTGACTATCCCCTTAGAAATAAGGGGTATTAATAAATAAATTGCCACATTAGAAAATTAGTTAATTGTATTTATAATTGCAAGTGAGTTGAAATTGGATTTTCTATATGGTAATTTATATACATCGTACATACATATGTAATCAACCATGTTTGACTTTTTCAAGAGTTGCATTGTAGTTGTTTGTGGCAACTACTTAAAAACTATTGTAAATGGGGCATTAAAACAACAACTATGTTGCAATTAATGTATAATGTACATACATGTGATCATGTTATTGTCCACATTTCCACCACCCATTATAGGATGCATTTGTAACTATTTTTTTTATTATGATTCCCATTGATATAATTAGTAGGGACATTAATGTGCCACTACTAAACTACTATATTATTCAACTATATATGTTATAACTATAGTGCAATTACTTATACTTTAATAAGGATACATATTCATATGTAATGTTTTGTAAAAATTTATTGTTTCAATAATTTCACTATTAAAGATTAATTATGTTTAATACATTTACTTATTATGAACTTATTGATTATATTAAATAATTGGCTATTAATATGAATAAATAAGTGTAATTAATATAATTAATTTCAGATTAACTAAAAAGTTAATTACTTATTAAATAATAATTAAATAAATATTTATCCAAATTGGGGATACTTCATAATGAATTCGATCAATTATTCAAGACAATGTGTGTGTGTGTGTGTGTGTGTTATGAATGACCTACCTAGCTACTAAAATATTTATTTATTTATTTTTAAAATGCCATGTGACAATTTTTGATTGGCCACATGTCACAATTTCGGACAATCATTAACAATAATAATGAACAATGGATAATTTCCAAAAAAAATTGTCATAATGCCACGTGTAAGATTTTAATGAATGGATGACAATTAATGATGTTAGTATGACATCATGGGTGCAATTATAATGGATTACATAGTAGTTGAAAATGAGTTGTTTTGACTAAGTTACAATGAGTTACAGTATATATATGGTGAGTTGTAATTTTGTAACTCATGCAACTTGTTTGTTAGCATTCACATATAAATACAATGAGTTGCAAATGTCTGATGCAACTCAAAATTTGAGTTGCAATGCCAATTGTAAAACACCCCTTTTTAAATAGTGTTCATAAGGAACTTGCCTTGAAAAGAACCCACCCAAGTTGCCTTGGGAACCATTTATGGGCCCAAGTTCCATGGGGAACGCATGGTTCCCACAACTTTGGAAGTTCATAACATCTTCATGTGATCTATGATTGAAAAACTTTACATTACAAAGTTGTAGCCCTCGATGATATCTTTCCAACATTGTTTCATGGGTTTCTATCAAAGGTCATTTGACCTTATTTCTTGTGTTTTAATAATCAAGAATCAAACTATCAATTTGATTCATGAGCTTTTTTTTAACCTTTTAACTTTTATCTCATAGCCTCAAATGGAAAAAGCAAATTCATTTTTGATATCTATTCTTTGAAAACTTTTTAACAAAATAAATGATTTGGAAAAAAATTATTCCTTGCACATTTCTCTCAAAAATTTGGGACATTCCATGTTCCTTTTTCCCCAAAGAGAATCCTTCCTAGAGAAAAAATTCATTTCTTTCAAGGGAGCAACCTTAGTTGCGGCTACCACTTAGTCCCTTTCTCCATAGGAAAGGTCCTTTTCTCCTTGTGGAAGTTGACCCCAAGGAACTTAGTTGGGCCTATCGCTTAGTCCCCTTCTCCTTGAGAGAGTTCAACCTCACGAAACTTTATTGAGATTACCACTTAATCCTCTTCTTTGTGCGAAGGAATCTACCCGACAACAACTACCTTGAAGAAGTTACCCATGGGTTATTTTTAATTTTTTTCATACATTTGGTTTGTGAAAGAAAAGGAGAGTTTGGGAAAAGAATACCTTGAACCTTTGGGTAGAAGAGGAAGATTCTAACCACTACATCACTCTTTTCCTTGAAAATGTTATGCAGTAAATATAATTAAAATAGTAAATATTTTTCCTCTTGAGCACTATTTTGCAAATATGTCAAGCCCAATGTCACATTTAATTCGTTACACATGTTTATGGTTTGCCTAATGTGCACCTAGTTGTTATTGCAAGCAGTAGAAAAGTCTTACCACCTTTTTTATCTTTATATGCCCTTGACCCAATCTACTTTTCTCAAAAAGGATGGATTACACCCAAACACACCTTGGGCCCATGTTATGCACATTTTACAAGCCCAAAACCTGCATAATAGGACACAAAGTTTGTAGGAGCAACATCAAGATGTGTTTAGGCATCACATCTTGGAGGGGCGAAAGGGCAGTCAGGGAAAAAAAGTTTTGCACCGGCACTAACAACTATGTGCACAAATAATGTTGGGAGTTTTGCAGGGATAAGAATTACCAGTGTGTCACAAATAAGGGCATTTGTGTGCAAGCATAGGAAACAAGAGTGTTCGGCAATAGGAGCACCCCTGTGCGAGAATAATGCGATTGCAATGATAGGTATGTACTACCCTTCACCTCGACAGTCGGAATAACAGGAGAGACCCACCAACTAAGCTTCAACAGGGTCATCATTGCGACCCACCAGCTTTCCTCAGGATGTACGTATCTAATCGATACAGCACGTTGGCGGGTCCTTTCGTTCACCAGCGGTTGCACTGAGGACCAGTGTTTTTGTAGGAATTCTTTTAAAGCCATACTGGCGATCATCCCTAGGAAGATTTAGGCAAATATGATTATAAACCGTATATGAGTTACAAAATACTAATTACCCTTTAATATTTTTGCTACCCTGTGAAAATCAAATATAGAAATATGGCGATTTTAACTAAAATTTCCCTCACTTCTGGCAATCAAAACCCTCCAAAATCACTTTTCTATTTATTTTGGATTTCATTTTTTGGCGGAATTTCGCCAATTATAGAAATGAAAAAAACTGCCAAGGATACGGAGCGAGTGCACTGACCACGGGCTGAGATGAAAAAACCATCACTTTGGGAAGTTACCTGGACAGAATCTGTTGGATGAGATTGATTGTTTTGTTCCCATGCCTTAGAATTTTTGTGGTGAAGACTTTTGCAATACCTATGTTGGTGGTGTTGCAGACAGCCTTGCAACACTTGTTTTTTAAGGTCAAAAAAATTACATTTCAAAGTTTGGATCCTTTTGCAGCATCATCCCAAGACCTGTGTAAAGGCAAGTTATTTACATTCATTCGCTACCCACCAGCTGTCTGAGCAACTCAAGATCGTCTGGTTGAAAAAATCTGTATATAGACTTATTTGGAGGTTTTTTGGTTCACTGCATTCTCAACGGCTGCTGCCCTAATTCAATGAATTGGGAATGTTGACCATTGGGAACACAGTGAACAAAAGACTCTTGAACCCAAGGGGAACAACCACGGAAACATGGCAAATCAAAGCAGCTCCTGTGGGGACTGGATGAGATGAGGAACTTCTTCATTCATCACGGAAGGGAGGTAACTCCCAACGTGATGGTCAAGTATCCCAGGGCCCGACCACAGGGGCTAACATTGTTTGAGTAATCACTATTAGATGCGCATGGCCTCAATGGCCATGGCAGCTGCTGTCCTCTCCCAATAGCCATGGTACCATCCCCCAACATCAATAGGACTTTTTTAAAACTATGAATTAACTTATCCGCGTTTGTCTATTTCATCTTCCGTTTTTTTCCGTTGCAATTGCATGCGTACTATTGCTAAGATCGTCAAAAGGTTGTCTATCAATTGCAAGGTATTATTGCTGACATCGTCGCCGGTGGTTTGTC
>Ga0116229_10008493_pt1 | contig 15937 bp, 13 predicted proteins | sample S1TSphgellanicum_3_FD_87313 | JGI IMG/M metagenome (GOLD analysis project Ga0116229, IMG submission 87313) | Host-associated microbial communities from peat moss isolated from Minnesota, USA - S1T2_Fc - Sphagnum magellanicum MG | ecosystem: Host-associated > Plants > Peat moss > Unclassified...
GTGATGTCGCCGCCGCTGGCTGCGATGGTGAAGTCCTGCGGATCGATCAGCCAGCTGCCATAGTGTCCCGCGGCCGCTGCGGTCGTCACCCTGGCGCTGGCTGCTACCTCGACGTGCGCTGCGGAAGTCTCGATCGAGCCACCGTTGCCGCCATCGGGCGCCGACGCGTCGAGCGTACCACCTACTTTCACGGTGCCGGCCGTCTCACCGCCCAGCAAGGTGATCGTGCCTTCGTGAGCGTCCACGGTGCGCGCTTCGATCACACCACTGTTGTTGACGACACTGGCGACCAGGGCATCCCTGGCGCCTGCGCTCATCATGACCTGGCCGCCGTCGGCGTGGATCAGGCCGCTGTTTTCGGCCAGGCTGTGCCAGACGCTCTGGTCCACCTGCAGGTGCAGCAGGCCGCTGCCACCGAACGACAGCGTGACGGCACTGCCAGCCGCGAGCGCGACGCTGCCCAGCTGCGCGTTGATGACGCCCTGGTTGCCCACGTGGCTGCCGAGGAGCGCGACATAGCCGCCGGGTGCGGCGCTGATCGTGCCCTCATTCACGACGCCATCGGAGCTATTCGCCGCACCGCTGGCGCTGAAGCTCCGGGCGTTGCCTTCGAGGCTCACCGGATCGAGCTCCAGCGTCGTGGCCACCAGTCCGCCGACATTGACCTCGGCGCCCGGCCCGAACACGATTCCGTTCGGATTGATCAGGTACACCTGGCCGTTGGCATTGAGGTGCCCAAGGATCTGGGTGCCGTTGGTGGCGAAGATGCGGTTCACCGCAATCGCACTGGGCGACGGCTGCACGAAGTCCACGGTGTCCTGCGGAGCAATATTGAAACTGCTCCAGCTCAATGACAGCGTGGCGCTGTGTTGCGTGATCGTCGTCAGCGCCCCGGACTGGGCGATGCTGGCACTCCCGGCAGTCACCTGCCCACCGGACGGACCGCCAGCCTGCGCCATCGCTGGCCCCAGTGTGAGCGTGGCCGCGAGCAGCGTGCGGCTCGCGCGCCTGCCGCGCCCGCGCGCCGTCTCCGCCACCGGGACCCAGACGTCGCGTACTGCACTCCAGACCAGGCGGTAGGCCCGGTTCATCGATGCATGCCGATTCATTCCCCATATAGCCCCGGGGCACGTTCCGGTTCTGTGCGGTGGCAAACGTAGCAACGGGGGAAGCGCTGTTTCGATATGATCGAATTCACCCCTTACACGGCGCTAACGCGGCCCATGCACTCGCAGCCGACGCTGCTGATCGTCTATCACTCGATGACCGGCGGCACGATGCAGATGGCGCAGGCGGCCGCCGCGGGCGCCAGCGCCGCTTCCGAAGTGCGGGTCCGCCTGATGCGCGCCGCGGACACCGGTGCCGCCGAGGTGCTGGCAGCCGATGGCTACCTGTTTGCGACACCGGAGAACCTGGCTGCGATGTCCGGCCAGCTCAAGGATTTCTTCGATCGCACGTACTACCCGGCGCTCGACCAGCTGAACGGCCGTCCCTACGCCGCGCTGATCTGTGCCGGCAGCGACGGCCACTCTGCCGCCGCGCAGATCGAACGCATCGCGACCGGCTGGCGGCTGAAGGCGATCGCCCCGCCGCTGATCGTATGTACCCACGCCCAGACGCCGGCGGAAATAGTCCAGCCAAAGCAGATCTCGATGGCCGACCTGCAGCAATGCCAGCAACTGGGCGCGGCACTGGCTGCCGGACTATCGCTCGGTATCTACTAGCCCAGATTGAATCTGCGGCGCTGATTGGTCGGCGTCGACCAGCATCGCCGCAAGCTTATTGGACTGGAAAGGCCGTCTATGTGCGTTACCGAACAGACTTCGCGGGCCCACCAGTGCTGAGATTTTGAAAACTCAGCGAGGTACCGTGGTGACGCTTCACGCAGGGCGAGACCGCATGGCATGGCCGCCGCCAGTAGGTGCCGCCGGCGCGAATTCGCTGGTGCTCGGATTCGGCGACGTGCTGCTGGGTGATGACGGGGCGGGTGTCAGGCTGCTCGAGCGGCTGCAGTCAGAACTGGGGCCGCAGGTGGCGACCTTCGTGGACGGGGGCACCCTGAGCTACAGCCTGCTGCTCTACATGCTGGGCACCGAGTCGCTGCTGGTCATCGACGCCGCCGACCTCCACGCTGCGTCGGGCAGCATCGGGCTGTTCGAGGGCACTACCATGGATCGATTCCTCGCCAGCGACCGTCGGCGAACCCTGCACGAGGTGGGACTCATCGACCTGCTCGATATGGCGCGACTGCAGGACTGCCTTCCGGCCCGGCGCGCGCTGCTGTGCATCCAGCCGTCGCACATCGACTGTACGGAAAACCTGTCACCACCGGTATTGCAGGCACTGCCCGCTGGCATCCGCGTGGCGCGGGCGCTGCTGCGGCGCTGGAACATCCTGTGACGCCGATCCTGGATAAAGCTTTCATAGAACAACAGCGCCGCAAGCTGATCAGGCTACGCGAGGCGCTGCTGCTTGCGACCCAGGCCGCGCAGAAGGAAGAAGCCGGCATTCGCTCGCAGGCGCTTGGCGAGGCGCACGAGGCCGAGGACGATGCGCAGAAGCTCGCGCTGCTGGAGACCGACGGCAACGCGGTCGAACGCAGTCTCGAGCGCCTGGCGCGCATCGAGCGCGCGCTGCGGAAAATCGACGACGGCAGCTACGGTATTTCCGACGCCAGCGGCAAGCCGATCCCGCGCGACCGACTCGAAGCCATGCCGGATGCCATCCATACCCTGGCCGAAGTCAAGGCGCTGGAATCCTCCGCGGGGCAGTCTCAAAAGTGATAGCTCAGCATGAACTTGAGCAGCACCGCGGGTACCAGCTGTCCCTGCGTGCCTTCGATCGCCATCGATGGTGCAGCATTGGCGTAGTGATAAACGCGAAACTCAGCATCCCCGTAGACTTTCCACTGACCCAGGCTGGCTTCGACGCCAGGCGACAGCAACAGGCGGTGATAGCCGCTGTTGTAGGGGTCAGCCTGCACGCCGCTGTCGTGCAGGCGATCGGAGCCGATCAGCTGCAGCAGCGTCGCCAGGCTCCCTGAGTTCCCCAGCCGGATGCCGTCGTACAGTGCTCCCACGGCAGCGTCGATCTCGTTACCCGGGCGATACCCCTCACGGGTGTTGAACGGGCGATCGAGCAGGATTTCGGCAAACCACTTCAGGTGCGGATCGGCGCCGATGCTGCCCACGTGGTAGGCACCCAGCAGCAGGTTCGTGGTTCCCGTGCCGATGGACGAATCGCGGTCGAAGTTCGGATAAGTCCAGTCACCGCTGGGCAGCTTCACGCCCAACGTGAGGCCGGTCGACAGATCGGATGAGAACCCGGTGTAGCGCGCCGTGAGTCGCACGTCGCCGATCGCACTGTGACGAAAGGTGGTCACGTCGGGAGCGGCGGGCGTCCCGATGTCGGTGCGAAACAGCCGGTCCCAGTAGGGCAGTTCGGCGGTCGCGCCCCAGGCGTTGTTGAACTGGTAGTCCAGGCCGACATCGCCGAAATTGGTCTGCAGCTCCTTGTCGGTGTTGGCGCTGGCTGCGGCGGCGTGCGACCCCACCCAGTTCTGGTTCTGGTTCATATAGTCATCCTCGACGTAGACCGCGCCGCCGGGTCCTGACGGCAGCATGCTGACGGTACCGACGTCGAACACGCCGCAACCGCACGCGCACGCAAGACTGGTCGTGGGCGCCAGCCCCAACCATGCGCTCAAGGCCAGCGCCGGTATCAATCCCCACGCGCCGGCCACCCCTTCTTCCAGGCCAATGGAATCCGCGATGACGCAGTCATCGCATTGACGTAAATCAGACATGTGAGTCTACCCATCCATACCAATGCAATTGCACCAGGCAACGCCGCGGGACGTACCGTCGCCGCGTCGCCTCCGCGCTCGATCCAGTGAGCGCTATGGGTCAGACGTCTTGGGGTGGTCCGCGAGGCGACTGCGCGCGCGGCGCAATCTCGGCATGGTCGATCTGCGGCGCCGACAGCACGGCCGTCGAGGCCGGCTGCTCTGCGACATCCAGATGGCCCGACAGCGCCAGCGTGGCGAGCGTCGGGCTGGCGCCATAGGGACAGGCAGCGTGGGTTGACCCGTGGTTTGACCCGTGCGGCTTTGCGCCGCTGGCCGGCATGACCGTGCCCATGTCCGAGGGCATGTCCATCGGCATGTCCATCGACATGTCCATCGGCATGTCCACGGAAGCGACCGGCGCGTAGCCCTCGCACAGCGTCAGCTGCACGCTGTGCCCGGGTCCAAACATCGGCATGAAACCGAGCGGGATGAACGCTCGCAGCAGGAAGCCGGGCAGCACCATCGCCACCCACCAGCCGGCGCGCTTGCGCCCCCAGTGAATTATGTTCCGGGCATCCGCTTAGGCATCAGCGCCAGTCTAGCGGATTTCGGACTGTTACAAGCTGATTCGCACGCCGGCGTATACCGAAAACGGATACGCCGGGCTGAGGAAGCGATTGTCCACTCCCGGGCCATTGGTGACGCCGGTGACCGGAATGCCGGGAGCGCCGATGCCGGTGGGGTCGCTATAGACCCCATAGGTGTCGTACTTGGCATTGAGCAGGTTGTCGATGTGGGCGAACACCTGTAGCCAGCGGGTCGCCTGGTAGGAGGAATGCAGGCCGAACACCTGGTAACTCGGCATTGGCGCGTTCTGGTTGGATTCGTCGCCGTAATAGTATTGATCGCTGACAAACTTGACCGATACCCCGACCACCCACTGTGGCAGGACCTTGAAGTCCAGGCCCGCCTTGATGCGGTGCCGCGGAATGCCTGGCAGGTGGTCACCCGGCTCGACCTGGATGTTGCCGTTCGCATCCTGGTATGGATTTGAAGGAGACGGCAGCAGCAACGCCGATTCGAAGCTGGCATCGACGTAGCTGTAGTTGATGTAGCCGGACCACGCGTCCGCCTGGTAGTCCAGGCCCGCCTCGACCCCCTGGCGACGCGTCGATCCGATGTTCTGGAAGAACCCGGTGCTCACCGACGTGGCAATGCCGTAGATATCGTCATCAAGATTGGTCCGGAAGGCGCTCAGGTTCCAGGTCAGCTTGCCGGCGTCCGCCGCGGCCGGGGGAATCCTGCCGCGCAGTCCGAACTCATAGGTATGCGCGACCACCTGCTTGAGATTGGGCGGATCACCCGCCAGGTTGGTCGGCAACAGGCACGGCGTCAATGGATCAGAGCATTCGATCTCGCTGGCCGTGGGCGTGCGCGTATTCTGCGCGTAGCCCGCGTACGCCGTCAGCGTCGGCAGCAGCTTGTAGGTGGCGCCGCCGGCCGGGTTGAAGTGAGTGAAGCGGTTGTCGCCGGTCAGCGCCGTGCCTCGCAGGTCCTGCACATCCACCGCGGCACTGTTATAGCGTCCGCTTGCTGTCAGCGACAGTGCCGGCGTTACATCGAAGGTGTCGGTGAAGAAGGCGCCGAAGTTCCGGTTCAGGCCCTTCAAGTTGACGGGATTCGCGCCGAAGGGCGAACTCTCCGGCGTATCCACGATCAGGTCGGACGGATTCACGAACAGCTGCGAGTTGATCGTCCCGACCTGCGTGCCGGAGAAGAAATTCAGCTCCGCGTAGTCCAGCGTGACACCGGCGATGAATTCGTTGCCGTGCCCGGCGATGGCACCGTTATCGCTGGTCTGCAATGCCGCACCGCGCCCGTACGAGTTGATGGTCTCGAAATCGTTCTCGCCAATGTACAGCGCGCCGCCATCGGAAATATCCGGCAGCGGCGTGCCGGCCGAGTTGGTGACCGGCGTCACGCCATCGGACTGGCACAGCTCACCGGCGCTGGCCGCGGTAGTGCAGGCGGTGTAGTCGGTGGTGTTGCCGTTCGAGACCGCCTGCTGGAACTTGCGGTAGTACATCAGTGTCTGCACCGACCAGTTATCCGTCAGCTTCAGCGATCCGTTCAGCGTCAGGAAATCGAGCCGGTTGATGTTGGTCTGCGGTCCGGTGAACACCAGGGAACGGTTGACCGCCAATTCCTGCACCGGCGCCGGCCCCTGCCCGTCCATCTGGTTATCGCCGCGGGTATAGCTGACATCGAGCGATGTGCGTTCCCCGCGTGCGCTCACCACCGCGTACAGCTGGCGCAGTGAATCATCCGAGTAAGGGCGCCAGCCGGTGTTCTGCAGCGCGTTGCCGGCGACATAGATACCGAACGTGCCATCGTTGGCCCCGTACTGGACGGCAGCAGCGTGATTACCAAAGGAGCCGCCCGACAATTCGATATCCGACCCGTGATAGCTGAAGCCGTCCTTCATGCTGATCGAGATGCCGCCGCCGAGCGCGTTGAGTCCATAGACCGGACTCGAACTCACCAGGTCCACCCGATTGATCGCGATCGCCGGGAACAGGTCCCAGTTGACCGTGTCGCCGAACGCCTCGTTGATGCGCACACCATTCTGGTATACCGCGAGCCCCTGTGGCGTGCCCAGTACCGGCGAGGCTTCGAACCCGCGAAACAGGATATCCGGCTGGAACGGATCATCCAGCGTGTCATTGATGTTGATACTGCCCAGGCGCGCATCCATCGCCCCGGTCAGGTTGGCGGCGCCTTCACGCGCAAGGTCGGCCGCGGTCACGCTCTGGACATTCCCCGGGATCTTGTCTGCATCGACGGCAGTTCCGGGAATCGCAGTCGCCTCGATGACCACGGCCTGCATTTCCTCCGACGGTGCCGACGCCAGCGTGTCCGCGGCGCGCGCCGACGTTGCCAGGGCCATCCCAGATAGGGAGCAAGCCAGTACCCACCCGGCTTTGAAAAGTCGTACCACGGCCACCCCTGTCTGTTTATTCTGCGAAGAGGGTAGTCTTACGCAAACGCCATGCAGTCGAACAGAGATCCATTCCCGGCCAGGTCGGGAACAATTCCCGATCGTGATAAATTTTACGGCCGTGGCATTCGAAGGTGAGTCATGACGGAGACGCAATCAGCACTACCGGTGTCACATGTGACACAGCAGTTGCCCAAGCTCGATGCAATCGTCGTGATTGGCGCTACCGCCATCAGTATCGTTCTCGCGGTTCGTTTCCAGCTCACGGAAACCCTGTACGCGCTGACTCGCCGCTGGGAATATCTGCAGCTCGACGAGTTGCCGATCGGCTTGCTGATGCTTGCGATAGGCCTCATATGGCTTTCCTGGAGACGCTACCGGCAGGCCGGCCGTGAATTGCAGGCGCGGCATATCGCCGAGGTAAGGCTTGCGGGTGTGCTGGCCGATAATCGCAAGCTGGCGCAGGAATACCTGCGGGTGCAGGAGCTCGAGCGTAAGCAGCTGGCGCGCGACTTGCACGACGAGATGGGGCAGTTTCTCAATGCCATCAAGCTCGACGCGGTCTCGATACTTGGAAGTCTGGCGGACGACGCACCGCAGCCGAGCGCTGCAGGGCAGTCGATCGCTGCAGCGCAGTCGATCATACGCAGCATCGATCACGTGCACGCCGCTGTCAGCGATATGATCCGGCGACTGCGGCCGGTGGGGCTGGATGAACTCGGCCTGGCTGCGGCCATCGAGAGTTGCGTGGATCACTGGCGTCAGCGTCTGCCGGATACTGGATTTTCGTTGACCCTGCGCGGGGAACTGGACAGGCTGGATGAGTCCCTGACGCTTACGCTGTATCGGTTGATCCAGGAAGGCCTCACCAACATCTCCAGGCACTCCGCCGCGCGCCAGGTGGACATCGCATTGGAACGACACTCTGCCGTGGCCGCAGACATGGACGAGTTGATCCTGACCATTGCAGATGATGGCCTGGGCATGGATGACGGCGCGCGCACCACCGGCTTCGGATTGAGAGGTATGCGCGAGCGCGTGGAGATGGCCGGTGGCAGCTTCCATGTCGACACTGCGCCGGGCCGCGGCTTCTCCTTTTCCGCCAGGCTGCCTGCCTGGGGAAGCTAGTCATGGCCCGCAGCAACGACAATCGGATCGACTCCCGGATCAAGGTGCTGCTGGTGGACGATCACGCCGTGGTGCGTGAAGGCTATCGGCGACTGCTCGAGCGGCACGGCGATATCGTAGTGGTCGGCGAGGCTGCCGACGCCGGCGAGGCACACGAAATGTTCTGCAGGCTTGCGCCGCAGATCGTGGTCATGGATATCACCCTGCCCGGCCTCAGCGGCATCGAGGCGATGCGGCGCATGCTGGACCATGTGCCCGGCACCCGGGTGCTGATCTTCAGCATGCACGAAGACGTCATCTTTGCGAAGCGCGCATTGCAGGCTGGTGCCTTCGGCTACGTCACCAAGGCCAGCGCCCCCAGTGTGCTGGTTGAGGCCGTGCACACGGTCGCCAGCGGCAAGAAGTACCTGAGTACAGCCGTCGCCCAGGCGCTTGCCTTGCGCTCAGATGTGCTGGACGTGTCGGCCAGCAACGGGCTGACGGCGCGCGAATTCGAAGTGCTGCGTCAACTGGTCAGGGGTGAATCCATCAGGGACATCGCGTTTTCGATGGGAATCAACCCCAAGACGGTCTCCAACCACCAGTCCGCCATCCGGCAGAAGCTGGGTGCTGACTCGGCCGTGCAGTTATTGCACATTGCCAGGGAGATGGGGTTGTGAACCGGAATGATTCCCGTGCCGCACAGCCATGCATCACAAACTCCTACATGGTGATTGTATGGGTTGGGCTTATACTTCGCGTCCTGCAAGGAGCACCCCGATGTCCATGTCCAATCTCACGGTCCGGATTGCTGGCGCCGCGGGCCTGTTACTGATTGCCTGCTCGCCGCTGTCGGCGCAGACCACGACCGGTCAGAATTACCAGGTCTTCGTGTCCAACGAGAAGTCCGGCGATGTATCGGTGATCGATGCCACCGATCTCAAGGTCGTCGGAACGATTGCCGTGGGCAAGCGTCCGCGCGGCATTCAGGTGAGTCCTGACGGCACCAAGGTCTATGTGGCGCTGAGCGGCACGCCGATAGCACTTCCGCCCAAGCTGGATGCCCAGGGCAATCCGATCTTCAAGCGCGGCAAGGACGACGATGACGACGATGCCGTGCCATCCGACAAGGCTGCCGATGGCATCGGGGTCATCGACGTCGCGCAACGCAAGCTGGTCGCAACGCTGTCGGTGGGCTCGGATCCGGAGGAATTCTCGCTCAGCAAGTCCGGCAAGGAGATATACGTCTCCAACGAGGACGTCAAGGCAGCCAGCGTGCTCGACATTGCCAGCGGCAAAGTGACCCATATCATCCCGGTAGCGCAGGAACCCGAGGGCGTTGGCACCGCACCCGACGGCAAGAGCTTCTATGTCACCTGCGAAGCCGGCGGCGAGATCTTTGTAATCGATACGGCCAGCTACAAGACCATTGGGCACTTCACGGTGCCCCCCAGGCCCCGCAGCATCGATTTCCTGCCAGGCGCCGCTATCGGATTCATTCCTTCGGAGTCGACCGGCCAGCTGAACGTCATCGATACCGCCAACTACTCGGTACTCAAGACGGTCACGCTGCCGACCGGTTCGCGCCCGGTGCGGGTGCGGGTGTCGCCGGATGGCAGGAAAATCTATACCAGCAATGGGCGTGGCGGCACCGTGTCAGTGCTCGACAGCCATTCCTACGAGTTGCTCGACACCATCAAGGTCGGCGTTCGCCCCTGGGGACTGGTCATCTCACCCGATGGAAGATACCTGTATGCCGCCAATGGACCATCGAACGATGTGTCGGTGGTCGATCTTGCGACCGACAAGGAAATCGCCCGCATTCCGGCGGGCCAAAGCCCCTGGGGTCTGGTCATCGTGCCGAAGCCGCACTGACGGCTAGTGCCCGATGGCATAGACCTCCTGCACGCTGATACTGCGCGTGAAGCCGTCCTTGAACGCCCGTGCGCGCAGTATCTTCGACTCGGTGAGCTGGATCGGTCCCTGGTACAGCGGATCCGCCTTGCCGGGTTCACTGCCGTCCAGTGTGTAATGGATAGCTGCGCCGGGATCGCTGTCCTGCAATTCGACTTCGATCGGTGCGTCGTAATTGCCGCCCGGGCGTGACAGCGTCGGGGGATCCAGCACATCGCGGCCCGGCAGGCTGGTGATCCACTGCCGCATCAGCGCCACCCCGTTCTGGTCGATGGTCTCGCGCGCCAGTGGCGGCATCCTGATGTCGCCATTGGTATCCATGCGCATGAATGCGATCGAGCGCCAGGTATCGTGCGCCGAGATGACTCGCGGCCGGTCGATCCCCTGGTCGAGCAGTACCGGTCCATCGATCAGTCCCTGCTGATCGAGCGGCGTGATGTATCGCGCATCGAAATAGGCAACGGTTCCGCCGGGGTGGTGGCAGTGCGAGCAGTTGGCGTCGAGGTAAGAGCGTGCGCGATCCTCCAGGCTGCGCGTCGCATCGCCGGACGCCGCCAGCGTCGGCAATGCCGCCAGATCCGTTGGCTTGATGTCGGTGTCGAACAGACCAAGGCGGTTCCAGGCGCGCAACTCGTTATCTGTGATGCCGGATGGATAACGGAAATCATGATTCAACTGGCGCGCCTTGACGCCAAGTACCAGGCCGGCGCCGGCCGTGTGGCAGGTCGCACAATCCTTGCGGCTCGGGTAGTACCAGGTCTGCTGTCCCACCTGTCCGGTTGCGCTCGTGGTGGCAATGTCCTCGGTCAGGCTGCCCGGCAGCAGGTCCGCATCACTCTGGTCCGCGCGCCACTTGTAGGTCACCCCATAGACGCCGCCATTGCTGTCGCACACCAGCAGCCGCGTCTCCAGGCGCCGTCTTGCACTGGGATTGGCGGCGTCGGTCGGCAGATCGAAGTGCTTGACGAACACCGTGCCCGCGGGAAACACCCAGTCGCCGCTGGCGGAATATTTTACCTTCGCATTCGGAATGGCCACCCATCGGGTCTTGACCGCGCCGTCGGACCAGAAGGCCACGATCAGGTCGTAGGGCAGCAGCTCCTTGCTGGGAACCAGGCGGCGTACATCGCGGAAGGCGCCGGTCTGTGACAGCAGCAGCGGAATATTCCCGTCCGCACTGCGCGGCATGTTCAGGTAGGGCCGGGCTGGTGTACGCGACATCACCGGGCTGTCCGCCAGAGCGATATCATTACCCGCCAGCGCAATCAGCGCACCAACCCAGATCGCCGGCCAGATTGTCGGATACACCCGTCGCGCTTGCTGTCGCATTCTGTTTCCGTTGTAACACATTGCGCGACTTTAATGCGGACGCGCCGTTGTCACCCTCACCAACCCTGCATCACGCTGGTTATACTCAGCATCGTTCGCGCCCCCGGCCCGCCGCTGGCCAGGGCGTTGGATCGAGTGCTGGAGATCCTGCTCGGGGTGCACGGTGATGACGACGCGTCTGTTGATGGCCACTGCGGCGCTGTGGACTGCCTGTGCCGCGTCCGCCGCCAGCGTCAATGGCGGCTACGCGTCGCTGGTCCGTCAGGTCGCCCCAAGCGTGGTCACCGTAGAGGTGCAGGAACTTGCGCAAGGTGCCGGCCAGCGCGCGGTGGAGCGGGCCACCGCCGACTCGCCGGATAGCAGTGCGCGCGACTTCGTGCGCCGCATGCTTTCCGGAGCGGACGGCGGCGATTCCGCGCCTGGCAGGGCCGGCGCGGCGCTGGGCTCGGGTTTCATCATCGATGCGGCTGGACTGATCGTCACCAACCGCCACGTGATCGTCGGCGCCCGCAGCGTACGCGTGAAGCTGGCCGATGGCCGGGAAGTTCCCGCAGTGGTCGTCGGCGCCGATGCCACCACCGATATTGCGCTGCTGCGGGTGAGCGCAGGGCGCCTGCCCGCTTTGCGCCTGTCATCCTCGGAGAAGCTGGCCGTGGGTGATCCGGTAATTGCCATTGGCAATCCCTTCGGCCTGGGTCAATCGGTCACTGCCGGTATTCTCTCCGCACGTGCGCGCGTGCTCGAACAGGACCCCTTGATCGATTTCCTGCAGACCGATGCGGCGATCAACATGGGAAATTCCGGAGGCCCGCTGCTGTCTGCCGATGGCGCAGTAGTGGGCGTCACCACCGCAATCATCTCACCCAGCGGCGGCTCCGTCGGGCTAGGATTCGCGATTCCCGCGGAAACCGTCGCATCCGTGGTGGCGGAACTCGAGGCTCATGGGCGCGTGAACCGCGGCTACCTTGGCATCTCGGTACAGGCGATGACACCGGCGCTGGCGCTCGCCCTGCTCGGCAGCGACACTCCGACGGGTGCGCTGATCACGTCCGTGGATGACAAGGGACCGGCGGCCGGAGAGCTTGCGGCCGGCGATGTGCTGCAGAGCATTGGCGCGACGCCGGTCACCTTTCCCAGCCTGGGGAAGATCGCGGTGCGCCTGGTGCCTGGCACCACCGTCGACACCTCGGTCATACGCGATGGCTCGCAGCTGACAATCGCTGTCACGGTCGGTCAACTGCCGGACCCGCCGGATAATCCGCTGCAATCGGGCGGTCCGGATACCTGGGTTCCCAATCTCGATCTCGGTGTCGCCAACGCCACCAGCGAGATGCGCAAGGCGCTCAAGGCGGAGGATGAAAGCGGTGGCCTGATCGTCACGCAGCTGCGGCACGATGGCGTCGGCGCAGTAGCCGGATTGAAGATCGGGGACCTGGTTACGCATGCCGGCACCAAGCACCTGGACGACGTCGCCGACCTTGCGGACGTCAGCAAGCCCACCGAAAAGCGCCCCTTGTTGCTGCGCGTCGTGCGCGGCGGATCGCCGGGATTCATCGCGATCACCGGCAGCGAGCAGCGATGAGCGTCGGTGATGTCCTACTCAGCTCAGGCCTGGCAGGCGGCTGCGGGCGTGGCGCGTCCGGGAGTACTCTGCCTCCCGCGTTCCCATCGCCGAGGAGATCACTATGCCTGAAAAGCAGAAACCCGAGAAAAAGCCCTGGCAGCCGACTATCGAGCGCTCGCCGGAATTGAATCCCTACGTGAGTCACCAGGACCCTACCGGGGCTTTGGAGAATCCGGAGCCACTGGCGGATGACGAGGATGAGGCCGACGAGGGACAATCGATTCGCTGAGGGCTTGTCCGGGATGTGCTTGTCCGGGACGTGAGCGGGTGTCAGCGCCGACGGCTCCGGTCGCCGCTACTTCTTCCCCACCTCGTAGCTGACTTCCACGAAGAATGTGCGGCCGAGGATATTGTAATCCAGCTCATCATAGGGCTGGTTCTGGTCCCCCGGAACGCTCTTGTCCACCGGTGGCATGGTATTGAACAGGTCCTGCACCGATGCCGACAGTTCCAGTGTCGGGGTGATCTGGTAACGCGCACTCAGCGTGCATAGCGCCCAGGTCGCGAGATTCCCCGCACCCGGCGTCCCATAGCCGTTGACCGTCGCCAGGTAGTTGGGCGTGTGGCCGTAGCGTTCCACATAAACGGTACTGCTCCAGTCACCCTTGGTCCAGGTCACGGATGCATTGGCCTTGGTCTTGAACTCCTGGCTGTAGACCGCATCGAGCAACAGGTTATCCGGCTGGTCGCCGGCGTACTGGGTCAGGTAGTGTCTTAGCGTATTGCTCCAGGAACCCTTGAGTTCGAAGGTGCCCAGGCGTCCGGCCGGCAATTCATAGCCCAATCCCAGCACGAACACGCCCAGCTCTTCCTGGGAGACGTTGATTTTCGGCGTCGACACGCTGATCAGGTTGCCGTTGTCATCGCGCGTTACCGCATCCAGCGCCGCCACGCAGGTCGGGGAGTTGATGTTGTAGGTACCCAGCCGGCACAGCGATTCGGTCCTGAGTATCAGGTCGGCGCTCTGTTCGGTGACTTCGTTATTGATGAGCCAATGGATGTAGTCCATCGTCAGGGACATGTGGCGCACCGGCGCCCAGACGGTGCCGATGTCCCAGTTCTCGGCGGTGATTGGCCGCAGTTTGGTGTTACCCGAGGTGGTGCCGTATACGGATTCCTGGAAATACGGGCAGTTGCCCAGCGTATTGCCCGTATAGCCCAGCTGCGCGCAGGAGTAGTAATCGGTCGCATTCTGGTAAAACCCGGTATTGCCCTGGTACTCATCGGCCAGGGTCGGCGCCTTGAACGACGTGCCGTAGCGACCGCGCAGCAGCAGCGAATCCAGCGGGCGGAATTCCAGGCCCAGGTTGTAGGTGGCCTTGTCGACATTCTGCCCTGACACGCGGTAATCGTCATAGCGGCCGGACAGGTCGGCCGTGAGCATCTTCAACAGTGGCAGACGCAGCTCCGTGGTCGCCGCATAGCGCGAGCGATGACCCGAACCGTTGGCCGAGGTATAGGCGAAGGTTTCTCCATCCAGGTAGCGCGGGTCCGGTGCGTAGTTCCACCCCTGGTCACCGCCCTCCAGCACCAGCGCGAGGCCGGCGTGGCCACCGGGCAGCGAAAACAGTGCCGCGTCGGTCACCTGGCCACGCACCATGCTGTCCTCGGTATACGAGTAGTTGGTCGCGTAGCCGCTGAAGCTGTGGAACTGCGCCGGCGTTATCGGCTGGTAGAAGGCGGCATAGTTGGGCTCATAGGTGTACGCGCCCTGGGTCGCGTTGTAGCCCAGGTTCGGCCCGAAGATCGGGGCGAAGAAATCCTGGATCTGGTCGGTGAACTGCAGGAAGGTGGCCTCGGTGAGCTTCTGTTTGGAATAGGTCATGCCGACGTCATAGTTCCAGTCGGATGAGCCGAACGCTCCCTTCAATCCCAGATTCGCCCGTAGACCGTTGAGCGTGTTCTTGTCCAGCGTACTGTTGAGACCGCCCTCCTCTTCAGGGGAGAAGATGCGATGCAGGTTCACGAGATCGTCGAGTCGCGGATCATAGTAGTAATAGTAATCGTTGCTGGCATAGTCGGAGTAGAAAATGCCGGGGCCGGTGCCGAATTTGGCGACGTCGTGGCTCAGCAGGACATCGCCGTACAATTGCAGGTGATCGGCAAGATCGTCGGTCAGGCTCAGGTACCCCTGCGTGGATTCATCGCCGTTGGCGAGCGTGTAGAAGCCCGACTTGGTGGTACCGCAGTAGCTGCCCAGTCCGGCGCGCGAATTTTCGCGTACCGAACCGCCGAACAGGCCGGCAACATTGGCGCAGCCGGCCGGATCCTCGAAATAGTAGTCGCCCGTGGTTCCGGAGACCACGGCGAAGTCGCGCTCCGCGACCTGTGGAGTGCTGCCGTTGGTGAAGTACTGGTTGGTCAGATCGCGCTGATAGCCCCAGATCGGATCCGATTTCTCGTACTGGCCGCCGACCAGGACGGTGAGCGAGCCGAAGCTGACGCTGTCGGCGGCGCCAAAGCGCGTGTCCTCACCGCCGCCGTCCGAAGTGAAGCCATAGCGAAAATCCAGCATCGGACCGTCCATCTTCTTCTTCAGCACGATGTTGATGACACCGGCGATGGCATCGGAGCCGTAGATCGAAGACTGGCCGCCAGGCAGGATATCGATATGGTCCACCAGCACCGTCGGGATGCCGCTGATGCTGACGAAAGAGTCAGTACCGTTGTACAGCGCCGGATAGTCCCCCATCGGGCGGCCATCGATCAGGTACTTCACGTAGCTTTCGTTGAGTCCGAACAGCTCCAGCGTCTTGGCGCCCTGTGTAAACCCGCCGTAGAAGTCCGCACCCTGTACCGACCCGGTGGCAAATGCAGCATGCTGCAACGCCTCCGCGACCGTTGCGAAACCACGCTCCTGCATTTCCTCCGCGGTGATGACGGTCACCGGCGTTGAGGTCTCGCCCTGGATCTGCGGGATCAATGAGCCGGTGACGACCACCTGTTCCAGCTGCTGGGTAGTATCCGACCCCTGCTGGTCGGCCGCCGCTGCCGTCGCGACGCCACCTTCCCATACCCACATCGTTACCAGCGCTCCAAGCGCTACCTTGGTTGGCGATGGCGATCTGCTCATTGCACCCGTCTTGCGCACTTGCTGCTGCTCCCCTGTCACTGCTCGCTAGCTATCCAGAACGCTTACGCGCGGTTACTTGCCGACTTTGTAGGTGGCCTCCAGGTA
>Ga0116229_10008495_pt1 | contig 15936 bp, 8 predicted proteins | sample S1TSphgellanicum_3_FD_87313 | JGI IMG/M metagenome (GOLD analysis project Ga0116229, IMG submission 87313) | Host-associated microbial communities from peat moss isolated from Minnesota, USA - S1T2_Fc - Sphagnum magellanicum MG | ecosystem: Host-associated > Plants > Peat moss > Unclassified...
CCACCTTTCATAGTTATAAAAAACTTTTTGCAACCACATTCTAGCTCTTTTTTAAATATCATCAAAAAATTCCAATATAACAAAATTTCAATAGAATATGTGCAAAAATCATAAAACAATTTGTGTCATACAAAATCCAAAGGCTTCAAAGTGTAAAAATGGCATGAAAATATGTATTTATTACTTTTATATAAATGATGTTTCTTTTTTTACTTATAATGTCTTAATGTGAAGTATTTACAATTTCCATTTTTACTAAATCCATGCAATTATTATGATGTAATTTTACATTAAACTATGTGGTTTTTGTGTAATAAACATGCACATTCACATATGTCATTAGAAAACAATGTCTCGTCCATTTGAATATTTAACATATTGAATATATACAAATATTTTTCATATTAACCATAGCATGAAATTCGCATGATTTTTGTATGAACATATGAAAACCAAATTTCCCAAGAAATTTGTAAGAACCTATGAAGCTTGGTAAATTTGTGATGATTGCCTAATATCTATTCTTCTAGATTTTTCAATTCATTTAGTGCCACCTCCACCAAGTCCTTGGTTGTACCATTTCATGGGTCCTATTGCAAAGTTCTTTGGGTCAATTCCAATTTCATATTTATATCTTTTTAATTAAAATTTCTAGTTTCCAAATGCTTTTACCTGATATATAAACCTATAAACCACTTTTTGGAATTTGGAGAAAAAAGGGGTTGATTCTCCTTAATTCATCCAAAAAATACCATTCACCTCCTTTTGTTCCTTGCTTAAATCAAAGTCAAATAGGACTAAACGATGGTTATAGATGTTGGTGTCCCCCTTTTATGTGTATTTTTTACTAACGGAACAATACCAATACCATGCTAGTCATTGCCCTTCCTAGGCACATAAAATATGTCCAATCTTGCTAAAATTTTGACCTCATCCTTTTTCCTATTATCCCATGATAATTGCAACCGTCTTTTAACATCAAAATTGTCAATCACAACAAAATGCAACTCCATTTGTTCCAATGTGAACCATTCTGATTGGTTAATTGATTTGTCACACTCATTGGACTTAACCTTTTTAAATTCCACCATCTTTGAATACTTATGAAAACCCATTTAAAATCATGCAAGAAAGCTGACACCATCTGAACCTATAAAGAAAAACTATTGTTGGGTTATTTTGAGCACAAACATTTGCAATCCTTAAGTTTCCCTTATTAGAACTTGCAATTTAATCCATTGTACTCAATTATTCATTAATTGCCCATCTTCCATCATTGCCATGCAAATTTTATCAAAGACAAGAATGTATATGCGCCTTTGCTAGCCATGTCTTTTTTATTGGTGCACCTTAGCACAACTTTAATGTATCACCCCCTTGAATTGCACCACAATTGGTTGCCTAGGCACTTTGCCTTTTCTCTTTGAAGCTTGTGCTCTTGGATTAGCATAATTTCAATGCTAAAGAATTGGTCTTTGTAATATAACCAAACATTTTTGAGTCGCTGAAAGGTCATTTAACCTTCTAACATTGTGGGAAACTATTTTCAATTGCATGCTTAATGAATGAGGTACAAATCTTGTTCATTGCCTTATTTTTGGAATCACCATTAGCCACATTTTGTTTGAACAACAGTGTCACCTTCCTCTTTTCTTGTCATTTAATTCTCAAGTGAAACCATCAACAAGTTGGATGATGGAATGGGATTAGGGATATTCTTGGTACCCAACAACTGCATTTTTGTTTCGGATAACTCAAGTTCAATGCCTGTATTTGTCCTTGCCATCTTATGAGGAGACTAAATTATACCGTTTGCACCATATAATTTTTTGTTATCTTCTTGGGGGTCGTCCTCCTTCTCTTTGCCAACCACTACATTAACATCATTCCTAATGCCATTTGAATTAACTTCACCATTCTTTTCTAGTGGGATATGACTACCAATACTTGGCCCATCCTCCGCATTAGGCCTTGTTTTACCCACCCATGTCTCCTTTGTATGGTAAATGAAAATGTCATCTTGTAGCATTCATGTTGACTTTTTAGTCACTGCCCCTTCACCCACAATGGGTGTTGTCCCCACTAGTTCCTAGAATGAGTTTAGATATTGGCTCCCAAATTGTTTGGGGCCTACCTTTCTTCCCAAACTTACCTTTTTATTATTTATTATCACCACAAAACCCTTCTTGTTTGCTAGTTCTTTGGCTTGTCCCTTTCCATGAACATTTCACATATTCTACAAACAATCCCCTTCAAAGCTTGTACCCTTAGAATCTATGCCATGACCTCTTCTTTTGTCTAGGTTAACTCATCCTTTGATTTCCCCCCTCTACTACCATCATGGCTTCCTATGGTTACTATGGCAAGTTTTTTTCTTACACCATGTCCACTATTCCTAGCCTTCCTTTTGGCATCTACTAAGGCTAGGTAGTCCTTGATGTGATGAGACATATCAAAGTAGAAGTTGCAATGGATTGGCAAGTAATCGGAATTTTAATTAAAATTGATATAATGCCCCATGTGACCATGTTTTACACTTCAACAAATGTTTCCCAACCCTCCCATGGTTGTAGTGCTACATAAAACCTTTGCTTAGATGTCTAAATGGAATCCTTGTCAAATCCAAGGAGATTATCAAGGTTAGAATCAATTTCCCATTTGCAAGCTTGAATTTTGTTAAGAGTTTGCACAAGGTAATTGTTGTTGGGATTTTTATCCCCTTCAAGTTCTTCGAGCTTTCTAGGTTGAATCCCAAGACCCGATGTTGAAAGAGGCAAAATCTCCCATAGTTGTTCAGAATGAGGCCAACATCAAAATCTTTTGCATAAAACTCAATCCATTTATTTTCAACAAAAAAAACTTTCCCACATGCATAGTCCAAAATCAAACTTTTATTTCCTATTTTGTGTTTCAAATGGGTTATCCATGTTTTGAGGGCCAAAAACGAAGGTTTATCCCTAACAAAACTAGTTACAATGACATGGTCCTAAGTATAGGCCATTTTTACTTTAACTACATCTTGGTTCACATTGACCAAACTTTTAATATCCTTCAACATGAAGCATGTTTAGTTATGGGAATACCTTGGGGGTAAAGTCTCACATAAAAATGATTTTACTGTGTTGAAAGCAATCATCCCCATATTTTGATTAAATAATTTTTAAACCCATTCCATTGATAAAGCCTTACAAAGTGGGGTTGACCTGCCACTTGTGTTGATTACTCTACACATAATTTGTAAACATTGTTCCATTACAGAATTAGTCAACCATTAGAAAAAAAAGGCATTGGAATGCTAAGACATTCTTTAAAACCTATGTGCAATTGACACCATTTCAAGTTCACCAAGACCTATCATTGGATCCTTCCATTACATCTAGTTAGTAGCCCCCAAACTTTAAACACCTTGTTAAGGGGTAGAAGTTTCTACACTAGTTGGTACCATAGGTTTCTTAATAACTAATCGTTACTAGTGGTAGACTTACCATCCCTTACCAAAGGGATGAAGCTAATGGGATTAAATAGTTTCATGTTAGTGAGTGGTTGAAGGTAATCTTCCCAATCATCTAAGAGATTTTTAAGAAAAGATTAAGATAAAGGCCCTATTTTCATGGGGTCAATGTGAACCGTATGTGTGGCTTTGTGGAGAAGGAGGATTAAAGGAGGTTTTGAAGGACTTCTAAAACATTTGACACATTAGTAGTTGGGTTGTTGGAATGGAAGACTCTTTTGGAGAAGTATGTGTTGTAACACTAAGAAAGGGAGAGTAGTGAGGAAATGTATTTGTATTTGTGTGTGATTTTAATGGAAAATGGTTGACAAATTTCTATGTGTTTAGTGTGCATTCAATCTATTAGGAGGTGTGGAAGGTAAAGTAGTTACAAATTATACAAGGTGTGCTGCCCCTTTTCATGGTATTTTTGCATTTCTTTTGGAATAGAGAACAAGGAGGCATACCAAGTGGTAGCCTTGATATTAGTATGCTATTGGTTGCCATAAGAATGTACCAGCTAGTAGGTGATAATAGGAAGAAGGGAAACACTTGAAGGTAATAGTTTACAAACTAGAAGCTAGGACTATTGTAGGTAATAGGCAATGACCAAAAATGGGTGTAGCTTGTTGTAGATGGTAGGCAATGTTGGGGTGGTGTTTTGGGGTGTTATAAATGGTACACATGGTCACCAAAGGGTTTGCAAGTGTTATTGATATGGGATAGTCGATGTGGGAGGCTTGTAGACCCACTAGGCCAACATCTAAGGCACTGAAGGTATTGCAACACCTATTGGAAAGTAGTTATTCTCTCATTATGCTCCTTTCCCATGTTGCATTTCTATGTTTTTTTCCTTTGGCCCACCTTTATATAGCCCACCAATAAGATGGTAGGTCTACTCTTAAATAACAAACCCTACCTTCTTCTTTTGTTCTTTGCATGATTTCTTGCTTATTATTTGAGTAGTCATAATAAAGAAAACAATGAAGGTAATTTCTTCTTGATTAATAAGGTGTTGACCTTGTTCCTTTGGCCTTACTTCTTGGAGGACGACAATGTTTGAGGGTCACAATTTCACCCCTTCATAGACCTCTCAACCTAGACAAGGAACAACACGACTATAAGAAACTTGGAAAAAACATTCGATAATGTTTGTACAAGGTTGATCACACCTAAAAAGGAAAGATGTTTGCCTTCATGCAACATTCCAAAGTCAAAGTATCCACCCTTGTAGCTACACCTTTTCTTTAAGCAAATCCATCTCCTTCCCCTTTATTGAAAATTAAACCCTCAATTTTTTCCACTTCATATTCACTTGGTGTTGATATTGGATTGGTATTAAAGCCAAGGCCTATCTTTGCATTGTATGAAGTATGTATAAACTTGGTATTGAAATTGGTTAGGTATATGATATTGTATGAAGTTAATATTATTTTAGGTCCCTACTAGTAATATTATTGTAAGGTTAATATTGCTTTAGGTGATACCGGATTGGTATGTTCTTCTATATCAATATATACATAACAATATTATATACTCAAGTTGTTCCCCATATGCTAGTACAACCTTGGTTTCCATTGATGTTGAATAGGTCTTTAAAATTGCATCACCCCCCAAGCCCCAAGTACTAAGGAGGTTCATAAAGTTCACGACCATAGTTCTTGAAAAAATAAAACACTTAATTTTGATATGTATTTAAATGATGAATCTCAATTTTTTGAAAAAATAAAGAATTGCTTAAAATACTTGCTTTCTTTTTTTTTCTTTTTTTTCATGAAATGTGGAGGATTTTAGAGATTTCCTAAATAACCAAAATGAGTTTTTAAATTAGATTTCCTTTTTCAAATACCCAAGATTAATGGTTTATTGATTTTTAAATATATAAAAAAACAAAAAAACATGGTAACAAAATCAAATACCTCCCCCAACTAGTTTTTATTAAAGCCTTTCAAATGCAAACAACATAACATTCTATACATGTTAGGTGTAAACTTAACATGAACACTTATCACGCTAATATTAGGTTATTGTTTTCCCTTTCAAAAAACATCTAGGAGTGAATGATGCCTTAATGAATTCACCCTTGTCCTTATCGGTTTAAGTCACAACCTTATTTAATGGTTCTTGAACCCTTTCTCCTCTTAACTACTTAAGCAATTTCCCAATAATAAAACCATTCACACCTTTTTATTGGTTATATAAACAATTTCCCTTTGTCCTTTTCTTTAATCACAAGATTTGGAATAATTTTAGGGGGTGAATGGAACAAGGGGTGGGGAGTTTCACCCCGGATGTGTATATGGTTGGTCTTTCCCTACCTCTTTTTCACTTCCTACCTACATTATTAAAATTGTTTTCTAGACAACACGTAAATAAATAAGATAACATCAAGACTCCAACACACACATACACCTATATTACTAAGTTGTTGGACAACAAACCTTACAAGTTAGGACAACCCACACACACATCATTACAACACCTTGGACAACATGCACAACAATCAAACAACACCCTACACATCTACCCACACTTTTCCCTCCTCTTATTGGATTGCATACATCAAAGGATAAGGCAACCTGCATAAACACACACAAGGTCAAGCTTTAGGTATTCAATTTACCTTTTTGTTCAACACATTCAAAGGTTTATAAATTTCTTAATTTTAAACTCTTGAATCTTCAAAAGCCCCTAAGAAAAAAATACATGAGGATTTCAAAAGACTTTCTGCTTTTTAAGTCCCAAAGTTTCCAAGTACATCCCACATTCATTGTTTTGCCCTAGTTCGAAACCATCATACATTTTTTGAATTTGTTGCAAAACAATTTTTCATTAACCTCTATGATGTGAAATGAAGGGATGAAACCTTAACTTGATGATACAATGTTACCAATTGTCAAGAAAAAAAACATGACAAAGCTTTCAATAGTTGATAGTGATGTGAAAGGGAGATGTGGATGGTTGGTTTTCTTTGTTATTTGTTTTGTTTCTTGTAGGTTATGAAGTGCAATGTTTTTATGGTAACTTGGTGTTTCAACAGCCTTCGGTGGTGTTTTTATGTTTGTTATTCTTCATTCGGGTGAATTTTGTTGTGGTGTGGTTGGGGTTACACTATTTATTTGGTGGACATCAATTAAGAAGGAAAAACTTCAACTTGGATAAAAGGTCATAATTTGGAGATGGTGAGTCAAAACTAAGTATTTTCAATTTTTTTGCTTTGGTGGCAAGTCACTGGTTTTTTGTCATTGGGCACTAGGATTGTAATGTTCCATGGATGTTCTTCTATGAAAAACCTGATTTTTTTGGTGAAGCTATGTTTTTTCCACTATGCATGAACTTTAGCAGAAGGAACATAGGTTTAAAACCAAACTTTAGGGTCATAATTATGGAGATGGTGAAAAGCCCTAAGGGTTTCAAGAGTAGTCATAATGGCAAGTCATTTGTGGTGTGTTGGGTGTTTATAAGATTTAATTGTAAAAGTTGGATCTATTGCCAAGAAGATAATACCCACCTAGTTGGGAGTTCCAAAGTGAGGTTTTGTTCAAGAAAAAACTTGGTCTATTATGAAAGTTTTTTTGATGAGATGTTTATAAAACTACATTGTCTTTGTCAAACTTCCCAAGTCAACTTGTGGAAAGACGAGTGTTTTCAACTTACCTCTGTGGGGGTGTATCTAAAATCATTGAACCTCATAGTATATGACCTTTTGAATTGTAATGTAAGGGATATATATTTTTTAAATGTGAAAAACAAATCCATAAATGTTGGGGGTATAGTTCATGAATGAAACTATCACAAAATGACCAATTGAGTTCCATGAAAATGAAATCAGAGCGATATGATCCTTGATGACCCATAGATTAAATTTTGTGGAATGGACAATAATTGTCTAAACAATTTGTTTATGATACTTATTTTATTTGGGTAATTCACTATTTTGCAATTTGTGGGAATCTAGTCAAGAGCATTGACTTGTGCAATTAAGGATATATAAACTCCTATTTTTTTGTTACACCTACACAAGCATGACCTTAACCTTAAATGAAGTAAAACCCCAAGAAATGAAACTAAAAAAATCAATCTCAATTAAACAAAAGAGTAATAAAGTAGAAATGAAAATCACAAAAGTATGAAAAAACTAAAAGATCCATACAAGCAAGAAAAACTTCTTTGACCTTCATTCACCCCTTTTCTATTTTTCCCTTCTCTCCTTACTTCCTCTTTTTTTATTCTTCAAAAAAATCCTTGGACATTTGCCTCCCACCATCTTTATCTGTGCTTGAGCAATCCTTTTCATGAAATGCTTCTTGAATTACCACCACCACATCCTTTGCTCTCCCATGATATTTCCACCTTTATTCCAAGTCCATTCTTCGAGTTTTCCTTGAAAGTTCCCCTTCTCATGAATGAACACCTCCATTATGCTAGTTCATTTCAAGATTTAATGGAATATTATAATCATATTTCAATTTTCAACTCCAACCACTGATGAATTGCCCAAGCCCTCAAAATGTCATGAGGGGCCAATAAGAAAATCATCCCCAATTTCACTTGATGAAAAAACCACTACCTTATCCCCCTCCCCCCAAAAGTCTATACCTATTAATTAAAGCAATCCTAGAAGCTTCATCCCTCCCTTGTTGTCCCTTATGTTGTGTATTGCCCAATCTGTGGATAAGATAAAATACTAGACCCTATATTGTCCTAATTTAGTCAATTTACAATCCTCCCATATTTTATTCAAACCACCTCCCCTCTTAATCAAAAGTGAGATTAGATTTAATCTTAACCTTAAATTGTGGGCTTGCCCCAAAACTCCTCCTATTTAACATTATCATGGGGTGAAAGCACAATGTGGTGGCCAAAAAATGTTGTCACAAAAAATGTTTTTTAAAATTGTGCAACTTTCAACTTCCACCAAGCTAATATCAAAAAATATTTTCATAAATTATACTCAAAAGAAGGTAGTTCAATTGACAATAATGCAATTGTTAAAAGAATTTAAATTAAAAATATATTAAATGATTAAAAATATATTTGTGCGAAAATAAATGTTGTCACAATATATTGCAAAATGAAAATATACTTTTAAAATGATTCAAAATAATTGCAAAACTTGATAAAATATGAATTATATATTTAATATGAATTGATAGTACCATTTCAATTATAATTGAAATTTTTGACTCATGTGATTTCATAAAAAACAAATTTGGAGTACAAGTTTTTCATTTAAATGAACATAAGCGTGTTTTTTAAAAAAAATTGTTAAAAATTTACTTTCATTTGAAATAAAACAAAAATTATGTTGGAGGCATTTGTATCAAAATCCATTTTATATGTTCATCAAAACGCTAGATAAAATCAAAGAAAAGTTGCCCCCAAAATAATACAAAGTGTACACCAAAAAAAACATTTTCTTGCCTAAAGTGGCCCCCTATAGTGTGCTTTCACCCCATGCTTAAACCCATCCTTAGTACTTGACAAAACAACTAATTCTACTTAAACAAAATGAGTTAGGCTAATTGTGCCCAACATTACACTCCACAATAATAAAAGCAATTATATAGTCCTTTGTACCATACTAAACTATGTATTATGATAAAACCCATTCCATCTCAGAATGTGTGAAACTCAATAAACGAAGACACCATTTTGTTAGGTGGTAACAAGTTTTCTGGAATTCTAAAATGGTGTTCCCCATAATTAATTTGCATTAAAAATGAAACTAGCAAATGACCACTTATCCCGCCTTTAATAAAATCCTTAAAAAGTACTTGATTAGGATTGATGTTGGTGTCTTATTCTAGTAAAACACCAATAGTAATATTTAATATTTATATTGAACAATTCATCCAATACTAATATTCAACCCCTAGAAGAGAGGTTGGTTATTTGATGTTTATGAAATAATGAGAACCAATGGTTTTTTTATTTTGATTTTCCCCCCCAAAAATCTGAAATTATAGGTATTTTGTTTTTAAAATATTGAAGAAATTGAAATGGAGGATTATTAACAAATCAACTATTTGCTCAACATTGGTGTTATCTCCTTTTCATTGTAATAATTTGAAGGCTTCATACCTTTTCACCAAAAAAATGAACTTTTTTGTATTATAAAATTGTGCAAAAAAACACTTTTCACAAAATTTCAATATTTTTTTCTTTCCTTTTATTAGCTTTACCTTAGTGGCAATATTTAACACCTCATGCACCCTTCTTTGACCTTTCTACCCTTCAAAGAAAGGCAAAAGCAAAGCCACTCCTCCCAAAAGAAATAAGGTATTGCATTTGGGCAACCTTTCACAAGCAAAAGTAGAACTAATTGTTTTGACCTTTCAAAATACTCTAGATAAACTCAGAAAGGCTCTTTCAATTTTACCCTTGAAATTGAAAGTTTTCCCTAATTGTACAATTCACCACACCTCTAACTAACAATTTTGGTTAGTCCACTTTGCAAGATGCAACCCCAAACAAAACAAAATAAGACCAGAACAATGGGTGATATCACATAAGATTGGATAATGTCCTACAACAATACAAGAGACTTTTTAATTGTAGTCTCAAAATTATGTATGTATGTATGTATGTATGTATGTTACGATTTAGATGTTTCACTTATAAGGTCTTTTTCCATGGGGCTATTGAGATCACAACTACACACAATAAGCTCTGATCATAGCAGCCTGTGGAAAGCCACCGATGTGAACCCTGTTCTAACAATTGCCTTCCATTGCATACTTGCAATGGGTTAAAAATTTATAAGTGGTGAATGCTAATAGATTATATTCCAACTACTTTTTAGTGACCTTTCTAGAGACCTTTTATTTACACATAGGTTCCAATTAAAAAAAAGTTGACAAATGTCACCTTATGTATCACACACAATTTGACTACGATCTTTTTGTGCTCCTGTATTTGGTCAATGTGGAGCTATGAGAGCTGAGAGCCCAGTTTGGTGGGAAAAAAAAATGTAAATGGGCTGGTATGACAAATTGTGCCATAAGAGCACCCTAATGGAAATGTCCCTATATTCCAAAATGTGCAAGGTGGATGGTTGTAATTGTACTTTCTCGAGATAATTCTTCCTAATCAATCATTTTGTCATACCCTCATATTGAGAAAGATGCGAAGCTATAGTTGTAATAGACTTTGTTCAAAATATTTTGTGGCATTTGCTCAATCCCAACAACAACATGAGGTTTTTATTCTTGGACACCCATTCAAAGAATTGATAGGATTTTCCTACTGTACGAAATTTTTTGATTGCACCAAACAAAACCCTCATCATGGCCACTTCATTGACCTCTAAGCTGATAGATCAAAAATTGCCAAGAGACTACTGTATAATGATTTATGATTCCTTATAGAAATGCTTGGGTACCATAGCCATAACCAATTGTAGAGAGTGTTCCACTAATATGGTAGCACACCACTGGATGACAGCTCCTTGGTGAGTTCACATATCCTAAAGCTTTTTGACATTTTTGCACCTTTCTAATACATGTTCCTGTAGCTGGTTAGTTGAACCTCATAACTCACCTTCTTTTGTGTCCCAGTTATGTCCAATAACATGTGTGCTCTTGCTGGTTACCTAGCCCATTGCTTGACCCTGCAAACTGAAACCTTATTGTAAGAAGACAGAAGTGCCAAAATAAGGCCCTGGGACAAGCTTGTATGCCAAGGGAAAACCCCCATATTGACCCAAAGAATGTATCAAACCAGTCAGTCCATCAGATGAGAGTCTGAATGGAAAATCATTATTTTAGTACCGAATTCGATCTTCCTAACTGAAGGCATGGACACATTTTCTGGCATGTGGAAAACACTGAAGTTTGGGTACCAAATAAAATGTGACAAAGAAGTCAAAGTCCGGCTTTCAATTTTATAGTGTGCTATAAAATCAGCACCCAACCCTATCAACCAGTGTTTTAAAAAACAATTGTGATCTTGCTCAAGTGGCACTAGCCCATAAGTATATATAGTCAAATTTGGTGCTATTCAAAATATGACAGTAGAATAGTTTAACCACCTATTCGTATTGTAGGCAATTGTGTCAATTTTTAAATTTTGTTCATTTTTGGTGAGTTTTTTAAGAAAACAAAGAATGTTTTTGACATAATATTATTTTAAAAATAAATTTCCCCAAATGGAAAAAAATTGGGGAAAATAACTGCTATAAACCTTATCAAAACTAACAAAAAGTCACACACATGAAAAACTAATTAATGTCTTACAATAGATATAGAACACCCTAATGTTCCTTGTTAAATTTTTGACCTGCCTGAACTAAGAGTTGGACTCTGGCTGAATGCCAAAAGCTTCAAAGCAGTCCCAAGTACCTTCACTATCCCTCCATTTCAAAGTAACTTGTATATTTTATATTAGACTGTCAAAATTCTGAAATATTCAAATTGCGAATCTTGAACTCATTTTTTTAAACAATTAATAATAATATTTGGACAAGATCTGGTGATTATGAGTGGCAGGTATGGTATATATAAATAAATGTACATTTGTAGCTAATAGGTACCCCAGCTCTTTGCAAGGGCTAACAGTTCAGGTAAAAAATGATGACAAATAGTTTTAGGAATAGAATTTGCACACGATAGAAAACCAGCTCCCACCAGTGCACCAGTTGGCCGTTCTGTCCATAGGATGGGTTGTGTTTCTTCATCCGGTTCCTGACCCTGTGTTAACCCGACATTGTACCAGTCAACCTTTTTAGGCTGCTGACCTTTGACCCTTTTTATTTCTTGGGTGTTTTTTTCTCCACCCTGACCATACTATCCTCCAATCTAGTCGCCCTTATTCCCTAGCTACCTTACTAACCTAGCTACATTATTGATCTACATCTTGACTTTACCTACCAACCCCTTACCTATCTGCCTTTTATTTTTTCATGGTTAAACCACTCTCTTGACTAAACCTTTGCTTTTTGGCACAATTTCTAATTATTCGTGGCTAAACCTATACTCCTGGCTAAACCTTTGTCTTTCGACACAATTTTTAACTCTTCTTGGCTAAACCTTTTTCTTTTGGCACAACTTCTAACTCTTCTTGATTAAACCTTTTCTTTTGGACACAATTTTTAATTCTTCTTGGCTAAACTTATATATTTTGTTTAAACCTTTTCTTATTGGCATAACTTTTAACTCTTCTTGGCTAAACCTATATCTCTTGGCTAAACCTTTTCCTTTTGGCACAACTTCTAACTCTTTTTGGCTAAATCTTTTCTTTTTGACATAACTTCTAACTCTTCTTGGCTAAACCTTTTCCTTTTGACACAACTTCTAATTCTTCTTGGTTAAACCTCCATCTTTTCATGGCTAAATGTTTACATGTTGACAAAACCTCTATATCTTCTTAACTAAACATCTATCTCTCGGCAAAACCTTTACTTCTCAAAAAAACCTATATAATTTATGGGCTAAACCTCTACCTTTTGGTAAAAATTCTAATTTATAAAAATTAAACCTATATCTCTTGACAAAACCTCCATCTATTCATAGTTAAACCACTACACGTTGGCAAAAGTTCTATCTATTATTGATTAAACTTTTATCTCTTGGCAAAACCTTAACCTTTTCCTAATTAAAAATTTACCTTTGAATAAAACCTTTATATATTCATGATTAAACCTTTCACTTGGAAAACCTTTGAACTTTTCTTATCTAAACCTTTACATCTTGGCAAAACCTTTATTTTTTTTGGGCTATATTTTTACCTCTTAGTAAAACCTCTATCCCTTATTGGTTAAACTACTACAAATTGGAAAAACTTTTAATTCTTTTTGGTTAAACTTATACCTCTTGGCAAAACTTCCATCTCTTCATGCCTAAACTCCTATTTGTTGGCAAAACCTTTATATTTTCTTGGTTAAATTTTTATGTTTTGGAAGAATTTTTATTTCTTCATGGTTAAAGTTATACCTATTGGCAAAACCTTTGCCTTTTGACAAAAAAATTGTATATTTTTGAATTAAACCAAAAGGCTATTTTTTCGACAAAATCTTTTAACAAAAATCTTGGCTACCTTATTGACCTAACCATTTATTAATGTAATTACATTATTGACCTAACTTTTTCCTTATTTGTGTACACTACCTACTTATCAATTACAGGATGCAATTGTCTACCACTATATGATATACAAAATATGAAGGTATTGCACTAAATGAACTTACAACCATTTTAATCATATTTGGGACCTTGATGTCAATAAATGGTAACCGTGAATGCGGATTTTGCACATTTGATCAACTTTTGTGACCCACACATAAGTATTGCATATTTTGGTAGTTATTGTTATAAGCAAAACAAGTAAAGATCCAATAGCAAAATACAATACCCACATATAAAAACAATGTCATTTCAAAAACAATACACTTCAATATTTATTACATATTTTGTTATCAAAATGCAAACATTTTTTTCTTTTGGATTTTTTTAAAAATTTTTTTTAAAAATGTTTTTCCCCTTAATTTTTAAATTAAAAAAATTTCTATTTATGACATTTCTTTTACTTTTTCTTGTTTTAGATTATTTTCTTCTATTATTTATCACAATTATTATTTTCTTCTAGTTTTCTATTTTTTATCTTCATCAACTTTTTCATTGAACATGCATATTTTATGATTCAAATGTGGGTATTGCAAAATCATTCTAACAATACTAATGTTTGTTTTGTGACCCTTATGCAAGTATTTCACATTGAACTTTAGTTTTTTGAAGTTCTTTTAATGCAATAATGCAACATTGCAATATGTTTCAAACTTGTATTTTTAAGGAAAATTTCAACAAAGTATTAATGTAATGTTCACTTCAAAGCATGCAAACATAGTACAAATGTGAGGTAACAATTACAATAACACAAAACTTGATGCAAATATCACATTTATCAAAACTTTAAGAAATGTTCAAAAATTGGAAAACATGAAGTCCATGCCATTGTTTATGAAAAAAAAATGTAAGTAAAATATGCATGCTACTTTCTAACATTAAGAAACCCATGTCTAAACTTATTCTCATTAGCCACCATGTCATGTGTTCATCAATAAGTTGTTGTAACCACCTTAATAACATGTTGATGAATGTAAAGTTGATAGTGATACAATTATAATTGAATGGCATTGGTTACATAGTAGTATTTTATAGTTACTAAAAATCTACATCAAACAACAATGTCTTTGAGGCACAAAGGGAACAACAATTTAACACTAATCGAAAACCTTCATCTAACCTTCTTGCACAAATTGAATAGAAGAACGTTTCAATAGAGTTGCACTACAAACATGAACATCAATTTATTAAGGATTCTTCATGAACTCTACTTAGATCAAATGTTTAGGGGACAATATTCCTCCATAGTTATTTTGTAAATTTGCATGGGGATTGCATCCTATTGTGAAAATAAATAAATAAGTAAATAATTTCAAATTTGAAACGCTATAATTGTCAAAAAATGTATCCATCTAAATTAATGTCCTTATCAAGTGATTTTCACCATTTTGTCAAGTCTTCAATTTAGACACGGTCTCTTCAATTGGTGTTGCGAGTGACTAAGATTTTTTGAGATTTTTTGGTGTGTTTGTGAATCTTCAAATAATCATACTAAGATTGCAAAATAACTTTCTTGAGCTTATTTTTTCAACAACATCAAGATCATTCAATTTAGATAATCAAACTTATTTTTTGTATTTGAGACTCCATGAAAATCCCAATTCATAAGGTGCCATTGTATGTTAAAAGTAAATGGGGGACTTGGAAAATGACCATGCACCTATAACACCCCTGTAATTATCACCTCTATTGTTTTTTCTGGTGTCAATAACTTTCATTTGTCTAGGAGATCACCTTGGAATTATTTGTCATTTATCACAATGAAATGTTTAGTTTAACATTATTATTTAAGTTGTTATCCAATGTTGCCTTTGTGCTACGAATCATTACCTTATATTACATGTACAATGCAAGAAATATTATTCTTTCGTGGTATTTAAAATATGGTATCAAAGTAAGCTTGATACCCAAAAAAAAATCTTTTAATCATTTCTTTCAAGGGAATTTATGGGAACTATGTTCTATAGGTAGAAACATACATTGTTAAGACAATGTATTAAGGTGAAGCTATAAATTTGCATCAAAAAATATCAAAATGATGAACCTCATAAGTGTGGTTGAATTAGACAAATTAGGAGTGAAAAACTATGGTGTTCGATGGTTTCGAATAAAAAACTTAATGTGAAACAACCCGTCGAACAAAGGAATAAGGTCTTAATAATTATCATTTTGAATGTGTGAAACAAAATGACACTTTATATGTATATATACAACATTGAAAATCGCAAGAATTGTTGGGATGCCTTGAAGAACTTGCTAGAGGCCAATAATAACACAAGGAAGTTGGTATTGAAGAGACAATTGTAGAATTTACAACTTGAGGAA
>Ga0116229_10008496_pt1 | contig 15935 bp, 14 predicted proteins | sample S1TSphgellanicum_3_FD_87313 | JGI IMG/M metagenome (GOLD analysis project Ga0116229, IMG submission 87313) | Host-associated microbial communities from peat moss isolated from Minnesota, USA - S1T2_Fc - Sphagnum magellanicum MG | ecosystem: Host-associated > Plants > Peat moss > Unclassified...
GGCTCGCCAGGCTTGCGGCCGGATAAATAACGCGAGTAGTTCTCGATCCCTTTGCAGGACCCGGTTGTCTCCATCATTTCCAGATCGAATGTGCTGCGCTGCTGCAGCCGCTCGGCCTCCAAAAGCCGGCCACCCGCCACCAACTCATCCAGGCGAACTCTCAGTTCATCCTTGATGCCAAGTATCGCCTGGTTCAGCGTTGGCCGCGGCGTGACGTAATGGCTGTTGGCGTAGATGGAAATTTCTTGCAATGTGCCGGTGCGTTCGCCCGTTAGCGGGTCGAATTCTTCCAGCGACTCGATCTCTTCGCCGAACAACACAATGCGCCAGGCACGATCCTCGAACTGCGCCGGGAACACATCTACGTTTTCGCCGCGCAAGCGAAAACTGCCGCGTGCGAAGGCAACGTCGTTGCGCCGATATTGCAGCTCCACAAGCGCCTTGGCCAAGGCGTCACGATCGATCCGGCCGCCCACCTCCAGCTTCACCACCATGCGCGAATAGGTTTCAACCGAGCCAATGCCGTAGATGCAGGATACCGAAGCCACGATGATCACATCGTTGCGTTCAAGCAGCGACTGTGTTGCTGCATGGCGCATACGATCGATCTGTTCGTTGATCTGGCTGTCTTTTTCGATATAGGTGTCGGTGCGTGGAACATAGGCTTCCGGCTGGTAATAGTCGTAATAGCTGACGAAATATTCCACCGCATTGTCGGGGAAGAACGACTTCATTTCCGCATAAAGCTGCGCGGCCAGAGTCTTGTTCGGTGCCAGCACCAGCGCCGGTCGCTGCACCGCCTCGATCACCTTAGCCATGGTGAAGGTTTTGCCGGAGCCGGTAACGCCGAGCAAAACCTGGTCCTTTTCGTCGTTCTGTATGCCGCCCACAATCTCAGCAATGGCGGTTGGCTGGTCGCCGGCCGGCTCGTAATCGGAGACCACGCGAAACCGGTTGGTCGCAGGTTTGGCTGGCTGGCGTTGCGGAATAAAGGTGACCGGGGCGGGGCGAGCGAGAGTTTGCGACATCGCCTACAGATAAGCGTCAGACGACGGGAAAAAAGAGCGGGCTTCCCCGACCTGACACCAAGGCTACCGGGCTTCTGCTCGTTCCGCCAAAGCACGGGCCACATCTGCAATCGTCGGCGCCCACTCAGCCGGCCTGAGCTGCCTGAAGAGTTTTAGTGACGGGTACCACGGGCTGTCCGTCCGTTCGAGCAGCCAGCGCCAGTCTGATGGCGTCGGCACCAGCACCCAGGCTTCCGCGCCGATTGCGCCGGCCAAATGCACGACGGCGGTATCCACAGCCACCACGATGTCCAAGTTCTTTATCACCGCGCCGGTTTCCGCGAAGTCCGTCAGCACGCCGGACAGGTCGAGAAGCCTGGGGTGGCTGGCAGCAAATGCGCGATCTTCGTCGGGAAACGGCTTTTGCAGGGCCACGAAATCCACGCCTGGTGTTGCCAGGATGGGCGTGAGCATTTGCAGCCGCATGGAGCGCCTGGCGTTGTTCGGGTGTGTTGGCCGGCCAGACCAGGCGAGCCCCACCCGCAGGCGTCGCTGGGGAAAAGCGATACTCAGCCTTTCCCTCCAGTAGGCGACCCTCTCCGGGTCCATCGTCAGGTAAGGGATCGGCGCCGGGATCGTATCCAGCTCAGTGCCAAAAATCTGCGGCAGGCTGGAGAGCAGCGTGTAGGCCTCGTGCGGCGGCGCATCGGCCCATTTGGCGAAGCAGATGTCGATATCAGGGTGCTTGCCCAACAATGCAGTCACCTCAGGGCCCCAGCCAATGGCCAACTTCGAGACCCGTGCCTTCAGCCAGGGGATGTAGCGGGCAAACTGGATCATGTCGCCAAACCCCTGATCCGCCACCAGCAGAAGCGTGCCGCCGGGCAGCTTCATGCCATTCCACTGCGCCGCGCTCATTTTCGGCAGGGTGCCACGGGCCTGGTCTAGCTTGTTGCGCCAGAAATACTCCATCCAGCCGGGCGGATACTCACCAAGCGACAGCAGCAATTCCCCCAATCCCATATGCGCGGCCGGATTCTCCGGCTCCCGCGCCATCGCCTCGCGATAGCGCAGGGATGCCTGGTCGCGCTCGCCGCGGGTCAGATGAGTCAGCGCCAGTTCCACACGGTGCGCGGCGGTATCCGGGCTATGCTCCACCGCCAGCAGGCCAGATTGCAGCGCCTCATCCAGCATATTCTTGCCGCGGTAGAGCGCACACAGGTTCAAGTGCCAGTTGCCCACATTGGGCTGACCGGCAAGCGCCGATTTCAGCAGCTGGATCGCCTCATCCACTCGGCCTTCCTGGCCCAATATGCCGCCCAGCAGGCCGAGCGCGCCGGGCAGGTTGGGAGAGACCAGCAGCAAATCGCGGCAGATGCCGATCGCCTCGTTGATGCGGCGGAGCTTTGCGGCATTGAGCGCCCGCGCCAGCGTTTGTTCGACGGTTTCTTTCTGGGCCGTGGTGTCTGACATTTTCGCCGCGCAATGGTGACTAATGGATCGGCGTTCTAAACGGGTTGGCACGGTGCGACCAGACAGCCAGGCCCGCCGCACCCATCTGATTGACCGGAGAGACGATGGCTCATTTGCCAAGCTACCTGTTGCTCGTGATTGCGGCGCTAATTGCGGGAACCCAAAACGCGCTGGCCGGCGGCGGGTCGTTCATTACCTTCCCGGCCCTGCTGCTGTTTGGCATGGGTGCGCGCGCCGCCAATATTACCTCGACTGTTGCCTTGTTTCCCGGCCAGATCGCCACCGGGCTTGCCGGCCGGCACCATGTTGCCGGCGCAGAGGGGCTCAGTTTCCGGACATTGGTACTGATCAGTTTGGCCGGTGGCGCGCTGGGTGCATTGCTTCTGCTTGCAACGCCAGAGAGCTTTTTCGAACGTCTGGTGCCGTTCCTGGTATTATTCGCCACCGGCGTCTTTGCCTGGGGCAGCTTCTTTCGCGGCGAAGGGCAAGCACGCGCGCATCTCACCCCAGCCGGCGCAGTTGCGGCGCAATGCGCGATCGCGATTTATGGCGGCTATTTCGGCGGCGGAATCGGCATGCTGATGCTGGCAGCCCTGACCTTGGTTGGGCTCCCGGTGCGCCGCGCAGCGGCCACCAAGAATGTGTTGGCGGGGGTGATGAATGCCTCGGCTGTCGTCATCTTCGCCTTCTCACCTGACGTGCATTGGCGTGCCGCATTGGCGATCGGCGTCGGCGCTATCATTGGCGGTCAAGCCGGCGCCTGGCTCATGTTGCGGGTCAATGAACGCAAGCTGCGCATTGCCGTGGTGGTGATTGGTGTTCTGCTGACGATTGGATTATTTGCCCGATCCTACGGGTAGCGGCTACGGCAGCAAGAGTGTGCTACCCGTTGTTTTGCGAGCTTCGAGCGCTGTGTGAGCCGCCGCTGCGTCCTGCAGCGGGAACGTCTGATTGATCTGGGCGCGCACCGCACCACTGGCCACCACGCTGAACAGGTCTGCGGCCATCCGCTCAAGATCGGCTCGTTTGGCCGAGTAGGTCGCCAGAGATGGACGGGTGAGAAACAGGCTGCCCTTGGCGCTGAGGATGGTTGGATCTATCGGCGGCACAGGGCCGGATGCACCGCCATACAGCACCATCAGGCCAAGCGGCGCCAAGCAATCCAGGCTGGCCTGAAACGTGTCCTTCCCAATGCTGTCATAAACCACCGGCACCATGGCGCCTCCGGTGATACGCTTGACCTCTGCCGCCAGCCCTTGGTGGCCAACCACGATATGGCTTGCCCCATGCTCGCGCGCCAGCTCGCCCTTCGCCTCGCTCGAGACCACGCCGATCACCGTGGCGCCGATATGGCGCGCCCACTGGCACAGGATCAGCCCCACCCCGCCAGCCGCTGCGTGCACCAGGATGGTCTCGCCAGGTTTCACCATATGCGTGCGATGCAGAAGATATTGCGCTGTTAGGCCTTGCAGCATCAGGGCCGCGGCGGTGCGAAAATCGATCGTGTCGGGCAGCTTGATCAGGCGGTCCGCCTGGATCACACGGTTGGTCGCATAGGCGCCCAGCGGCCCTGCATACGCCACGCGCTCACCAACGGATACAGTCTCCACACCCGGCCCGACCGCGGTGACAATCCCGGCCCCCTCCTGGCCGATAATGGCGGGGAAGCCCGGCACCTTATATTGTCCAGTGCGGAAATAGACGTCGATATAGTTCAGGCCGATCGCCTGGTGCTGGATCAGCGCCTCACCAGGGCCTGGTTCGGGCAGAGGGACATCCTCCCAGCGGAGCATGTCGGGGCCGCCATAGGCGTGAATGCGAATAGCTTTGCTCATCTGTCCTCCAGACCTGCCGCCGCGATTTTTTGGGGCAGCCGCGGTTGGCCTTGTTCAAGTTCAAGCAGCCAACGTTTCGTATTCAACCCATCGCCGCCGGTATAGCCGCCTATGCCAACAGCGCCTACTACGCGATGGCACGGGATAATGATGGGAATAGGGTTAGCACCATTCGCACCGCCAACAGAGCGGGCAGATCCGCCAGCCCGTGCGGCAATTTCACCGTAGGACATGGTTTTTCCATACGGGATATCCACCAGAGCCTGCCACACGCGCCGTCGATAGAGTGTGCCCACTGGTGCCAAAGGCAGGTCGAATTTGTCTAAAGCGCCGTCGAAATAGGCCTGCACCTGCTCCCGCGCACACCTCAGCAGCGCGGTGATGGTTTGATCGCGGCCAAAACCCCAATCGAGTGCAACGATTGCCCCGTCCTCCTCAGAGAGGGTCAACGCGCCAAGGGGCGTGTGGAACGAGAGCTGCGGCATGTTACGTGAATCACTACGCCGCTGCGGCGGCGAAGGCTAGGCCACTTAATTTTGCTTTGCCACAGATCAAAATGTCGCGTGGTGGCAGACCGGCCTCACGGCATGTAAGGTTCAGCCTCAGGCAAAGCTTTGCCAAAGGACGCAGCCATGGGCGATCGACGGCAGGATGATCCGCCGCTGTTTTTCGAGTTTCACATCTTCGTCTGCACGAACCGACGGCCGGACGGAAACAGCCGCGGCAGTTGTGCGGAGAAAGGATCAGAGAAACTCAGGGACTACATGAAGGCGCGCGCCAAGGAACTGGGCGTCGCTAAAGTCCGCATCAATGGGGCCGCGTGCCTCGATCGTTGCGAACTCGGACCGTGTATCGTCGTCTATCCGGAAGGCGTTTGGTATCGCGTGCGCAACACTCACGATGTTGATCGGGTGCTGCTGGAGCACGTAGCTGCGCGTGGCCGGGCAGAGGGGCTGATGCTTCCCACATCATGAATGCCGGGCTTGCCGCCGGGCGGCCTGACGATACGATTTTTGCTCTCGCGAGCGGCGCGGGTCGAGCCGCTGTGTCGGTATTACGTGTCTCGGGCGCAGACACTGGTATGATTCTTCAGCGGCTCTGTGGCGAGTTGCCGCAACCGCGCCGCGCTTCGCTCAAGCGGCTCTTCGATGCCTCCGGTTTGCTGCTCGATCGGGCTGTTGTGCTCTGGATGCCTGGCCCCACCAGCTATACCGGCGAAGATGTGGCGGAGCTGCACTTGCATGGTGGGCGTGCGGTGCTGACCGCAGTGACCGCCGCACTGCTAACCTTGTCCGCGCGCCCTGCCGACCCTGGTGAATTCACCAGGCGTGCCTTCATTGCCGGCCGCATGGGGCTGCTCGAAGCAGAAGCGATCGCCGATCTGGTAAACGCCGAAACCGAGGCGCAGCGCCTTCAGGCCCTGCGCCAAATGTCGGGTTCCCAGAGTGAAATGGTGGCGGGTTGGACAACCAGGCTAAAGCGCAGCCTCGCTTTTCAGGAGGCGCTGATTGACTTCCCCGATGAGAACCTGCCCGCAGACGTGGAAGCAACACTGGTTGCGGATGTGGCGGCGCTGCTGGGCGAACTTGAAGCGCATGCCGCGAGGGTTCCTTTAGGCGAGCGGTTGCGGAATGGCCTAGTCTTCGCGATCGTAGGCGCACCGAATGTCGGCAAGTCCTCGCTTCTCAACGCCCTGGCAAAGCGTGACATTGCCATTGTCTCGCCCCTGCCTGGAACCACACGCGATGTGCTCGAAGTAACGGTCGATCTGGGCGGTGTTCCAGTAACGCTGATCGATACGGCAGGCCTGCGTGAGAGTGAGGACATAATTGAGGCCGAGGGCGTGCGCAGAGGGCGCGCTCGTGCCGCGTCGGCCGATCTGATCCTGAACGTGGTGGACGCCAGCTCGCCAGAGGCAGCGTTTGAGACCGGGCTGATGATCGCCAATAAGATTGATTTGGCGCCGTCCCCTGGCGGCGTATTGGGCGTGAGCGCTACCACCGGCGAGGGCTTGCCCGCACTCCTGGAGTGCTTGGTAGCGGAGGCCAGGCGGCTGACGTTTTCGGGGGCTGACCCCATACTCACCCGCGCGCGGCATGGAGCCGCCCTCCGAGACGCAGCAGCCGCCCTCAGGGCAGCGTTGTCCTGTCCCTTGCCGGAGTTGCGGGGCGAGGAGATGCGCCTGGCCATGCAGGCGCTTGGCAGGCTAACCGGCACGGTGGACGTGGACGCGATCCTGGATGACGTGTTCAGCGCTTTTTGTATCGGCAAGTAGCCTCTATGTGTGCGGCGGGATAAAGAACCTCCGGACAATCAGTGATGCCTTCTTATGATGTGATCGTGGTCGGTGGTGGCCATGCAGGGACCGAGGCCGCCGCCGCCGCCGCCCGCATGGGCGCGCGCTGCCTGCTTCTGACCCACCGCCTCGATCGCATTGGTGAAATGTCGTGCAACCCCTCGATCGGTGGCATCGGCAAGGGCCATCTGGTGCGGGAGGTCGATGCCCTCGATGGCATCATGGGGCGGGCCGCCGATTTGGCAGGGATCCATTTCAAGTTGCTAAACAGAAGTAAGGGCCCAGCGGTACGCGGATTGCGGGCACAGGCGGACCGGAAGCTGTATCGCGAGGCAGTGCAGGGGCTCTTGGCCGAAACAGCTGGGCTAGAGTTGCGAGCGGATCCGGTCGAGGATTTGCTCCTGGACGACCAAGGCCGCCTTTCGGGTGTGGTCACACAGTCCGGCGCCCGCATCACGTGCGGCGCCTGCGTGCTGACAACGGGCACTTTTCTTCATGGCGTAATACACGTCGGACATGAGCAAACGCCGGCGGGCCGGGTTGGCGAGGCGCCCTCCATTGGGCTGGCCGCAACGCTTGGCCGGCTTGGGCTGCCGCTTGGCCGGCTTAAGACAGGAACGCCGCCGCGCCTTGCACGTTCAAGTATCGACTGGGCGGCTTTGCCGGAGGACCGGGGCGATGCATCACCAGCCCCGTTCAGCTTTATGACGGACCGGATCGAGACAACGCAGATCGAATGCAGGATAACGGCCACCAGCACCGCCACGCATGATCTCATCCGGGAAAATCTGCATCTCTCCGCGATGTATGGCGGCGGCATAACTGGCCGTGGGCCACGCTATTGCCCCTCCATTGAAGATAAGGTGGTGCGATTTGCCGATCGCGCGCACCACCAAATTTTTCTGGAGCCCGAAGGCCTGCCAGGCACCGAGGATGGAGGGACGGTCTATCCAAACGGTATTTCCACGAGCCTGCCGGCATCCGTGCAGGCCGCAATGATCGCGACGATTCCAGGCCTGGAACACGCCCGGATCATTCGCCCCGGCTATGCAGTGGAATACGATTTTATCAACCCGACAGCCCTCAGACCCAGCCTCGAACTCAAGGCCATACGAGGCCTGTTTCTCGCGGGTCAAATCAACGGAACGACTGGCTACGAGGAAGCGGCGGCCCAAGGCGTCCTTGCAGGCATGAATGCCGCCCGACGCGCATGTGGTAGTCCTGCCGTCTCGCTGGATCGCGCATCGAGCTATATCGGCGTAATGGTGGATGATCTGACTACGCGTGGCGTGACCGAGCCCTACCGCATGTTTACCTCGCGCGCTGAGTTCCGCCTCAGTTTGCGATGCGACAATGCCGACCTTCGCCTGACGCCTGTCGGGATTGAGGTGGGTTGCGTCGGCGCCTCGCGCGCCTCGCGCTTTGCAGCTTTTCAAACGGAAACCCAGCATGCCTTGGCGCGTGCACGGAGCGATACAAAAACGCCGCAGGTGCTGGCCAGCCAAGGCATTGACGTCAAGCTGGACGGTCAAGCGCGCGGGCTGCTTGATTTGCTTGGGCGCGGTCACGGGGAAGCCGCCATTGGCGTCGCTTTTCCGTGGTTGAACACCTTGTCGCCACTGTCCCGTGCCCAATTGGAGGTGGAGGCGCTCTATAGTGGCTATCTGGGCCGGCAGGCAGCGGAAGTCCGCCAACTGCGCGCCACTGAGGCTCTCATGATACCCGACGAAATAGATTATGCCGCGGTGGGTGGCCTCAGTACCGAGGCGCGGGAGAAGCTCAGTGCCGCAAGGCCCACCTCTTTGGCATCTCTCAGTCGCATCCCAGGGATTAATCCGCCAACGGTCATGGCCATTGTTGGCCATTTGCGGCGCGCGCAGGGGTGAGTGTTTCACGTGAAACACTTACGGACAGTGTTTCACGTGAAACACTCGACCGACTCGACGCGTTCGCCGCACTCCTTCTGGCCTGGAACCGCCGAATCAACCTCATCAGCCGGGTCGACGAATCAGCCATTTGGCCCCGCCACATCGCCGACTCCCTACAGCTCGCACCCTTGATCCCCGCCAATATCACCCGTGCGGCTGATTTCGGCTCCGGAGCTGGTTTTCCTGGCCTGATTTTGTCGATCGCAACCGGCATTCCGTTCGAGCTGATCGAAGCGGATCATCGCAAAGCCTCGTTCCTGCGTGAGGCTGCGCGCGCAACCCAAGCGCCAGCGACCATACATGCGCGTCGTATCGAAGCAGTGCAGATCGCGCCCGTCCAACTGGTAACGGCGCGCGCTTTGGCCCCACTTTCGGCGCTCCTCTCTTTTGCCTCGCCCCTGTTGCAGGCTGGCGGCATTTGCCTGTTTCCGAAAGGGGGAACTGTTCAGCGCGAGATACAGGAGGCTTCGCGCGCGTGGACCATGCGTATCGAACAGCATATAAGTCGGACAGATCCAAGCGGCGTCATTCTGCGGATCAGCGAGGTCATGCGTGTCTGAAGTTTCACCCACCAGGCGCATCCTGGCGATCGCAAACCAGAAGGGCGGCGTTGGCAAAACTACCACCGCGATCAACCTCGCCACTGCCCTTGCCTTGAGCGGGCAGCGCGTTCTTCTGATAGACCTGGACCCGCAAGGCAACGCTTCAACCGGCTTGGGCATCGATCGCCGCCGCCGCGGGGCGGGCACCTACCGCATGCTTGTTGAGGGGCAGGACGCAATAGGTCTGATCCAGCCGACGGCGGTCGAGAGGCTACACATCATCCCCTCAGATCCGGATTTGGCTGGCGCCGAGGTGGAGCTGGTCGGCATGGATCGGCGCGAATATCGTCTGCGCGATGCAATTCAAACACCAGGCCCGTACGACTTCATCATCATTGATTGTCCACCGAGCCTCAGCTTGCTCACTCTGAATGGTCTTGTCGCTGCCACAGCTGTGCTTGTGCCGCTGCAATGCGAGTTCTTTGCACTCGAGGGCATTAGTCAACTTGTTCACACTATCGACTTGGTGAAGCGCGGCCTAAACCCGCGCCTTGTCTTACAAGGCATCGTGCTCACCATGTTCGATCGCCGCAATAATCTCTCCGATCTCGTGGCGGCCGACGCGCGTAGTTTCTTCGGCGACCGCGTGTATGAAACCGTTATTCCCCGCAACATCCGTATTTCGGAAGCACCAAGCCATGGCCAGCCCGTGCTGATCTACGACAAGAACTCGGCTGGCGCTTTGGCCTACACAAAGCTCGCCGCGGAAATGCTGCAGCGCCAGCGGGCGATCGCTGCATGAGCACTGCAAATCCACGCCTTGGTCGCGGCTTGGCGGCGCTCATGGGCGATGCGCCTCCGGCCGCGGCGCAGGGCGACAACGCTCCAATCCGCACGCTCGCCATAGAGATGCTACAGCCCGGCCCGTTTCAGCCGCGTAGCAGTTTTCACGCCGATAGCTTGGCCGAGTTGGTCGATTCCATCCGCACCCGCGGGATCTTGCAGCCCCTTCTGGCGCGTCCTCATCCGGATTCGAACGGCAAATACCAGATTATCGCCGGTGAGCGCCGATGGCGCGCGGCGCAACAGGCGGGCCTACACGAAGTGCCGGTGTTGATCCGCAATTTGCCTGATACCGAGGCAATGGCGGCCTCGCTTGTTGAGAACCTGCAACGCCAGGATTTGAACCCGATCGAGGAAGGCGAGGGCTTCAGGCGGTTGATCGAAGAATTTGGCCTCACCCAGGAGCAGCTTGGTGCCGCCGTCGGCAAGTCGCGCAGCCACGTGGCGAATGCAATGCGCCTCCTGCAATTGCCGGCGAGTGTTCGCGTGGATGTGCAAAACGGCAAGCTATCCGCCGGCCATGCGCGCGCTCTCCTGGCGCATCCAGACCCAGAGCAGGCTGCCAAGCTCGTCATCGCGCGCGGCTTGAACGTGCGACAGACCGAGGCCCTGGCCAATGCCAAGCCGAGCGAGCCAAGCGCGCGTGAAGACAAAATACGTGATCCAGAAACCGAGGCGCTTGAGCGCGAATTATCCGAACGGCTCGGTCTGACCGTGCATATAGGGTTCGATGGCAGAGGCGGCGCGGTAACGATTAAGTATCGAAGCCTGGATCAACTAGACGGCCTTATCGCCCTACTTAGTAAATGAAGATCATGCGCGGCGGGCCTTTCTGGCACTCGCCTGCCGTGCCACCCAGGCGACAAATCGGCGGGCCAGCAGTTCAGAGCGGCTTCCAGTCTGCTTACATGCCAGTTCCGTCTGCCTGGCCTCTTCGATCGCCCGCAACAGCCCCTCGCTAGACCAAATTGAAACCGCTACGGTCATCGGTTGAACAGACCGCCCAAAAACCGGCGGCCGCATGGCTCTCACCGCGTCGCTCGCCGACGCGCCCTGTTCCATGCGCAGGCGCGCCTGATGCATTTTCTGGAAAAGCATCAACGCCATGCGTAGAAGGCCGACCCCATTCAAACCATCTGCAATCGCAGCTTCAATAGCGGCGTCCGCGCCCTCGACATCTCCGCCGACAGCGGCCAACAGCCCATCATCGCCAAAAACGCCTGCGGCTTCGCCGGTGCAGGCGCGCGCCATGTCCAAATCCACCCGCCCCTGCGGTCCGCACAGCAGCGCCAGTTTTTCAATTTCTCCCCTCACTACGGATCGGTCGCCGCCGAGCGTTTCACCTAGCCAGGTTACGGCATCCGGCTCAGCCGAGACGTGTAGCTCACCAAATATCCCACGGATCAGATCAGTCAGCGCCCTGCCCTCCTCAGGGTAGCAGCCGATTGAGGCGCCATCCGGAGCTGCCTCAACAAAACTTCGCAGCTTACCTTTGCCGATGCCGGGCGCCTCCAGTACCAATAGGGCTGCGCCAGGCCCCTTCATCGCCATGCTCACATGGGAGAAAACCGCCTCCGCCACGTCGCGCACGCGCACCACGCGCCTGCCGCCAACCATCGACAACGCGGCCATTTCTCCTGGTATCCGTACCCATCCATCTCGGTCCAACTCGACCACACGGAAAGGATCATTCAATGTGCCAGCGACCAGCTTGGTCAATCCTTGGGCGCGTTCGCGAATCAGGCCCTCATCGTCGCCATACAGCAACACCAAGCGGCACGCTCCCGGATCGCGCAGGAACCCGGCAACCTGCCGCGCGTCCAGCTTCACGTCTCAGGCCTTGTCGGGATGTTTCTGAAAATACGCGGCGATGCCGGTTACGATCTGGTCAGCCAAGGCCTGAGCCTGGCGCCGAGCCGTCGCTTCGCTTGAGAGGTCTATGTAGAAATATTGCTCGTCGATGATGTTATAGCCGTCCACACTGCGTACCGAGCCGTGAGCCAATTCCAGCGCAGCGTTATCAAGTGGCCGCAGCGTCCACACAGCGGTTCCTATGTCACGATTCCGCGTCGTCGAGTTATCTGTTTGTACACCGAGCGTCTGGGTGGCCTCAGTATAATAGACGTAGAGCTTGTAGCGCTTGGATACTGTGTCGTCCGTGCCCTCAAGGCGCTCTTGCAGCGCCTGCCGCAATAACTGTCCATTCCGATTTGGCAGCCGATCAACGTAAACCGCTCCCAAAGCCGCCTGCGCGCCTCCGCCCGGCGCATAGAGCGGATGGAACCCGCAGCTGCTCGTAAGAACCGCGGCGCAGAACACGGTCGCGGCGCCGAGTTTACGACGCCGGATCACCCTGCCACCACAAAATTAACGATGCGGTCCGGCACATGTATGCGTTTTACAATGCGCTTCCCAACCAATTGGCGCGCTACATTTGGCTCGGCTTCGGCGGCGGCAATGGTTTCGTCAGCCGCGGCCCCTGGTGCCGCTTCAATGGTGCCGCGCAGCTTGCCCATGATCTGCACGGCTATCGTCACCGATTGCGCGGCAACCAAGGCCGGGTCAGCTTTCGGCCAGGGCTGGGCCGCAAGCAGAGCCGTGTTCCCAAGGCGGGCAAAAATTTCTTCCGCCAAATGCGGCATCATCGGTGCGATCAGGCGGGAAATGCACTCTATCGCCTCGAACCGGGCAAACCTCATTCCCTCGGCACGCGCCGTGCGGTCTGCCTCGGCAATCGCACTTGCCAGCTCGTAGACACGCGCGACAGCAACATTGAACGCAAAATCCTCCAGCGCCTGGGTCACCGCAGCAATGGTGCGATGTGTTGCCCGCCGCAGCACCATGGCTTCTGCCGATAGGTGTGCCGGCTCGCCGCTTCGGCCGTCCACGCTGCCCTCAACCAGGCGAAACAGACGCTGAATAAAGCGATACGCCCCTACCACGCCCGATTCGGTCCACTCCATATCCCGCTCCGGCGGATTATCGGATAGGATGAACCAACGCGCCGTATCGGCACCGTAACGGTTGATGATGGCGCCCGGATCGACTGTGTTGCGCTTCGATTTTGACATCGATTCGATACGGCCGACGGTCACTGGCAAGCCGGTTTCTCGCGCGAATGCCAGCCCGTCACGCCATTCTACCTCGTCAGGATAAAGCCAGCGCCCGCCTGCATCCTTGTAGCTCTCGTGGGTCACCATGCCTTGGGTGAACAAGCCGGCAAACGGTTCCGACTCAGCAACGTAACCGGTCGCCTTCATCGCCCGGGTAAAAAACCGTGCGTAGAGAAGGTGTAGAATCGCGTGCTCGATCCCGCCGATATATTGATCAACGGGCAGCCAAGCATCCACAGCCGCGCGCACCACCGGCGTATCGGCGTGCGGGCTGCAGAATCGGGCAAAATACCAGGAACTATCGACAAAGGTGTCGAAGGTATCGGTCTCCCGCACAGCATCGGCGCCGCAAGACGGGCAAGCGACATGCTTCCAGCTCGGATGGTGGTCCAGCGGATTGCCTGGCTGATCGAAGGTCACATCATCAGGCAACCGAACCGGCAGCTGGTCGTCCGGTACCGCCACCACGCCACATTGCGCACAATGGATCACCGGGATCGGACAGCCCCAGTAGCGCTGCCTGCTCACGCCCCAATCGCGCAAGCGCCAATTCACCACCCCTGTCCCGGCGCCTATCTTCTCCAACGCCGCAATCGCCGCGGCTTTGGCATCCTTGGTGCTCAAGCCATCGAGGAAGCCCGAATTTGCCAGGCGGCCAGCGCCATCATAAGGCCGCTCGCCGATCTGGAATGTTGCCGCGTCCTCGGTCTCCGGTACCACAACGGGCACCACATCCAGGCCGTAGCGCCGGGCAAAATCCAGATCGCGCTGGTCATGCGCCGGGCACCCATACAGCGCCCCAGTTCCATACTCCATCAGAACAAAATTCGCGATCCATACAGGGAATACGCGATCCGGCAGGAATGGATGTTTCACCCATAGGCCCGTATCATAGCCGCGCTTTTCAGCGGTCTCCAGCGCTACATCGCTGGTGCCCATGCCGCGGCACTCTGCGACAAAGGCGGCCGCCCCCGCATCACGTGCAGCCACCGCCAGGGCCAACGGATGTTCCGCGGCCAGAGCCACGAACGACATGCCGAAAAGCGTATCCGGCCTGGTTGTGAAAACCTCGACGTCAGAAATGCCCGCCTCTGTCGCCGTCAACGCAAAGCGCAACCGCGCCCCCTCGCTGCGGCCGATCCACTTGGCCTGCATCGTGCGTACGCGCTCCGGCCAGCGATCCAATGTGCCTAGCGCATCCAGCAAGTCGGGCGCGAATTTGGTGATTTTCAAAAACCACTGCGAGAGTTTCTTTTTCTCGACGAGCGCCCCGGAGCGCCAACCTTTGCCATCGATAACCTGCTCATTGGCCAGCACGGTGGCATCCACCGGATCCCAGTTAACGAACGACTCCCGCCGCTCGACCAAGCCAGCCTGAAAAAACGCCAGGAACAGACGCTGCTGCTGGCCGTAATACGCCGGCTCACAGGTCGCGAACTCGCGGCTCCAGTCGATGGAGAGGCCCATGCGCTTCAGTTCCGCGCGCATCGCCGCGATGTTGGCCCGTGTCCACTCGCCCGGATGTATGCCGCGCTCGCGCGCTGCGTTCTCGGCGGGCAGCCCGAAAGCGTCCCACCCCATTGGGTGCAGCACCTGATACCCACGCGCCCGCTTATAGCGCGCAACTACGTCGCCCAGGGTGTAGTTGCGCACATGCCCCATATGGATCTTGCCGCTGGGGTAAGGAAACATCTCCAGCACGTAGTATTTCGGCCGGTCGCCGGAGGGGATATCCTCGGCGATAAAACACCGCGCTTCATCCCATGCGCGCTGCCACGCTGGCTCGGCTGTGGCGAAATCGTAAATGGCAGGCGCGGATGGTTCGGTCATGGGTAATCGTTCAGGTGCCTTGCGCCCGCAATTCGCGGGCCCTGGCCAAAATCTTGTTCTCGATATCGGTGGCGGTGGTCGGGCTGGCGGGCGCATCCGCCCACTCGCCGCCGTCCCTTACCTGCCTGAAGATCGAAACCTTCACACCGTCCGACCGCAACTGCCTGCCCAACACATACACTGTGGCCTTGAATCGCTCGCCTGTGGTGGTTGGCGGCGCGTACCACTCGGTCACGATCACGCCACCGAACGGATCGGCGGAGGCCAGCGGCATGAAGCCAAGCGTCTCCAGCGCGCCGCGCCACAAATATTTGTTCACCACCAGGCCGGCATCGGCTTCCTGCTGCTTGTTCGCCTTGCCAGGAATAATGGTCGGGGGCGGAATGCTGGGGTCGCCATAGGCCGAACCGGCCACCGGCTTGACCGATGAGCCGTCGCCGCCACCGCACGCTGCCACACAGAGCGGAACGAGGAGGATGGCGGTGCGGAACGGATAAAGAGCCATGATGTCCTGACGATCTCGCGCCGGCGCGATCGCCGGACAGCGCCTCTCTAGCCCCAGACGTCTGTGCCGCCAAGGTTCGATGCAGCCCCGCCGAGGCCGCGCCTTGACCGCGCCCGCCCGGCCCACCATGCCTTGCGACATGCCCAACACCATCAGTGCCGCGCTTCACGCCATTCGCCTTCGTATCGACCAAGCCGCGCGGGCGGCAGGGCGCCAGCCTTGCGACGTTACTTTGGTGGCCGTATCCAAGACCCACCCCGCTTCCGACGTGGCTGAGGCCATTGCTGCCGGCCAGCTTTGCTTCGGCGAAAACCGGGTACAGGAGGCTGCGGCCAAATTCCTGCCACTGCGCGGCGCCCACGCTTCCCTGCGGCTTCATCTCATCGGTGCCCTGCAAACCAACAAGGCCGAGGAAGCGGTACGCATCGCCGATGTGATCGAGAGCCTCGACCGTCCCCGCTTGGCCGATGCCATCGACGCCGCGGGTCAAAAAATCGGCACCCTGCCGGATCTACTCATCCAGGTGAATATCGGTGATGAGCCGCAGAAAGCCGGCGTGCCAC
>Ga0116229_10008497_pt1 | contig 15935 bp, 22 predicted proteins | sample S1TSphgellanicum_3_FD_87313 | JGI IMG/M metagenome (GOLD analysis project Ga0116229, IMG submission 87313) | Host-associated microbial communities from peat moss isolated from Minnesota, USA - S1T2_Fc - Sphagnum magellanicum MG | ecosystem: Host-associated > Plants > Peat moss > Unclassified...
TACTCGCAACATCCTCTAAATAAAAAATTTTTTAAAAAAAATTACCAAATTAACCACAACAAAAAAAAAAAAAAAAAAAAAAAAAAAAAAACCTGACTCATATGCACATACATAAATGACACTGTACACATACACACACAATCCTCTATACACACATAAATACAAACAATGAGAATACTCATACGTACATACAGATATGTGTACATAAATACAAAGGAAATACATGTAATACTTACATAAGGAAATACTTAATACAAAGGAAATACATGTACATACTTACATAAGGAAATACTTACATACATACATACATGATGACATACGTATAGGAATGAATACAACGGGAATACACATACGTATTTATGTACGTAGATACGGAAGGTGGAACGCAAAAGAAGGAGAAGCGAGGGAAGAAAGAAAGAAACGAAGCGCAGAAGACGAGAGAGAGACAGAGAGACAGAAAAGAGGAGAGAGTATGGGGGGAGGTCACAGGGGAGATGGTGTCTCCGATTTGCCTAAAGTTGCCAGGAGATCCACACGAGCATCGGCAGCACGACCTCAGAGGGATGCTACTGCTGCTGCTGCTGCGGCGGCGGCGGCGGCGGCGGAGGAGGAGGTTGTGGAGGAAGCAGAAGGAGAAACAGAAGCAGGAGGAGGAGGAGGAGGAGAAGGAGGAGGAGGAGGAGGAGGAGTGGGAGCAGGAGGAATGGATATGGTTGTGAGATGGCCTGAAGGTGGAGTTGTAACTGTAGACTGGGTGATGGGTCTGGGTAATGTGCTGGACTACGCCTCCAGGAATCTGCAACCTTCTCAGCTTCCCGATGTCATTCCTGTCTCCGTTGCTGATTCTCTCATTCTTGCGGCTTCCAAGGTTTGTATTTTGGCCTATTGGGTGGGTGGGGGGTTGGGGGGGGGGCTTTTTTTTTAGGGGTTTCTCTCTCTCTCTCTCCCTCTCCTTTTGAGTGCCGTCCATTTGCTTGGAGAAGGAAGGTTCTTGAGCTCGACTATTTCAGGGATTATTTTTGTTGTTGTTGTTGTTGTTTACCATTGCACCCATTTGTTGTTGTGGCGCTGCTGCTGCTGCTGCTGCTGCTACTGCTGCTTCTGTTTTATCTTTTGGGTTGCACTGGTTTGTTGCTGAAATTTTGCTGCAACATGGAGTTGTTGGAATTGTGAATGCTGCTGCTTTTGACTGACTCAACATTTGGGTTTTTTTTAATATGAAACACCCACAATACAGCTTATGCATCGAGAGCCAAATTGCGTGGAGGTGACGGTGGAGGCATCAAGTCGAGTAGTGCTAGTAGGGGATGTACATGGTCAGTTACACGATGTGTTGAATCTGGTGCAACTTGCGGGTCCCCCATCTTCCAACTGCATTTTTGTTTTCAATGGAGATTATGTGGATCGCGGTGCCTGGGGTTTTGAAACCTACATTTATCTCCTTGCTTGGAAGGTTTGTGGCATTTCCTCTTCATATCCTTACCCCCCATTTTTTCCACCAATTTGTGTATCCATCTGCTTTGCTGCTGCTTCCTCTCAAAGTTTCAATCTTTGATGATTTCCGTTGTCACTGGGAGGGTCTTGTTCAATGTAAAAAAATGTTGTTTTGCTTTGTACTTTTTTTTGCATTGTTGTCAAGAGGAACTGCTCTTATTGTTGGAAGAGTTCTTTTAGGTGCTATTGCCACATCGAGTTTTTCTATTGAGGGGGAATCATGAGACCAAGTTCTGCACAAGCACATATGGGTTTGAGCAGGAGGTGATAGCCAAGTACAAAGAATATGGCAAACACATGTACCGTAAGCTCTTGGGTTGTTTTGAAGGCCATCCACTCGCTGCTCGTGTGGCAAACTGTGTGTTCATGGCCCATGGAGGTTTATTCCGACAGATTGAAGTTGAAAGTTCGCAAAAGAAGGGCAAATTTGGAAAGGGCTACAGGTCAAGTTTCTTTATGTTTCTTCCACAAGGGGGACCGACAGGGGAAGGATACACTTGTAAATCATTTGCAACTCTTATTAGCCATAAGAGCTGTAAGAAAGCTTTGATTTTTTGTTTGTTTTTCCTTCTTATATGTTGTTTCTCTGTTCCCATAATTTCAGTTTGTGGTTTTCTTCTTCTTCTTGGTTAAGGTTTCCATGGCTATCTATCTGCAGTTGTGTTATTCTGGATTATTTCATCAAGTTTCCATACAAATTGGTGGTATGGTGATTTTATTTTTTTGTTATTTACATATAGCCAAATACTGTTTTTTTTTCTTTCGGTGCAGGCACTTATTGCGTACTCGGGCTGCAGAAAAGACTTTGAAACTTGGAACTCTAGAAGATTTGGCAAAAGCAAGGCGTGGAGTTTTGGACCCCTCTGGAACTGGGTCCAATGTTATCCCTGGTGATGTATTGTGGTCAGATCCATCACTCAATAATGGACTTTCTCCAAATCAGTTGCGGGGAATTGGGCTCCTGTTTGGTCCAGACTGCACTCAAGAATTTTTGGAGAAACACAAGCTCAAGGTACAGAATCCACAAAACTGTGGCACATCTTGGTCTGTCTGTCAGTTAGTTGGTCAGTAGCCTTTTCCCCAACTGAAAAATGTGAGTGAAATTACTAATCCTGCCAAGAACGACTTCTGTGATTCTTGGACAGATCATTTAGGTGTTGTGGAGATTTGTGTGGCAGTTGATAGTGAGGTCACATGAAGGACCAGATGCGAGGGATAAAAGGTCAGGAATGGAAGACATGGACAAAGGTTATACAATAGACCATGTGGTGAAAGCTGGCAAGCTTATCACCCTTTTCAGTGCACCAGATTATCCACAGTTTCAGGTTTTCTTATTCATTTCCTCGCTCCTCCTAAACATGCCCACACCAAACATGTGTCTAATTCATGCACTCCTTCTAACTGTGTTGGACATTTTGAGTCTTACATCATATGGGATCCCACACAAGGGAGGAAAAGTCTTTTTCACAGTTATTGAATGTCTGAAGGGTGTTGATGAAACAGGCAACTGAAGAACGTTACAACAACAAGGGTGCATACATTGTGCTGGAAGCTCCTGATTTCTCCAAGCCCCAGTTTTTTGAGTTTGATGCTATTAAGCCTCGACCCAAGGCAAAATTCCTAATCCTCCTGCTTCCTGTTTTTCTCATACCCAAATCTTGCCTTATTCTCTGGTCTCTTAGTGTAACAACAGTGTGCTTCTTAATGTCTATTATATCTACTTCAGGGGAGTCATGCTACACTCTTTGTCAGAACCTCCATGGAGGTTCTTCTTATTAGCTCTGGCTTTTTAAGTGGGTATTTGATTCTGAATGAACCCAATGGGTGCATATCTGTGCTTGCCTGCAGGTTTCTCCGTATTATGATTTTGTGAATGTAATTGACTCAGATGAAGAGCTTGAACTAGGATCAGGGTCGGATGATGCTTCTGCCTGCAGTAATAATTAATGCCCATGAGCATAACTCTCTTCTGTATGATAACAGATGCTTTTTTGTCTTCCTGATTTTATCCTCTTGAAAGAGCTCCATAAAAAGTTGGTGGGCTTTTCTGTCTCAACAAATCTGGTCGACTATTTACCAAAGTGCAATGAATAAAAATAGCAACTGTTTTGGGGCCTGGTTCAAGGTCTCTCTGCCCATATGATTTTAGGCTTACTACACCAAGTCTCTAATTTTTATCCTTTCTCCCTCAGTATGCTATCTTCTTACTACACCAAGTCTCTAATTTTTATCCTTTCTCCCTCAGTATGCTATCTTTTTTGATTAGCTATATTTCCTTAATGCTAGCCAACATCATGATATATGGATGCCTCAGGAAATGGAAGAAACTCATGATGCAGATTCTGTATAATGGGCTGATTATGAAATAAACATCTATACCCACTGTCAGAAGCTGATGAAGTCAGTGGGTATATAGTCTGTCACAGCAGTTTATTACTTTGTCGTGCAGAAGGTGATGGTTTGAGACTTTGTGAACAACAGTCATAGGGTTATGACTACTGATTGTCTTGCTACCTTCAAAATTGTTGTTGTGGAGTTGTCTGCAATTTCACCTGCGTACAATCTTTTGTCTGCAATTTAACATATGTATACAAGACTCTTCACCTGTGAAACACAACACAGGAAAAATATCTGATAAAAAGCATTTGGCTTGAGTTCTTTGGGGATGGGGAAGGGAAGTAGGTACTGTACTTGCTGCATCAAGAGTATACATTCTGAAACTTTTTAGGGTAGCCATGAAATGTATGAGGAATATACCCTGAAGTCTTATGGTCCTCAACCTGGGTTTGTCTGATGATAGTTTGTCAGCACATATTCTTGACATTTGCAACCACTTAAGCATGAATAACATGATGTGTTTGTGTATGATAATGTTTCTTAAAAGAGATGTACCATCTCTGGGGACATGAACACGATTACCCACTCATCTCTAACTCACAGATGCAGGCTATCCAAGCTATTTGGTCAGTGTTTCACACACAACACAGACCAGCACCCTAGGCATCAATAATACCATCAATCAACACCACATATAGCCAAGAGCCAGAAATGACCCAGGTTCTTCAAACTGACATAATACTTTTGCTACATTTAGCTTGATGTCTGTCGACAAGGTTCATACCCAAGAAAAGCTTTTTACATCTTACTCTCTTTCAGAGTCCAAAGACCACCAAGTTTTACTCATTTGGTTCTTTGGGAGGGAATTTTCATTTGGTTCTCTAGAGAATTCCAAATGAACAACACATTCAAAACTCCTACAAGCCAGCACTCCTGAACATGTAAAAAAATTAACTTGAAAACTTCAACTTGAACCCTATACCTTTTACTTTCATGATGCACACATGTAAAGTCACAGGATATTTTAGGTAAGCATCCTGAATCATAATTGTACAAAGAGCCCAATCCTTGACTAAGCCCAAAGACAAGCACAGGCCCAGCTTGACCGAAAAATTGGTGTGCAGTGTGCAGACATTACAGACAGGTTCCTTTGTCATACATCAGGCTTTATCAATGCCAATTAATGATGTGAAATTCAATGTAAATTGTGTAAAGAACAAAAGGGACTGTTCCTGCTATGGCTCACAAAAGCCCTTCTAGATAATATGAATTTTAAAACTATGAATTAGACACAGAGCTAGGCAAAATAAGTACCTTTTATATTACTTCAATTGCTTGATCAAGAGACCAACTAAGAGACCAAAGAAAAGGGTGAATAAAAGAGAGAGCAAGAGCTGCCTATGCCATTCTGTTTTGAATTTGGCGATGAACATGGACCAGAAACTCCACATATGAATACCCCAACGCTGATTTGTCTTCCACCAAATACGAAAAAAACAGAAGCTCTACACATACATAAAGCAACCATCATAGTTTCACTCAGATTATCTTGGACATAAGCAAAGAACAAAGCATTTAGCCACATATAGGAATGAGAATGTATTGTGAAGGTACCCAACAAATGCCAGTAAATAAAAGGATGTTTTACCTGAAGGATCTCCTCTCTTCAACAATCGCAACCTGTATTCAAAAACCCATTCCACAAATGTTTTGTCACCAAAAGGTAAAACATGAAGGCAGAGTGCACAGCAACCTCAACTGGGCTTACTACCCCAAACAATTTTCAGTTGCATTGACTTACAAGAAGATGACAAATTGCAGAGAATCATCACATGAGTGTCAAGACAGGACACACTACATTGTCCTATGCCAAACGATCCCATGAATATCTCAGCAGTTCACAGTGGCCTCAATATGTTATACACAGGGTTAGTACATCCTCAGATCTGTGTGAGACAGTTGAGGTTATAGACAATTCGGTATCACTGCAACTGATCCTAGCCTGTACAAACTTTTGGTAAGGGAACTGTTGTCAGTCTTCAGCCCTCAATCAGCTCCAATAGGACTAGACCTGTATAAGGATGCTGTGGTAGCTTGTGTATCTGTCACACCATATAGAATATATGCTAGTGCTGCAAATGAGATGAAATCAAGCTCCAGAAAACAAAAGTCATCCCCCCACTCACAAATGTCCATTGAAATCACTACATGTTGACAGAGAAGAAGTTACCGTAGGTAGGAACACCGTTGACGCCGAATTTCATTGACTACTTCATTCAGCCTCCTTGACAAGTCATTGTTGTACTCTTGCAGAAAAAACTGTATCCATACCATGAGGTAACAAAAAATCCCACTGAAAAGTAAAAACCTCTGTACAACTTCTGTTTGCTGACCTCTAGCAGAGGTTGATGGAATATGTTGCAGTTCTAAAATTTCAAAATTTCACAGGGAACAAAGGACAACTAGGGAGAAATTTTCACCTGTCCAGAAACCATCTCTTCAGCAGATTGAACTCCAAATAGTTGGTGGACAATGTCTGGAGAGGCTTGCGTGCCCACATACAAGAAGCCATCCTCTCCATTCTCCAACAAGAAAATGCCATCCTGGTCCAAATTTTCACTAGACAATGGCACAACTTTTGGCAGTATTGCTCCCCCCAATTCCTCCTGGGAACACCATACATGTCAAAGCCTTGTTAGAGGGTACACAAGACAAGCTCTGGCTTGTCTTTCTCACAGAAAAGTCATTCACCCAGGGGAAAGGAATGAAACAGATTATAACAAAAAGAATCTTGTGACAGAGCAAAAACTGACATCAATCGGCATGCATATACAAGAAAGTTTGGCAGCTATGTCAAGACAACATAATGAAGGTTACTTTAGTGATGTTGAGAAATGATTGACTGAATCTTCTAAGGAATCTAATGGAGGAGAGTACTACCTTGGATGGAAGGTTATGAAGAGCAAACATCCGGGGGTAGACAAGTGGAATTGCAAGAGAAGCTGAAAGTGATGCAACTCGGTTGAGCCAGTAAGACCGTTCATCAACACGCACTTCTGATCGCAATCCTACACTTTTTATCAGTGCTGCAATATCACAAATCAAAACAGTTAAAAAAGAAGAACTTGTTCCACAGATATGTCAATCTCAAAGAAACACAAATTGGACAGCAGATTGTCCAAGCACTTTCTGGTTCTTATCAAATTCAGACCAGAAGATTCTGTATTGGACCTGTAGAAACTTAGTAAGTAGCAGCTCAAAAACCCATTGTCGCGGATCATGGTGACTATCAAAGAAGCTAAAAAGCAGTGTGGGAGCATAGTATGTATACCCATAGTGTAAAGAGGCAGTAGCTTCAACGCTTCAGGGAGGATGAGCTGGCCAGAGGACGATGCCGTAGCACAAAATTTACGATATGTGTACAGTATTGTCACACACTGGCCTACTATACGATCCCTGACTTGGACCACTGGTGTTGCCAGCACATCTTGGGCAGCTATGTATCCACAAAATTCATCCCACATGGCACACAAGATTCAGATCACAAGAACAATTGAAGCAATGACATATGGACCCCAACATGGTTGCATGCACATGTGGATGTTGTCCCAACAGGTGACAACCAGGAAACAATTAAAACTAGAGATGATAAAAAGCATGGAGTACATGTCCATACCATTCTTTAACAGGTAGGTGAACTGAGTGTCCAGGTCCGCCCCTCGGAAAAGATTGCTGAGCGCAGTTGTGCAAGAAAGAGAAAGGGTGTTTATACGAATTCGTCTTTGTCCATTCATGGTTGTATACAAGAGTGCACTCTGTGCAGAGGAAAAAGCAACAAATGCAATGATTTCAGTCTAGAAATTATCATTTCGAAACAAATAGGTTGACAACCATGAGGCTGATACAACAGGTAAAAACAAAAGCTGTTGCATATTCCCAGGAGTTCTAGACTGACTGGAGTTTCCTCTGTGTCATCATCAAGCTGATCAGTGTAGTAAAATATGCCAACAAAAGAAACAATACCATAGACTGCAGACCTATCCAATCTGATGACCTTCACAGGAATAGAATAAATTTGAGTCTAACCTGGAAACTGCATTCCAATCCATCCTGGAACTTATCATCATGCTTGAATGTCACCATGATTGTCTTGTCACAGTCAATCTGCAAATCATCAATCAGGATCAGGAACCCCCTTTACTCATATCCTGATCTGTCAACAAATCTGACAGCAGGTCACCTACATCAATGATAGACAACACCCAAACTCACCGCGGGTAGCTCAACTTCGGTAGGATTACGTTTCCAGAAGTTGCCATAATACTCCTGCAGTTGCAATCCCTGCTTGCATCACAGAACAGTGACAATTCTGTATTAAGATACAATGACAGTTACAAGGTGAACCCAGCAGCCTAGAGACTGTTTCTATCTGCTGGAGTTGCATGGAATTATGTCACAAGATAAGAAAACAAGGCAGAAGGAAGAATCGAGGAAAGGACAATGCAAATCATTCACAGAATGAGAACAAACAACTTCTGACTACACTAGAAAACAGCAGGAGTAAACAAAAGAAGCAGAAAGGGGCTTGCCTTACTGCAGCGCACACGCATAATAGCTTCTAACCCCTGTGGTCGAGTCAAATTCCATCGCAAGTCGTTGTACAGCTTTGCAGAATCCACACTTGATTGGAAACCATGGTAAAAGTATATCTGATTGCAAAATCCATGAGCTGTAAGTGGGACACTCTGCTTTAGCATTTGGGTACCAGGGAAAAAAAAAAGACTTATTTGAAAAACTAGAGCAAAAGATACTGGCACCCAATTTCAATTCCAATACCAATTGTCAATGGTCCACAGGACTCATAAAATGACACAAATGATCACAATATGGTCAGACTCAAATCAAGGTCATAAACCAGAGCAGAAAATGAAAATGCGAAGTGGAAAGATAGTATGGCATACAAACCTGGCCTCCAGTTGTCCTTGGCACAACTGACAACGATGCAATGTCCAAATAGTTTTGGGATGTCAAAAACAAGTCTGCACAAACCTGCACTTGGCATAGACAAAATACCCATTATATAAAAAAGACAAAAGATAACATCTCCCTACTGACTGCATTCTTCACAACACTGTCATCAACTTGTGTAAGCTGAAGTGGAACTCACTAACTAAAGAACTCTTTGCTGTTGAAAGCTCATTTAGTTGACTTGCTTGACCTGAACACCCTACAGTTTGCATGAAACATGTGAAGATAAAGAGAAGAAGAAGCTACCTGAGACTCTGAAAACTCAATTGCCATTGTCTTCAATGTCTTATCTGCAGGCTGGATCAGCTTTTGTGCCTCCTGTGTCAGGCAACCCATAGAAGAAGCTGTATCAGTCACAACCTTGTTTGTTTTCTAATTTGTCAGTCCTAGGCAAGCCAAACTGAAAAGGACAAGAATGGATGGGTTCATAACCTTGTGAGTGTCACTCACAAAGTATCGGAGCATCACTTCATTGTGCATGACTGACTCCATTACTGAATCATCACTGCATTCCAAGACCATGACCTTTTCTTTTGCTCTAGATGATATAGGGATGGTGAATACTCTCACCTTATCTCCAGTCTTGCCTTCTGCTTCCCTTGCTGTCAGTGCACCAAGTCCCACTGATGGTAAAACTGCAAGGGCCCAAGCAATGCAAATAAATTATCATTTGCAAGAAGTTACAATACCCACAAGGTCTAAAATTGTTTAGCCAGCAGGAACATGCCTTTGACACAGTCTAATGAAAGCAAACTGGCATGAAAACAATTTGGACATGGTTTATGCAGTAACAAATGCATAAGATGAGATTGATGAACCTGTTTGAAAAACCAAGAGCTTCCCTCCAGTTGACTTCATAGCTAAATGTGCACCCTGCAAGGGCACATGGGACACCCAAGAGGTCACCACTCAGAGAATCATTGCAATTGACAAACAATCCTCACAATATGTTTGCATGATGGATCTATCAGATGGATGACCTTGATTGTGATTTACCTTGACAGCAGCACCAAATGCAGATTCTTGAATCCTATTGTTCTGAAACATGCTGGGAATGGTTTCCAGTAATTGCTCAAGATGCTCATGGCCCTGAACAGCACAAAATTTTCAAAATCCATCAGTTGACCCATATATATCTTCATTTAGTGCACTGCTCAGTAAAGCTCAATCTAAAATAAGGAGGCAATTGTCCTGTGGCACATCTGCATAGGTTGATCTAGCAGCACTGTTCCCCACTGTGTTTGCGGCCTCTCTAATGCAGACAAGAAAATAGAAAATACGCACCTCAGAGAGTGGAACAATCAGATGATTTTGAAGGGGAGTGTACACATCTTGTATATCTGGAACCACTAGCATGGATGGCTGCAGATTGGGGAACACAGATAGAGATTATTGTCAGAGAAATGAGACAGAAAAGAGCTCCACAAGAATGACTGGAGATAGATCCTTGAGGCTGATTTGAGTATCCATTCAAAAGTGTAAAGAACAGCAGGAAAGACAGAGAAGATTCCATGATGGGTGCCCACAGGTAAAATTCACAGCCCAACTACAAAAGCCCTGTATATATGCAGATCTATTCAGGAGGGACCCAAGTTAGAAGACCAAAAGGTAATCAGTACATCTAGAAGTATGCTTGGTGCACACATTCAAATCATGTGAATTTACATCACAGGAGGTGAAGGAGCAAAACATCATGAGTCATAACCAGCACACAGCTGAGAGCAACTTGACAGAAAGAGAAAGCAAAGACCAATCAGTAGGAAAAAAGGGTCTGAGAGGTGCATTGAGTGCTAGAGAACAAACTGTCTGCAAATGCTTGTTGAGGTTGTAGAAGTGAATAGTGGAGTCAAATGTTGCGATGCCAACCCGTGTCTGAGGATTCTCCTGTCCAACAAAAAGAAAAGCAAAGAATAGTTTCAGGGGCAGCTGTCAGCAACATGGCAAGCTACAGCTAAAGAAACAACTGTTGTCACAATATGACAGACAAAGGGAGAAGATGAATGAAGCTCAAGTGATCTTCAGAAAAGATATCCACTTACAAGACTACATACAAAATTATTGAGAGAACTCCAAATGCTGAAAGTCCAAAGCAAAATTCTGTTTAGCACTAAACCAAAATTTGGAATCGAATAAAATTGGGAAAATCCATGAGAAAACTAGCAACACTAGTGAGAGGCCGCACTGTGAGGTCTGCCAGTGCACGATTGACAGCACTGCAAGCTGCAGCAACAGCCCCGGTTGAAACAGCTGCCATTGATACATCAATCAAGAAGAAAAACACTGGTGGCATTGGAGGACGGACCTGCATTTTTTGCCACAAAATGAAAAAATCAGTGTATGCATATAAGGTGAATACAAGACCCTGAGATTTGGAAATCCTCAACAAACATACCAGGACATTGAAAATGGTTTATGCACCCACTTGATATTCCTTTGGGGCCACAAACTCAACAGTGCCTCTTGACAGCTCTGGTCTCGAGTCCACATCACGTCTTCTCCCATCAGGTCCTAAGTTGCACTGATAAGCTGGTGGTGTCTCACTAGTGTGGCCTGGTTGAGAAGCAAGGGTAGGAAAGAATACATAAAACATCCATCAGCAAAACATCTATCACAAGGAACAACTGTTCAACTCAAGCAACATATGCGGCACTATAAAAGTCAAGCATCTAAGCCTAATGCATAGAGAGATGTCTGCATAGAGGCTAATGGTTGGCATCTCCGGAGCATATATCCTTTAATCAAACCATGCCCTTCAAGCCAATGAAAGAGAAAGGTTAATTTGTTAAGGTTAACATGTCTCCTCCTCCTGCTCAACAATCCCAAGGAGGATGCCATAGGAGAGACCTCTTACCACACAAGTTGCAAATGAAGCGATGACCCTGGTCAATGAATTTCATGAATGGGTTGATATAGCCTCTGCATTGAGGTGCTGCACAACGAACAGGACCACTGTCGCCAAAATCTACTACCTGCCAGCACCCATTCCATCACCACATCCAAATGCCAGAATCCCACAGAAAGTGACCAATGTGCCCACTGCTTCATAACTGTGGTCAATTGGTGCTCCAAGCTATGGATGCCCCAAACAGTACATCCTTACATCATTTGATTGAATTCCTTCGCATCCTCATCCTCCAAGCAAAAACAACTAACAAGGTACTACACCATTATGATCCTTTGGTACTGTCTACAACATAAGTGAAACTAAACTGTTACATTGGCTCCTTTTGCTGCACTTTAGACACACATTCTTTCTATTCTTTTGAAGTGGTTTGTATGTCCATTCCAGTGCAAGACCCACAAGGTATTATGGAGATGTGTAAGAAGTAATAATAAAAGGTAGTAGAAAAATGCAGAAATACTTTTACCTGTATTAGCTCCTCAGCAGGATCTAGAGCCAGGGGTTGAACCATGAGTGCCAAAGGCATTCCTGATGTGCTCAGTAAATCACCTGAGCAGGGGATCTGTACAAAAAATTCTCAGTCAAAATACTGAAGTTTGAAACCAAAAAACTCATGACCAAAACAGTCATCAACCTTACACAATCACCACAAAGCTTATTAGTGACTAGATGGGACAGGCCTGTCCCACGTACCATGTTCAATGTGCATCGCATCATCCTCGGACTGCAGTTCCCTGTATCTCTAACAATGAAGGTACTGGTAGCAGACTGCAAAACCAACATACCAAGCATTTGAGGAACATGGTTCAATGCTAGAAACACCTTTCTCACAATAAAAAACTTCCCAGAGATCTGTGTAGAAGAAAAAAATTGAGTGACTAATGTACCGGAGGCACATTGCTTTGGTTCTCAACACGAGTCACATAAGTGACAGGTGTCACTGTTGGCTGAGGCCGAGGAATCTGATTTGGGTCAATGCGTGAATTTGCAGATCCTGGTTGATTCCCTGCTGGGGAGCCTGGCTGTGACATTCCTTGGATCCCAGGAGCTGCATTTCCTGGGACATGAGGCTGGCCACTGGGATGCATTTGCTGAGGAGGATCTCCTGGAATAGGTGGCATAGACGCCTGGTAAAAAACAGGGATTAACTCACACTCAGCTGAGAACAACTTAACAATGACACCAAAAAAAACCATCACTTTCTTACTTGATATTCTACCAGATGACACTATAGAAGAATAGGTTAAGCAAAAAAAGAAACTACTAAGTAAAGACTTTGCTGGCCATGGACAACACCATGCAACAGAAAAAGAGGAGGTTGAGGAACAGAAATATGGTAGGGAAAACTGATAAACGCTGATACCCCTTTCTGCCCCTGAAACCACTGAGGCATTCATGTCTCCAGAGACAGAAATCAAAAGAGAGAGAGAGAGAGAGAGAGAGAGGGCTTTTCAGAGTCTTTTCAAAGAGAAAGAGAGTTGGATGCCAAAAGCTGAGAGATGGATATCAGAGTTCCACAACAAAGAACAAAGTAGAAAAGAACTCACAGTAGGAGGTGGCCCATTGTAGGCATCTGGATACACACGCCTCTGTGCAGGCTGCCACATGGGTGGAGCTGGGTAATTAGGGGTACTGGAAGGCTGACTTGGTGCTGAGAAGCTTGGAGGAGGAAGGGGGTCACTTAAGGATCCTGAACTTTTCTGTTCTCCAACTGACATACCTCCCAAGTGTTGGGCTAGTGAAGGCACTTGTGAAGGTGATTGTTGCATATAAGGAGATGATCCCTGGTTTGCAATTTGGTTAGGGACCTGGGAGTGTGGGGGACCAGTTACTGGTCTAAATGATTGGGAGAACGGGCTTGAGAATGACCCTGAGCTAGGTCCTTGGATGGGTGGTCCTTGAGGAGGAGTGCCGTGTGGTGGAGGAGGGCCTTGTGAATAAGGTCTGCTTGCTGTGGGGGGACTTGGTGCTGGCCTTGACGGATGAAACATTGGTGATGAGAATTGAGGCTGAGAGAACGCTGGTGCACCAGCTGGATCACTGGCAGGGGGGGCATATAAACCAGGGCCTGCACTAGGCGGTGCTCCATGAGAACCTGCATAAGACAAGTACTGGTCAACCTGGGAAGAATTGAGAGATGACTGAATAACAACAATAGGGATATTTCAGATCTGACAACATAACAGCAAGCATGGAAAAGACAAAACCCAACCCTAAAGAAAAGAGAAAACAAGACTGAAATCAAAACTGAGGAGCAGCAGTGTGGATGACAGAAGCAACAGACATATGCATGTTCAGGGACCTTCAATGCTCCTGAGGTTATAAACAGCAAAGAACAACAATGTAGCCATGAAGTTCCAAAACCAAATTCCTAGATTAATGGAACTGAGGATGGCTTTTTGTCTTCGTGTTTCTGTGCTTACCCATAGAACACTGGATCTTTGAACTCTCGTAGTAGCAAGAACATCTTAATTAATCACCAAAATTTCACCTTAGGGTTTCAAGTTCTTGCATTTGAATTCTTCAAACTCATAACTTGCAAAGAACAATACCACTCCACAGAACCCCAGAAAGGAAAAGAAAGAGCTATAAGAACCCAAGTTGGAAATTGATCCAAAATCAGTGAGACGATTAAAACTCCTTGAGCCAAAACTGGCAATTCTCATCCATCAGAACTACTTGAGTGGGCTAAAAATTGTCTGATAGCCAAGTTTCTCACATTAGATATCTCAAGAATTTCTTCATTGTCAGATAAGAAGAGAATGAATGAACATCTGAAGAAAGGACCATTGCAGAAGAAAGGAAATTCAATGCAGGAAAGGACACTATCATCATAAGCAGATTTGTTCCATCACTCTGTCATTCTGATTTGTGAGCTTGCATCTGTCAGCAGGAGGAATGCAATATCCCATCCCAAAATGGTCATTGTTGGAGTGATGATAGGCAGGGTCTGATCCCTGGGGTCTCAAGCAGCAGTAGTACAGAGCCACAAAAGTACACACATCATGAGAGAGACTGCAGCAGATTACTAACCTGGAGGAGGGCCCGATGGTCCTCGTACCATGTTTGATGTGGGTGGAGGTCTGAATGCTGTGCCAGCAGGTGGGCCATAGTTTCGTCCTGAACTTGGAGGAACTGCATTAGAAGAAGTAGGAGGAAGAGGAGGAGGTCCAGAAGGAGGAGGTCCAGGAGGAGGAGGTCCAGGTGGTCTGAAGTTTGAATTCCCTGCTGCTGCTCCACTTGAAGGCTGGACCCCAGATCCAGAAAATTGAGAAGCAGCTCCAGAGAACTGAGGAGGAGGAGGAGCTGCTACAGGGCCTTGAAAAGGTGGTCCTCTAAACCGAGGAGATCCAGCAAATTGCTGAGGTGGTCCTCCTCTTGCACTACTTCCAGGTGGATATTGCATTCCCTGTTGATAGGGTTGCTGTTGCATAGGAGGAGGGGGAGGGGCATAATAAGATGTTTGAGATCCAGCAGGGGATGATGACCACTCCCCCTCTCTCCCCATGCCTGTGACAAGTGAAGGGAAAGTGTCTCCAAGGCTGGCTACTCAACCCCAATGTGCTTTCTAGCTAAAATGTGCTACTTCTCCAGCTGCTGCTGCTGCAGATGATGATCATGACACACAGGGGTATGAAAAACATTCACCCATTAGAGATCTGAAGCTCTTTTTTGCCAGACCGAAATCCGTTTCACCGCTGGGTACTTGTTGCCACTGGAAGAGAAAAACACCCGCCCGGGATCTGGATCCTCGTTAAGAAAAAACGAGCGAAAGAAAAACAGGAATACAGACTGAGAAGACCCACAAAAAACGGATACAACGACGACGACGACAACACGAAGAAGAAAAAGAAGACACGAAGAGAAAAGCTCAGCGATAGACGAAGAAGAAGAAGAAGAAGAAGCAACAGGAGCGAACTAAGGCAATAAGAAACCAGAAAAAAAGGAGAGCACAGATCCTCAGAAAATACCCGATCTGTTTTGAATCAAGGTGCAGCAAGACGAACCACCAACTGCAACATTCCGCGACCCGGTTGAAGATCTCGCGTCGAGATGGAACAGGATCGAAATTGATGCCGGAGAAGAAATGAAAGGAAAAAGCAAGATCGGGAGTTTTTCCGCGACGACGCTCTGCGCACGGGGAGACGACAAAACCAAACCAAACCAAACCAAA
>Ga0116229_10008498_pt1 | contig 15932 bp, 10 predicted proteins | sample S1TSphgellanicum_3_FD_87313 | JGI IMG/M metagenome (GOLD analysis project Ga0116229, IMG submission 87313) | Host-associated microbial communities from peat moss isolated from Minnesota, USA - S1T2_Fc - Sphagnum magellanicum MG | ecosystem: Host-associated > Plants > Peat moss > Unclassified...
GAGACCTTTTGCTGAACATATTTTATTTTACTTTTGGAAAACACAAACACAACACTTCATTGCAAGGAAACAAAGCAGCAAGCCAAATGCAAGAGGTAAAGTAAGAAACAACAAACACAAAACAAATACCTATTTACCTACCTTCATTTCATTATTGAATTTAATTCACTATTTATTTTTGTAATTTCATTGGATTCTGTAATGCATTAGATAATTTATTGAATAAAATTAGAATAATTAGAATATTCGTTATCCAAAGACTTTGGTTTCAAGTGGTCCATTTTGTAAGTGATATTGTAATTCAAAACATAATTATTTCACTACCTTTTCATGGATTCACTTGTTTTTCCCTAATAAGTATGCCCCTCTTTTTCCCTAACCATTAACATGAAAACAGAATCTCCATGTCATATACTAAAATCAAAATTCTAATGAAGATGATTTGTTGGAGTTGGTTTATTTTGGATAACATTAGTTTCCATACATCATTACTTGAACAATTCCAAACTTGAAAAAATTTAGCCCATTTTCAATTTAAAGGACATGGGAAGGTGTATTTTGGGATTCTTTTTTTTTAAAAAGTTTTTCTTCCAACACCATATTCCCAAACATATTTTAAGTACTTTCTCCACCAATTGACATCTGATTTCCTTTAAATTTAATTGAGTCTTAATTCAATTGTTGAGTTTAATTTAGTTAAATTGGAATTCAATTCAAATTTTATTCAATATATTTGAATTTCATTGAATTAATTTTATTCAAATGCATTTATCACAAAGTGCATTCATTATTTCATCAATGGATTAGTTAATTGTCACTAGTAATGCACAACAATGCAAAGCCTAGGTTGAGGTCGCCATAAATAATGATGAACCATTGCAAACAATATGGGACCATAGGAGGGAAATAAAAAGGGGGGGAAAGAGAGGGGCATATTATTAAATTGATAAACCTCCATCTCCTTTGCCATTATTCTACTTTTTCTCACATTTTCAAGGTGAAGCTTCAATTAGAATTTAAAGATTTATTTAACTATTAAAGTACATTCCATAAATCCAAAGGTTTTTTTTTTCCTGGCCACAACATTGTAGCTTGTTTCAAAAATTCAAAAAAAATGTTTTGAACTTCAATTCGGGCTAAAAATTCAAATATATTCATTTTTAAAAAAAACAATTCTGTAATCTCATCATTCAATTTTGAATTTTCATAATATTAAAAATGTAATATCTTCATTTGGGTCGTATATGCAAATACCATACATTTTCAAAATGAAATAACTTTGACATGTGAAAATTTGTGATCAATTTGAAATGTATATAATTTCGTAATTACATTTCATTTCGTAATGGTTTTGTTTCAAATGTAAAAACATGACATAAATTTCAAATATTTATGTCAACATTTCCAATGTATTTTTTAAAAATTATAATATTATAGTTATGTATTTCCATTATGAAATTAATTTCATTTCATGTGTGAAGTACACAATATAAGTTGATTATAAAATTTCATATATTAAAATTCATAATTCCATTCAATTAATAAGTAAAGGCATCATATACAGTATACCACATATGACCAAAAAAAGTAACACATTTCATTGACAATGCCGTATGAGTTAGCAAACTAGCATTTTTTTTCAATCACCAAAATATGATAGAGATGGTGATTTGTCATCATATTAACACTAGGAATTTGATTTAAATCTTCCATGGTCCACATGTCACCCATAACGTCTATTTTGATTCAAACAAAGATTAAACTTAATCAAATTGACCATTGCTAGTTTTTTAGTTAATTTTTTTGAGTTAGTCAAAATAAATAAAAATAGTTATGTTATTCGAGTAACAATGATTCTAGAGTCATCTTAATCACAATCTTGTAGCAAAAAAAACATATTTTTGTTATGGTGATTAGAGGGAGAAATATCTTGTTTCGTTCCATCATACTCACCATAAGAATGTGATATCTGTTTTATGCTTTCAAAACCAATTCCAAATTGTTTTACAATTTCTTCTCTTGGCAAGTTCATGGTTTATAAGGTGATCTGAACTATCAAATCACGTCATTTGTTTCAAAGGGGAAGGCAAATAAGATGCCTTCCACCTTGGACCTCAGGCTTCATCTTTCGTTCACAGGATGAAAGGCATTTACAGTTGCCTACTTGTGTACATTACAAATTTTAAGGAAACTGCAGATACCAGATTTTAGGAGCACAAGAATCAAGGTTGCAAGACAAAGGTGGTAAATTGCCATGGGATCAAACAATCAGGACCCAGAAAGGTTACAATTTATAATGGCAAGAGTTTTTCATGATACCAACTGTAGGTGTTAGTTCACCTAAGGGACCTCTATTCCTTTCATGCTTTTAGCATTCTATCTTTCTATGTATGTAAATACATGCATCCCATACCTCCATTTTGGTGACAATTCCAAAGTCTGACCTTTCAACATTTCAATAACTCTAAACGATGATTTGTGAACTCTAAAACCCAAGGGAAATCTTACTTTAGTGAAAGAAGATTGGTAGAAATTTTGTTTTTTTTTAAAAAGCTAAGAAATTTACTGTTTGATAACTGACCTAGGCACTATGTTGGCTGGTTTTCAATAGGCTCTAGCAAGAATCGACCCTTGTGCATACCAGCCAGTTCTTAGGCTTAAATTTTTTTAAAAAAATTGACACCCTCACTGATTGGTTACTCCAACAACTTGATACGAGGCAAATATCTTCAATTTGAATTTTTTTAATATTTGATACCCTATGTGTAAATACAAAAGTAAAAAAGAATTAAGAACCAATCCAACCGATAGTTAAAAAAATCAATAACCAACCAACAACACTAGTGTGAACCTAAGCTGCAAATTGCACAATGGGGTCTTCTTGGCAAACTTATTTTTATGGTTGTGTAACTTGATGTGTAAGTTGATTACATAATTACTTAAGTAATTGTTTAATGGGGTAAGTTGGGTGTAGGATTCCATAATTTGGTCATGGTGCATTGACTTATGGAATGTGCATCATGTGATATTGTTTCCTTGTGATTAATTATGGAATCACATGGGGAACCATGTGATTTTGTTTTGATTATTTGGGGAACCATGTGGTGGATAAATTTTAGGAAGTTTCTTGATTAATTTCCTTTTGGTTAGTATATAAGAAGGTGTTTGTGACCTTGAGAAACACCTTCATTTGTACAAAGTTATGGTATGAATACAAAGTTTGTGAGAATTAAAGTTTTGATTTTGAAAGACTTTTGGTTTTGAATAGTTTTGGTGTTGTTTGTGTGTAGTTCATGGTAGGAGAATGGTGAGACTTGCATAGCCAATAGAAGGGTGGGAAGATAATTATATAACCAAGAACATAGATTTCATAGCTATGTAGTAATCATACATAGTTTCGGTCCTAAACCCATTCGTGTTGTATAGTTGTAATTGCAACATATTTAAGATTTTTTTCTTCACACTTTGTTGAAGATTATTGGTGTTATCCCAATTTTGGCGCCTAATTTTGTTCACGAAATGTGTCTATCCTTCCACACATGCACCATTTGCCATGATTCCTGTAGCTGGTAAACTAGGTAGCTATTATAATGTCCAACATAAAAAATGTGATAGGTATAGAGTTGATATTTTTCCACCTTCTATTTTCTGAATACCTGTGCCAGCAACATCAAACCAATGAGGAGATAGTATTCAAGGACAGTGATAGCAAGAAATATTGTTATGTTTTGTCGTGTTGTAATATGTCTAAACTCCTCCAGATGAATTTTCAAAGCTCTAAATTTAAATTAAAAAAGTTTGTCAATTCTTGGGACAGGGAAATGAACCTTACTTCATACTCCACACCCCCTAAGGTCATGTGTCACATGGTCAATTTGACAAGCACATTTTGTGAAGGCCCACAAAGTTCTTGTTTGGTAGAGGGTGTGGACACCACTTTCACACTGAATTAGGGAACATAAGTGAAATATCCTCCCCAAGGCCTCAATCTAGCGGGAAAATATTCTTCTGAATTGTGGGCATCCAGCTCACCAAGATGCCCCCAACTGCCCATGCCCCCGCACATGCCAGAAATTAAGGACTATCGTAGTACCTTGGCAGCTTCAAAACTAATTATCTTATTTTTAGAGATCTTGAAATTTTCAAAAATAGTTTTCCTCAAGAACAATTCTTTTTGAAGGAAAGTAAAGAATCTTTTCAATTATTTTATTTTCAACATGAAATCTTCAAATTTAATAAAATTATTCAAAAAACATGCATTGGAGCTGCCTTCATATTCTTGCAATAGCTTGCATTACATTAATATACGAAATTGATTCTTGTGGTAAAAAACAACAAAAATGCAATCTTTTGAGCCTTTTTTCTTGTTAAGTTTAGTGTGGCCAAAAACATGCCAAAAGTGGTGGGACTTATAGCTAGATTTTCATCCATTTATGGCTTTATGGTGAGACCTTTTGTTGAATATATTTTATTTTACTTTTGGAAAACACAAACACAAAACAAATACCTATTTACCTACCTTCATTTCATTATTGAATTTAATTCACTTTTTATTTTTGTAATTTCATTGGATTATGTCATGCATTTAATAAAATTATAATAATTATAATATTCTTTAACCAAAGACTTTGGTTTCAAGTGGTTCATTTTGTAACTAATATTGTATTTCAGAATATAATTATTTCAATACCTTTTCGTGGACTACCTTTTTTATTTCCTTAATAATTACTCCCCTCTTTTCCCATGGCTATGACCTACATCCACATGAAAACACAATGTCCATGTTATATACTAAAATCCAAATTCTAATAAAGATGATTCATCGGAGTTGGTTTAGGTAGGATAATGTTAGTTTCCATATGTCATTATTTGGACAATTCCAAATTTTTTTAGCCCATTCCAAAATAAATAGGCATGGAAAGGTGTATTTTTTGATTTGTGTCTTTTTAAAGGTTTTTGTTTCAATGCCATATTCACAAACATATTTTACAATATCTTCTCCACCAATTTGCATCTCATTTGTTTTCAATTGAATTTTAATTCAATTTAATGGAGTTTTAACTTAATTTTTGAATTGAATTTAGTTGAATTGGAATTCAATTCAAATTTCATTCAATGTATTCGAATTCAATGCAAGAATTTGAGTTCAGTTGAATTAATTTGATTCAAAATGCATTAATGTCATGGAAATGAAACTTAATTTTCACAAAATACATTTATTTTTTCATCAATGGATTAGTTGATTGTCACTAGTAATGCATAACAATGCAAAAGGCCAAGTTGAGATTGACATAAATAATGATGAACCATTCCAAACCATATGGGAACATATGAGCGAAATAAAAAGTGGGGGGAGATATTATTAAATTGATAAACCTCAATCTCCTTTACCATTATTCTCACCTTTTTTCACATTTTCAAGGTGAAGCTTGAATTAAAATTTGAAGATTTATTTAACTATTAAAGTCATTCTATAAATCCAAAGGTTTTCTCCCTAGCCATAATGTTTTAGTTCGTTTCAAAAATTCAAAAATAATGTTTTGAATTTCAATCGGGCTACAAATTCAAATAAATTCATTTAAATTACATCTTCTTTTTTTAATAAGATCACTTTATTTATTTATTTTTCATTTCATAATATTAAAAAATGTAGTATTTTCATTTGGGCCATAAATTCAAATACAATATGCTTTCATAGTGAAATAAATTTTACATGTGAAAATTTGTGATCAATTTCAAATCTATATAATTTTGTAATTACATTTCATTTCTTAATGGTTTTATTTCAAATGTAAAGACATAACATTAAGTTCACATGTTTATGTCAACATTTCCAATGTAAATTTTTTAATTACAATATTGTAATTATGTATCTCCTTTTCAAAATTAATTTCATTTCATGTGTGAAGAACACAATTACAAGTTGATTTTAAAATTTCATATAAAATTCATAATTACATTTTATTAATAAGTAAAGACATCATATACATTATACCACATATGACCAAAAAAAGTAGCACATTTCATTGACAACGCCATCAAAGTTAGCAAAAATAACATCTGTTATTCATAATAGTCATATATGATGACAGATCACCATCTCTATCATATTTTGGTGATTAATTTAGTCATGATATTAGCACTATGATTTTGATGTAATCTTCCATGGTTCACATGGTGCCCATAATGTTTATTTTGATTCAAACAAAGCTTGAACTTAATCAAATTGAACATTGCTCTTTTCTTAGTTAACATTTTTGGGTTAGTCAAAATAAATTAAAATAGTCATGTTATTCAAGTAATTGTGATTCTAGAATCACCTTAATCACAATCTTGTAGCAAAAAAAACATGTTTTTGTTATGGTGAACAAAGGGAAAAGTATCTTGCTTTGCTCCATCATTCTCACCAAAACAATGCAATCTTTGTTTTATGCTTTCAAACCAACTCCAAATTGTTTTGCATTTTCTTCTATCAACAAGTTCATGGTTCAAATATTGTCCACCTTCATCTTTGGTATCTTGAAAACAATAATTCAAAAACTTCCATATCTTGGACTTCCACAAAAATAAAGGTGAATCATTTTTCCAAATCACTTTCACTTTGGTGTTTCATTATCACACCTTTGTCATTTGCAAATATAACCAAGGTCCCTTACAATCCCATTCCCACCACCTCGCTCATATATTGTGCATCCAAAAAGAGAAACTCAATAGAATCCATTTCAACATCTAGCCTTCCACCTACAAATATCAATGTGTATTTCAAAAACTACTAATGAACTACGAAGGTTTGGAAAAGTTGCTAAACTTATATGGCTTTGAGGCTTAAATTTGAATCATTTGGCATAGTAACATTTACAACTTGTGGGCTTCTTCCAAAAAAAGATCACAACCTTATTAACATTGTCAACAATATGTTTAATAGAATGTTGTAGGTGATCCATCTCCTTGCCCTTAAGTCATGTTTCTCACCCAACATGATGTACACAAATTATTAGCTACAAATTTCAAAGTATAAAAAAAATACAAATAAATTTCATTTGTTTTACTCAAATATAGGACATATCCACAAAATGCTAAAAAGTAAATTTCATTAAGTGTTTGAATAGACTTGACAACTAGTGCAAAAAAGCACACACATATAAAATTGATCAAATGAATGTATAATGATTTCGATATATTTTTCATCATGTAACAAAATGAAAATAATTATCTAACAAAATGTAGAACAAAATGAGGTCATGAATTTTCAACATATTTCCTCATGTTGAAGCATTTGCAATTTCCATGTTTCCCAATGCTTGTGTTGAATGATCCATAAATGTTGCTTCACTTAATATGAGTGGAACTTTTTGACCATGTGTACATACATGTATGAAACTTATAATGCACAAGGAATTGATAGGTTAATGAATACAATTTTTAAATTAATGTTATGAAGTTTTAAATAGTTGTGATAAACATGTTTGAAATAGTATGAAATCAAATACATTTGTACATAACAAGGATTTTACATTGGTTTTTATAAGTGAAACTCTATTTGACATGGCAATATTATTATTTTTTAATTAAATGGTAAATTATTTTAATAGTAAATCAATTAATGATTTTTATTTTTATTTTTGGATTGAATTATGGATGTGTTTAAAATGTAATCGTACTAGACCCATAATTGACCCATAATTTCAGCACAAAAAAATAATAATAAATAATTTCAAGCTAATTTTTAATAGTTCATTGAACCCATGACAAATCATCATCATCATGTTTTTTTTTAATTGGGTTCAATGTTGATAGTTTGTTGAATTCACAACAAATCATCATGATGATGTCATGATCATGACATGTCCAAAATGAGATTTGAACCCTTACCCTTTTTAGCACAACCCAAGGCCTTTACTATCCCATAATGACAAAAATCGTTATCACAAAATATATAAACACATTTTTTTTTAATATCACACATTATAACCTTATTAGATATTTAAATAACTTCTTTAAAAAACTAATTACACATGTATATTTTTATTTCATTATTTAATTAATTTAAATTTTCCTTGAAATTTATAGTGAATTTAAATTTCAAAATGTAAAATGAAAACTACATTAGTTTTAAAGATTATTATTATTATTTATTTACTTATAATTTCATTAAATTGGATTCTATAATTTTATTAAATTTATTTTTTAATCTCAAAATGAAATTAATTTCACTTATGAAATTAAATAATTGAAATTCATATGTAGATTTTTAGTTTATAGATTTAATTAAGTTTTACTATTTTTATTTTCAAGTTTAAATATATTACATTAGTTCAAGTTTCACATGTCATGTTATTATATTTCATTTGTTGTCCCTTATGTTCATTTAAAAACGAATTGTTATAAATAACAAATGAGAACATAAGATTTGTAATCTATTTTCATTCATTTTAATAATTAAATTTTTTTAAAAAAAATTAAAATTGCAATTGCCACATTATCAAAAGTAACTTTACAATAATAATCAATCATATCTAGATGATTCATTTCAATCACATTAATCAAGGTGAATATTTTCACATAAATGTTGCATATGCCACATGTTCAACATAATGTTTGTTTTGATTAAATATCTAATATTTTCAATTAAAATGAACAAACCAAGTGTTCATTTTAATCAGATCAAACATAATCATTTGTTTCAAACAAATGGACTCAATTCTAAAATCATCTAATCTAGATGCTATTAGTGAAAAATTTGTGTTTTTTACGTAATGCTATAAAGTCAAATTTTGGTGTGGAAAGATCACCTTCATGTCATCAATAATTTATTACATAAATTTTTTGGGTTGTAAAAACATGAATAGTTTAATGGAACTTGGGTCTTTCTTGGATTTAGTTTTACATACGTCATTATTATCCACAACTAATGTAAGCCAACGTTCCAAATTAACACAATCTTTAAACGAAACCATTCTATAACATATTAGAACATGGGCTAACTCACCAATTACTCCTTGCATCAAACATTATTAAAAATGCTACACATCATATCCTCAATGCAACTTGAACCACAATGCTTGCCAATACAATATGCAACTAGGTATTTAATTATTTGACTAAAATCCAAATCAATGACAAAGACATTTCAAGTTTAGTCAATAAGCCAAGGCATCTTTGACCACTATAGTGGGATATGAATAAAAAGATGCAAAATCCATTGTCACACAACTTCTAATATCTAAAAAATAAATTATGTCCATAAAAAAGAATTGATATACAATTCACATTTGTCATCTAATTATTATTTTGCCACTATGGAAGGAATTGCATCTTAAGGTGGTTGTTCTTAGGATGTTTTGAAATTTCTTTTTTAAAGGATAAAAAAAAAATTAATCAAGTAAGGAGTTACACTTTTAGATGATTTGAAAGGGCATCTTAATTGATCAATGCAATCACCAAGTTCAAGAGGAAAGGTTAGTGATGAACTAATTTGAAATGTGATTTAATCTCAAATCCTCAAAGGTCTTTTATATGTTGAACTTACAAAGTATGAATCATAAACAAGTAATTGAAGTTAAGGTGAAAAATAGGTGACTTCTCATTGTTCACAACACACTTTAATTTCGTTTGAATCCAAAGGAAGGAGCTTCAAATTATTCAAATAAGTCCAATAATGATTGTGTGTATTTCAAGGAAACTATGAAACTTTTAAATATTAAGTTGTGTAATATGCTTCGGAGGACTTTGAAAAATTTCCGTAACCAACCTTCATTATCCATAAATGTTTCTTGGAACCCTAAATGAAGTTTCGTCGTGGGCTTTCAAGTTGATAGAATATATTCTTAAATATGGAACTACACTATAAAACATTATGCCACATACATTGATTGAGTCTTTCGCATGCTTGTCCATCTTTATTTTGATAAGACATTTTGCAAAGCAACTATCCAAGCCTGAAAAAAGATGAGACACAAAAATAATGTAAGAAAAAAATCACCCTTGATGCATGGTTATTATCCTCAACCCACTTGGACTTGTTAAATTGTGTAATAACAAAAGAAATATTTCTATACCATGTGAGCATTGAAGTTTTCTTTGATGTCATATCTTTCATAAACAAAGGCCTTGGAAAATTGGAGGTTTTAAAACCCAAGAGTTTGGATGAACTACTTGTTTCCACCCCCACCCCCTATTTTTTACCATAAGGGGTGGATTTCTTTGGGTTTTAATTAACAAATTGGGTTCACTCCTTTTTTGAAATATCTAGTTAGATCTTTTATACTAGTCCAGTCAATTTGCAACCATATACATTACATTTGCACAAACACCTCAAGGGTATACTTACCTATCAATGGCAACATGAACCAATTGTAAAATCATTTCTTCTTGAAAGTTGTAGTTAGGAAATTTGAATGATTACCCCATGTAAAGAAATCAAATTTTGGAGATTTGCGCACTATTACTAAGGTCTTTCAATAGCCATTCTTTGGGTCAACACACTTTGGATGCCCTTTCTCCACCCATGTTTCCCAAGGCATATGGTACAGCCATGCAATATTTCTATCTTTGAGGTCACCAGAGAACACATCATGTTTGTGACGCTCTTGTCCCCTCTAGTGTCCATAGATTTTTTATATATCTAATATCTAAATGAAAACACAAACCTTTGCCAAATTATATTATGAACTCAATTCATCTTCTCAAAGATCCATTATTATACCTTCATAAAGGCCAAGCAAGTGTTTGGTTTGTCCTATTGTTTGAAGACTTTTTGTAAATTTTCTCTAGATGCATCCATAGCCACTTAGATCGCATTGAATGGTTGAGAAATGACGGAAATATGCCCATTCAAAATATGGGTCCTTTAAAAGCTAGAAAAGGTACAAAGCAAACACATGGGTGATTGATCAACAAACACATCACACTGCATGATTAATCTTCAATTTGTTGACAAGTGGACAACATGATGCTCATTTTCAAACTAGATGGATGCCAACACCATTAATTTTTTCATACAAAACAATTCATCAAACATGAAAGGCCAAAATTAAAAATTAAAAAAATGAGACCAATAAGTGGTCATAGCAAAAAGTTGTTCCATTAACCCTAATTTTCTAAATTAAAATGGGCATCGCAAATTTAGGATTTTATTTTCTTTCTTGTGCACTTAGGGTTTTAGTTTTTCACTTGTGCATTGCAACAAGAATTTGCTGAGTTTGTTGTTGTTCAATGTTGTTGGAGATGCTAGTGTCATTGAGGTGCTCCCTCCCTCGGTGTGTTCTGTGGTTTTTATGTTGGACCAAAAATTATTCTCAACATATCGTGTAATCATTACCAAACTTGCAAATCTTTTCTATTCATGGCACCTCATTAACCTATTGTTCATGTGTGTGCAAGCTATGAAACAAAGGACGATTGAAGGCTTTGGAGTTTTTTTTGTCTCTTTTTTGCACATTATGTTTGAGTTTTTGGGTTACATGTTTCCATTGGTTGCAAGTGCTTTTGGTTGCAAGGGTTTTTCTAGTTCGAACTTCTAGTCCCATCCATTGCAAGTTGATGAACCTTTTTCTCTCCCTAACTATCGCGTTCTCTCTCTCTTCTTTCTATTGTAAGATGTCATGGGTCTCCCCTTTACCAAAGGTCCATCTCTCTCCCTAGCCATCACATTCTCTCTCCCCTTTGTCAAACCTTTTTCTTTCTCCCTAGCCATCGCTCTCTCTCTCCCCTTTGCCGAACCTTTCTCTCTCCTTGCCATTGAAGCTTTCTCTATCCTGCAATTGAAATTCTCTCTCTTTCTCTTTGGCATCAAGGTTTTTTTTTCCTCCTTAGTGTTGAATCTTTCTCTTTCGTTGGCATTGAAGCTCTTTGTCTTTTCTATTGTAGCGCATCTCGGGGTGCGCACACTTTTCCTTCTATCAAATCTCCCCCTCTTTGGCCATCATTTTTTTTTCCTCTATGTGTTGGATTGCATCTTAACGATGCGTCTTTCTTTCTCCCCTTTGTTGAATCTCCCTCTCTCTGGCCATCACTCTTTCTCTTTATCTCCTTTCTATTGCAATGCATCTTGAGGGTGCATATTTTTTTCCCCTTTGCCAAATTTCCCTTTCTTTCTCTAGCTATCGTTTTTTTTTCTTTCTTCGCTTTCTTTCTTTCCTCTTTCTCTCTGGCCATTACTCTCTCTCCTTGGGATCGCTCTCTCTATCGTTGAAATTTTCTCTCCTTAGGATTGCCCTTTCTCCCTAGGATCGTTCTCTCTGGTGTTGGAATTGTCTTTCCCTAACATCAAAAATTTCTCCCTCTTTAGGATCTCTCTCTCTTTTTAACATTGAAGCTTTCTCCCTCTTTCCTTGGCGTTGAAGCTTTCTTTCCTTCTCCCCTTTGCCAAATCTCCCTTTTTTTCTTTCCCTAGCATTGAAGTTCTATTAAATCTTTCTTTCTTTTTTTCTCTCTCCTTGGCATTGAAGTTCTATCGGATCTCCCTCTCTCCCTAGTGTGGAAACTCTCTCCCTCTTTCTCCTTAATGTTGAAAATCTCTCTCTCTCCCCTCTACCGAAACTCCCTTTCCTCTCCTTGGCGTTGAAGCTCTCTCTCTTTCCTCTACCGAATTAACGCATACAAGGGTGTGCACTCTCTCCCCTTTGTTGAATCTCCCTCTCTTTCTCCCTAGCATTGAAGTTATTTATCTTTCTCTTTTTTCTGTTACAACACATCTAGGGGTGCACTTTCCTTTCCCCCTATGTTGAAGTTATCTTTCTCCCTCGCCACCATTCTTTTGCTCTCCCTAGGCTAGGGCTATCTCTCTTTCTCTCTTCCTTATGTCCAAGCTCTTTAAACTCCAAGTTCTTTCCTTTTGTCATTTGTATTTGTTGTAACTATCCAAACTTGAACTAAAGTTTTGATCTCTTCATTCAATTTTAGCTCTCCCAAGCTACACCCATTCATTATTTATTTTATTTTCCTGGCTTTCCCCCACATCCTGCTACAACCCCCCACCCCCCACCTCCTATTACAACTTGCAGCTTATTCATCAATGGGAGGCTAGGGTAGCCTTGCTAGAACATGGCCTTTTGCAAGCATCCTTACCTTTGCCCTTGCTCTAGTTTCTAATTATGTAGTTGTTGAAATGCCTAAGTTGACGCCTTTGTACCCTAATGGATGTGCTTTGTAACCAGCTTGGAAATTCTGGTGAAATCGATCACCTACTTCCCTAATTACAAGTGTTGATCAGGCTTAGTTGAATTTTGCTCTATGTTATTTTTCAACTAACCTTTGAACTACTTTGTCTACAACACTTTGTGAATCTATTGCACACCTTTTCTTTGTTTCCTCCCTTTCCTTTCCCTTTTGTTATTTTATTACTCCTATTTTTTCTTTGTCCATAGTTTTTTGTCGCAAAATTTGCAAATATTCATTAAAAGTAACAACATGGGATTAATTGTAGTCAATTAATGACTTTTTGCCACGTGTTTTCTTGTATGCAAATGTGGGAGGAACAATAAATTTTGAAGGCAAATTGGAGCTAGAGCTTTTCTAAAATGAAGCAACTCCCTTTCAAATGCATTTGTAAGTTCACATAGATTAACTATGTAATCTAATGTACTTTATGTTCCTATATTTTCTATGGTACCAAGACTTGTAGGCTCTTCCACATAATACCTTATTAGTTTTTCCTACCCATCAACATCAATTCTAGTTGTAGTAATGTCATCTGTAGTGGCGGCTATGTTGATTAGCTTTGCACTATTCCATCTTCACCCCAACCTTTAATATCATTAATTGTTTCATTAGAGTTTTCTTCATTGTCCTCATTTGATGCATTGTTGTGATAACAGCATAAAATTCACTGGGTTTAATCCTTTCATCCATAGCCTTTGGATTAAAAGGCCAAATTCTTGTAACATTAAACCCATTTTTTATGTTTCTTTTGGACAAAGCTACATTTAATTCTTCATTTACCCATGCTACAAGTGTAGCCTTGTCTGGTTCATTGTAATTATTTTTAACCATGTTATTATTTTTTTCTTTTCTAAAAATTGTTTCGAAGGGCTTAAAATAACTCACATCTAAAGGCTACAAAACATGGGAGGTGTGTGAAAGTAAGGTGATCATATCTACACCAAATTGTTATGCATGTTCTATTACCTCTAAGGTAACATGTGAACCATGTCCATCTAGAGTTAATAAATGACGATTGTTTAAAAAGATACCACCTAGGGCTGACCTCTTGAAAAATGACAAAAATTCTTTGAATAAGAAACTTGTCCTCCATGCTTTGGTTTGGACTACCATACATGTTCTAAGTTTGTAGTGCAAAATGTAATCACCTTTGATTCTTTCACCTCGGAATATGTAAAACCCTAGTATGGATCCCCCTGTTACATTCACTTCATAGTTGATGGTTAGCCATTATTTAGATTTAAGGATAGTGTTATACACTTGATGAGATCTCTTCTTTGCTATAACTCTAGCTCCTAATTACCTCCCTTTTTGAATCCCAATCTCATCACAATTCCATATGTGATCTGGCTTGTGTTGATGTTGGGTGTATAAGGATGTTAAATTTTGGTAGAACAAGTTACAAGAATTGGCAATTAGACCTTGGGCTCTACTAATGTCCAATCCTTTTACAAAACAAATGTTCAACTTTGGATGCTTGCGTTTAAACCAATACCACCATGAGTCCCCAGGCTACCCATTTCAAAATGGGACGGGTCGGGTTTGAGTCATTTCTGCCACCTTCCATTTCAATTACTATAGTGTTATGGAAAGCCCACATTCCTACATACTCAAAAGCCATGCAATAATAACTTTATCTTCTTCTTTTATTAATACACTTGGTGGTCCAATTTTCCTACTTTTGGTCTTCCCACATAGGTGATTACAGAATGAAGTTATGAACATGCCCCAAAACTTGTTGGCCCATCGTAAAGAAATTATCCTTCTTTCAACAACATCTAAGGCTGCTTCTAATGATTCACTTGAACACTTGCCTCTTTGATTTGTAGCAAGCACCCTATTTGTTCTTGTTGACCTTTACATGGTGTTTGATGTAGTCTGAGGAGGGACATTCTCCTTGTCCGCTTCTAGTTGGTCCAGCACTCCACTTCGTCTCCTATGAAGGACATTAAGCATCATGATGTTCCTAATTTTCCTGGAGCCAACCTCCAAAAGCTTGGTGGAATGCAGTCAGGCCCCACTAATGGTATTCCCTTATCTTTCTATGTTTAAACCAAGAAAACAAAAAGTGTACAATTATGTTTTCATCTTAGTGATTTTCTATCTTGGGTAGCTTTAGTGTTTCCTTTTTCACAATTTGTAACATAATGTTCTCTTTCACTTTGCTTTGTAACTCTTTGGCTTTTTCCTTCCAGTTGTTGGGCAACTCTATGATCTTTTCTTTCACTTTGCTAAACAATTCAATCTTCTCCTTTTTTATTAATATGCTTGAAATCTCTATATTTTTTTTTAGGCATTTGTGATTTAAACATTATTGCACTAGGACATAACAACTCTAAGAATGTTTGAAGTTCATTTTCCACATGTTGTGGTACTTTAGACATGTCCATTTGTTATTGAACTAAGTTAAGTTGAATGTAACACAATTGCACTTAGACACCCAACATTATTATGATGATGGGTTGTTTTGGTGAGAATGAGACTTAGGAATTTCTTAATTCCTTAGGTTTAGAAACTTTGTAATTCAATGTGTTACTAGAGTCTTTTAATATGTTATACCCTTTCAACCCTAAAAGTTGTGCTCATCACCAAACACTAAAAAACACATAATGGAGTTCATTATTTGTAAACCCCCCCTAAATGTTCCCTTTCACCAAACACCTAAAGCCCCAAGTACATTTGGATTTCTTAGATTTGCAATATGTATGTGCATTACTTTGTGATGTATATGAGTCCATGTCCAAACATTACCTTTAGTCATAGAACAACAA
>Ga0116229_10008500_pt1 | contig 15929 bp, 5 predicted proteins | sample S1TSphgellanicum_3_FD_87313 | JGI IMG/M metagenome (GOLD analysis project Ga0116229, IMG submission 87313) | Host-associated microbial communities from peat moss isolated from Minnesota, USA - S1T2_Fc - Sphagnum magellanicum MG | ecosystem: Host-associated > Plants > Peat moss > Unclassified...
AGGATGGAGAAGTCGCATTATGAGATGAGTCCTGTTCCAGTAGTACTTACCAATGAAAAGAGGAAAGAGACTTCGAGGGAAACACACAGCGCAGACAACAACTACTCTGACCCAGAATGTCAAGGCTCAAGACCAGCAGCAACAGCTTGTTTTCTGGATTCTGGAGAAACTGCAAACATCAAATAGCCTGTTCACAATATCAAGACAAGTTCAATTCTTTCCAACTTTTCTAGGGAACTTAGATCCTTGTGCTTTTGTCATGATTTCATTCTTACAGCTCCATTGATGAGAAATATATATGGAACTGTAAACACTTGTCAAAATGTAGAGTCTTGGGTTAGATTTTTTTTCTTTTTTCTGACCAACAGTTTGGCAGCTGGATTGGATTTGTTGGGTTGGTTTTTTTCTCTGATGACAGTTCGGAAGTCAGATTGGATTTGTTGCCAACTACCCACTTCCCCTGGGGAATTCTTAATCCAACAGCACAAATAAGGGATGCTTTGAATTGGGGCACAAAATGGGAACTGCTTCAAAGCATGAAGAAGCTGTGATTGATAATACTATCTCTATTGTGGAATGCATGAATCTCGTTGAGTTTTTGGGACTTTGTGTTTGCCACCTTGAACATCTTCATAAGATGTTCCAAAAACTACAAAAAACACTGTGTTACACCAAAACCCAACATCCATGACCAGCACAAGCAGCCTACAAGTAGTGCAAGGAGAAGTACAAGACTTGGAATAAAGAACTGTCTGTTTTCTATTATCAACACGGCAGGTTTTGCAATACAAACCCATCCTGTTCAGCAGAGTGTTATCAACATTGTTTTGATGAATTTGCCAGCTTTAGAAAACCACTACTACTGTCTAAAGTGGCCTACAGTGAAGAAAAAACAAAGTGCCACTTCCTGAATAAAAGAAATTATGTGTTGCAGGAAAGTTGCAATTTTTTTTCTTCAGTACCAAGGAAGCTAGTTCAAGATGTGTTTTTTTTTCTTCCCAGAAGCCTTTAAAGGAAAGCTGATGAACCAGTTAGAGTGCGTCTTGAGTATATCTGGGCGTTGGGAGATAATGATCTAATGTACAAGAGAGATTCTTGATGATGATGATGATGATCTGGGAGAGACATCTTCTCATCCAGTAGCCTGATTTCATGATGGCAACACATCAGGAAGAAGCTCAAAACTATGTGCACTAATGCTTGTCAATATTCTAGGACTATTCGTGATTGCGGAGAGGAGATCTAAATCCACCATCTCCATTTCAGCAGATTCAGAGCTGCTGCTCGACATCAACAGCTGCTCCAAATACTCTTCACCAAGATCTTGCAACTCTAGCTTCTCCTCCTTCCTCTCTTGGACTGAGTTTTCTGATGAATCACCACCATTGTAGCTTTCCTTGTAGCTGCCAGTGCTGGTGCCAGTGCTTGATGTTGTTGTTGTCATCTTCTTGCAAGGATGAAGATCCTCAAAATAAAAACAATTCAATTCTGAGGAAAGATCAGCAGCTGCAGCAGCAGCAGCAGTAGTGTTCTTCTGCTCTGGCCTTGACCTCTTTTTGTTTGCAGCAGTTACATCTAAACTTCCAGAAAGGTTTTCACTGGCTGCCAGATTCACGGAATCAGCTGCAATTCGATCCTTGAGAAGTTCACTCATTGCTGCTGATCCCTTGTATGGATCAAGAATTGCACTCGCATTCGAGCCAGACAGTGTCAGGGGGTTTGCAACATTTGAGCTGGAAAGCATTGGCGGGTTTGCAACATTTGAACTGGAAAGGGTTGGTGGGTTGGCAACATTTGAGCTAGTGTTTGGGGCAGCTGCAGGAGGAGGAGGAGGAGGAGGAGGAGAGACAGCAAGAGAGCTTGCTCTGAGAGGAAAATTGAGAAGAGCTCGCGAACCTCGCATTTGGAATGCGGCAGTATCATAAGCTTCAGCTGCTTCCACTGCTGTATCAAATGTCCCTAGCCATATTCTTGCACCTTGGCGAGCTGAATCCCGAATCTCAGCAGCAAATTTGCCCCATGGCCTTTGCCTCACTCCTCTGTAGTGTTCCTCCTGCTGCCATGGTCCACCTTTCACCATCCTCTGTGAATTTCCTGCTACTTTTTTTTTCTCGAGCTGTGGTGACTCCAGCTTCTGCGAGGAATTGATCTGCTGCTGCTGCTGCTGCAATTCAATCTTTGTGTCACCTTGCTTCTTCTGAAGCAACTGGAGCTTTTTCTTTTCCTGCTGGGGAATCTCATCAGGCCAGTTACTGCTGCTGCGGCAGCTCATAGTCACTGGCTCCAGGAGAAAAAAGTTATTGATCCCTCGCTTCATGAAACTCATAGCTGTAGCTTCAGGGAAAGCAGCTGAGCGCCTATGAGGAGGTGTAGCTTGAGGAATTGCTGCAGGTGGTTGCTGCACTTGAGTCTCCAGGAGCTTCACAGATTGCACAGGAGCTGGAACAGCAGCAGCAGCAGCAGCTGATACAAGAGGGATCTGATGCTGAACTTGCGAGCTCAGAAAATCAGAGCAGTAGTGAGCCAGATCTGCAGACCAAGGAGCTCCAGCAGAATCCCATGAAAGACTAGCACCGCCGCCGTCATGGTGGTTCTCATCTTGGATTGCTGTTCTGGTGGTCAAACTTTGAGCTTGGTGGAGGAGGAGCTGCTGCTCTGCCTTAGCTTCATCTCTCACACATTCCTCCTCCTCCTCTCCTTCTTCTTCCTCTTTTGCTGCTTCCTCAAAGCTTTTGGAGGTTGTTGAAGCCTCTGGAGATGAGTCTGTTTCATCGACACAGAACCAGTCTGTGAACATGGCATCTTCCCAACTCCCTTGTTGCCTGAGCGTTATGGGTTTACTGTTACGCTCAAGATCATCGTCTCCGATTCCAGCAGATGGTGAAGAAGAAGCTGCACTCTGTGGTTTGGTGAATCCTGAGAGCTGCTGCTGCTGCTGCTGCTTGGTTGCTCCTTGTTGCATCATCACAGAACTGCTTGTCTTCTTCTGCTGCTGCTTCACTATTTCTCCAATCTTGTCTCTGAAGTTCTCAGCAAAGTTGGCACCCCCCAGTGCATCCCTCATTTTCTTGGCAAACATCCAGGCCTTCATCTGGTGTGGATTCACAGGCAGGAATTTTCCAGCAGCAATTTTTTCCTCACCAATCTTTTCCCCCTCAGAGCATCTGAATCCTCCTCCTCTGCCGCTGCCACCTCTGCTGGCAGCAACAGATTGAGCCAGTGGATGCTGCTGACGATGCTGCTGCTGCTGCTGCTGCTGATGATGATGATGATGATTCTCTTCCCATGAGGACCACGAAGGCTCCTCCTTGATGACCATCGGATGATGGGTGCTGGTATTTTGTTGCAAGCTCGTTGCAGCTGCTACACCCGTCTCGTGGGTGTTGCCATTTTGTTGCCAGATGGTTGCAGCAGCTTCATTGCTGCTGGCTGCAATCACATCAGGTAGTGGGATTTTGGAGAGCTGAATCTGGAACTGTTTCAGCACATTTTTGCCGAATTCTTCCTCCTCCTGCTGCTGCTCCTTATATTCTTCCCCCCACATCATAGCTGCCCAATTCTCTCCCCCATTCCCATTCTGCTGCACCCTCCCACTCCTTGAACCAAATATCTCAAATGCCATGATCCCAAATCTCTCTCCAATCTCTCAACCTCGACTTCAAATTCTTGCTTTCTTTTTCCCTTCTTACAAACTCATTCTTGTGTCAAACCTCTCTGTCTCTCTCTGTTTCTCTGTTTTCCAACTTCTTCTTCTTCTTCTTCTTCTTCTTCTTCACTACTACCCCATTGCCCAATCCTCCTTCCTTTGGCAACCAACAACAACAAAAAGAAGGGTGCCTTGATGGCTATGGCACTCAAAAGCTCCACCCATTCACCCCTAGTAAAGTACCCACTACTACTACTACCACCAACACCAACAACAACAACACTACACTTCACCCCCAATCAAACAAAATCAATGTCCACTCTTGAATTTCTCTTCAAATCTCCAACAACACTTGAAACAAGTGCAATTGAAAAGATCTCTTCTTCTTCTTCCCCTTCTCTCTCACAAATGTGTTATGTTTCCCTCTTTGATCCTCAAAGCTTTCTCTCTCTCAAATACACAAATCTCTCTCTCTCTCTCTCTCTCTCTCTCTCTCTTTTTGTGAGACAAGGATGCAATTAAATTAGGTTGTTGTGTCGGCATGAATGCAAATGAAGAAGGGGAAATGGGATATAAATAACATTTGGGTGGTGGGTGGGGGGAGGGAGGGAGAGAGGGATGAAGGAAAAGCAAAAGCAAAGCAAAGCAAAACAAAGCAAAGCAAAAGCAAAAGCAAAGCAAAGCAAGTCAAGCCAAGCCAAGCCAAGAAAACATCCAAGTTTTCTTTTTAAAATTTAAAAAAAAAGAAAAAAAAGAATGCAAAAAAAAAGGAAACAAAAAGCATCAAGATTGTAAAGGATTGAAATTTTGGTTGTTTTTTAATTTTTAAAATTTAATTTAATTATATATATATATATGTATATATTGGGGGGTGATATGTTTGTCTTTTTTTTTTGTAAATAAATAAAAAGAGGGTAAAACTTCAGACTCAAGACCTCTTGTGTTGGAAATTTCTCAAGCGAAAGGTCACTAGAAGGTGCCTGAACAAAAGTTTCCCTAGACTAGACCTCAAAAGCTATACCTATACCTACTCTAGAAGGAGGGCCCTTCATAGGTCTAGGTACTCCATTAATGGTGGGGTCTTTTCCTTTCCATTAAACTTCTTCACCCTCCTCTCCTCTCCTCTCTCCCCAAAAATTTAATTAATTTAAAAATGTATATAAAAATTTAAAAATTAAAAAAAAAGAAAAGCTAACTAACTAATTGGGTCTATTGGGTGCATGTTGCAATTCCTCATTGGCCAAGCGGAATTTCTATTCCCAATTGTGTTCATCACCTATTTTGGCCTAGCCTAATGGTAAGGGCATGACCATTGTGGGGCACATGGTTAGAGGGGACATGGTTAGAGCGTCTTTACCCCCCAAGGACTATTGAAGTATGATAGGTATATTAGTGTGATTCATATAAATTTGGGCTCTAGGCACTTACTTATGTGCACTACCAATGACGATAAAAATAAATAAATAAATAAATAAATAATATAAATATAATGAATGTTTTCATATGGTTTTCAATAATTTGTAATTATTTATATTGATGTCAAATTAAATACTAATATAAATTTCATGGACATGAAACGACACATGTTAATTTGTTTTTTCATATCCATGTTAATGAGTAGGGAGAAGGAGTGTGAGGTAGTCGTAACGGTGGAGGTAATTATTAGGAATTGAGGGAGGTACTTATGAGGAAAGTTAGTAGGAAAGGACATAGTTCTTAAAAAAGAAATGAGACAATTTAAGCTTGAAAATGAATTAGTTGTTTTTAGAATTGTTTTTAGAAATGTTTAGAGACGACCATATGATATGATAGGAATTGTCTTTGGAATTGTCTTTGGAATCCTCCGAGGATCATCATATTATAGATTTTTTTAAAATCGCCCATATATCAACAAATTTTCAAGATTTCTTGGCTTTTGGAGTTTAGTGTTCATTCATGGATGTGATTACAACTCTAATTTCCTTTTTGTTTTGAAGGGGGCCACCTTGATTGGCCCATCATCGATATTTTGAGAACATTGGGCCACTCCCCAATAAAAGCACCTCTTTGGACCCCAGGTTAAGAAATCCTTGCCCAAGATAATGGGCCATTCTCGACATGTTGCCATTTGAGACAACTTCAAGAAGGATGGGTGTTGATTTTTCTTTGAAAAAAATGTTGTATGCAACTCAAGCAATTTAGTTGATGTTTTGGGTGGGGAAAGTGTTTCAACTCTTGTGGAAACTTCATCTTCTTTGTTTCTCTCTTGTGGAAAAGAAAGTCAATGACATGTATTAATAAGGAAGAGTCATCAACAAAAGTTGGTGGGGGAGGGGATATTAGTGCACAAGATAGGATTGTGTACATAATAATATCAAGAGAAAGTGAATTGGGTGTTTGATACAACAAGTGTTATACCTATATTATAGTGTGACTCAATCTATGCCACCACCACATGGGGTTACAAATTAGTTATGCAAGTCACACAACTCTCTTGTCCCAAGTTTTTGATTGAATGAATCAATGAATACTCACTCATGAATTCTTAAAGAATGCATGACAAGTTTTTGATTGAAGGAATGAATGAATACTCACTCATGAATTCTTAAAGAATGCATGACAGGTGGTGGTTGATTTTTGTTTGTATTTTGTCATTGGAAAAGTGATCATGGTTACCAAATTATGTTTCTTTTATAAGTTCGAAAAATGTGCAAATCAAGGATAGACTTACTTTAAGAGATAATATAATAAGTTATGGTGTTATTAAAGTTGTTATGATGATCATCATCATTTTGGGTCTTCTTATTATACTTTGTGAAAATAAATTGTGTTTTCATGTCTACTTATTATATACTTTGAGGCTAAGCAAGAGAGTAGCTCCAATGATGCAATATATTTAGGGGGATGGGGGGGGGGGGAGTATCACAAAGATTTATCGCATTCAAATTTTGTGTTAATGTTATGAAAATTTGAATGTGATAAAATTTGAATCCTTGAGGTGGTTCCTAGTGGTCCACCCAAGGGTATTTTCATTTGGGCAAATTAGGATAGGAAAATAATGTAAAAAGTTGTTTGTCTGTTAAATTATTATCATAATGCTTCATTTGCACCCAAAAAAAAAGAAAAAAAGAAAAGATAAGGGAAAAACCCATCAACAACAACACAATATTAAATGTTTTTGAAAATTTGGCCTTATTTTACTTCAATTATTAATTATTATTATTTGAAAAATTTAGGAGATGGGAAAAAAAATCAACAAATTTATTCATTTTTTTTTTCCTAAATTTTAATAATAATTTCATATCAGTTTAATGGAATAAAATGAATACCTACCAAATATTGACATGATTTTTGTGGCATATATAATATGTCATTTATATGAAAGTTTGTACAATACAACAATTTTGCTATAACCAATGGCGTGCCAACTTTAGGGTGTGCAAAAAAGTTTTGGATGTTTTTCCTTATCTATTCATATGTGAGAACCAAGCCATGTTTGTCCATTTGGGTTTTTGAAAAAACATTATGTTATGAATAATGAATATTCATTCAAATAGAAAAAAAACAAAACAAAAACAAAAACAAAAACAAAAAAACTTTGTTAAATCATGGACAATGGTATAAGAGCATTTCCACCTTAGACCTACAAACTAACCTAGCAAGAATAAGGTTATTTGGGAGTTTGTAGGTCATAGCTAATAGCAAGAATGTTGTGTTCCACCCTGCACCTAAACCCTAAACCCATCAAATGATCTCAAAACCTTCATGGTTTGAATTGCTACAAAATTCATATACTAGGAACTTAACACGTTGCTATAGATAGGACCAAACAATTTCAAAATCATCTCTTTTTTGAACCTAGTTTGATTTTTTGTGTTGTCAAGTATAGGAGGAGGAGGAGAAGCTATTGATCCTAAAAGTTGTTCTTATTGACAATTGAGTTGTGTGACAAAAACTTTATTTTATTTATCATCGATAGGCTAACTTCATGGTATTGAAAGTTGGTAGTCCCCACCCAAAGTTCTTATGGCAATGCATCTAGTGTTCTCCAACTAGTCTCATGTCATTGTTTCATTGTTCTATCTTTTGACTAAAGTTTTTGTTTACATGTTGACTTCCAAAGCATTACTTCTCCAATGACAATAATAGTAAGAGATCACACATATAAGGAATTCTTTTGACAAATCCCATGCATTTACTTGTGCAATAGGAAACTATGGTGCAAAAAATTGTAGTAGAGGTCAAGTCACAAGTCTCCAAATCTCCAAATAGAAGCATTAAAATTTAATAATAATAAATTTAAATTTAAATTTCTAATTTTTTAAAAAAAAATAATTAAAAATAATTATATATATAAAAACAAAAATTGTTCTTGCTCATCATGCTTGAACATTTGGTGATGACAATACAATTTGTGTTGGTGCTAGAGTGGGGTTTAAAAAATGATGGGGCCGGCCCAATTTTGATGATGCAAATGTCGGGGTGGGAACCACAATGTCATTAATTTTGGTTGGTTTCTATTGTGAATCTGCTTGTGTATTAACCTTGCAAAACTTTATTAATAAACACATCACAAATCTAGAAAATGTACAAGGGAAAAAGAAAATTTAAAAAAACAATTTACAAGTATTGTGTTACAAATGCTCTAAGGAATGGGAATCTTATAAATATCCAAGTGCCTTGGGGTTTTCGTTATGGAATCCAAGATTTTCATATGATTGAAATCTAAGTATTGGTAATGCACATTTTGTGTGATAGTTGGGGTTTTTTTAACTCGATTCGATTAAAGAGCAATACAAGTGTGTATATCAAAAGACTATTAGTTTAAATACATAATATTCACAAACGTGTTTTCATATCCCAAAATTAACATGTGCACATACATGTGCACCCTTTAAATCATACAAGTTTGTGTGTATGCTTTGTGAGCTCTTTTAAGTTATAGGGATACCAACAATGTTGATTCCTCCCATACGTTGATGTTCAAGTTGATTTCACAAGGTGCCAATTATGAAATTAAAAGATAAAAACTTGAATTCATATCTCACCTTTGGTTTGGAATTCTTAAGGTGTGAAATTCTTGAACACATGTAGGTGACATGTTGTCATTTTCTTATAGCTTGTTCTTTTGGTGCTTATGATTGTGTGATGAAGATGTGGTATACATGGTTTCTAGTATTGATGAAGTTCATGTAAATATGAACCATCGATTATGAATCCATGTGCACAAGACAAGGACTTTAAGTTGGGTTGGGACTTTATTTTTTGAGTTGGGACTAAATGACATAACTAGATAATATGTGTTTTGTAACATTTTTGTTTATGATATAAAAATAAGAAAGTAAAGTCTTTGAGCATTTTAGTACATTCCTAAGCCTGAACTGATACAAGCAAGATCAACAAATGCCAAGTTTACAACCTCAAAATCAACATGAAATTTCCAATGTTAAACATGGTGAGTAAAATAAAAACTTTAATATCTAAATTTATAAAATAATATTAGTTTGGGACCATATAAAATTCAAGAGTTTAAAGCAATGCATGATTAATGTATTTTTACAATAATCATTCACATCTTCAATAAAATGTTAGCAACAACCAAAACAACAACACAATTTTTATTTTCATCACAAATTTGAAAGCAACATTACAATGACATAAATCTACCAATCCTTTACACATCAAAATGAAAACCAACAAATGGGAAAAAAATAATTTATAATTAAGATGAAAGATGTCCACAAGAAAAATCATGTTAAACTTTAGTTGAATTGAAAATGTTGTTTTATACTATATAGTTGCAAAATGATTAATAGTATGAAAGTAATAATTACTGAAACAAAATTTTTTGGGCAACTTTATAACAAATGCAGCTTTGAGATTTGGCTAAGATGTTCAAACTTTACAATATATATTTGATTTTATGTGTTGATTGATCTACAATATTGTTCTTAAACATCATGAAGTATTCACAAAAGTAAAGATTTTTTTTTTTCCTTGAATGACCATGGACATTTTGTACCATAATATATTTCAAAAATACCAAACAATTGCAAGCTTTCATCCCTCCTCTTATTCATTATAGAAAACACAATTTCATAAACCAAAATTAAATGATCAATGAACATGTTATTCAACATTTTCAATTCATGTACAATCACATTTCAAACATGTTCTTCAATTGATATCCATGAAATAACAACAATCATAAGAAGATCGGTGAATATGTGTGCATGCTAACTTTAATCATTGAAATACTTCAAGAATGCATATATACATTGTAAGAAATTATTGAAGGTTGGCTATCTAATGGGTGAAAAATCCTTGTGATTAAAAAACCATCAATTATTCATTACAACAATTGCATCGTTTGAAACCTAATAGTTCTTGAACCATAATTTCATTAAAAAAAAACCTTTAATCTTCTAGAATTGTCAAAATGACAACCACACCTATTTCACCTTGTATATGCCTCACCTATATCAACTTTGATTAACATCATTAGTATTTTCAAACAACAACTCACAACAACATTTGTCCTTTTCATATATTGATTTTTTTTGTTTAGTTTGTCATGAATATTTTTCAAGGTGCTATTCAAAATTTTCTTATGGTTTGCATAGATTCACAAGTACAAACAACTCTTTTGCATGAGCACCACTATCATATCATCTTGTACACCATTACCATTATAATTGTGAAAATTATAACCTCGATGATATGTTCTTGATTTTGAACCATTATTTCCCAACAAATGTTGAAAGATGTGGTTCAAACAACACACATGAAAAATTTATCCAACATGTTGAATATGAAACTTTCTTTGAAACATGCAAAATCCCATCCAGAACAAATTAATTGCAAAACTTTCATCACCCCATGTACATTAACAATAACCTCATGAAGATTTTGTCTATCATTCATTTTAGGTCATCAACAACTCATACATCATCAAGATGAATTCGTTGTATTCAACAACACCACAACCAATATTGCAAAAAACTTCATCAAAATAACGCATCTAAACATGACCTTGTTTGAAGTTTTTTTTCCCTTTGTTGCAAAATATCATGAATAGAAACAAAAGATGTGAAACAAAAAACATTTAGAAACATCTTTGGTCAATAATCCCAAAACAAACAACTTGTAACAAATATGATTTCAATTATGTTCAAATAATAATACACAATATAATACATACTTGTTAGATTTTTACTATAAGTGCTACAAGCACATTGCATTGAATGTTGTTTCATACCTCTTCCAAAATTGTCTCACCAAAGCTTCACCAAGCTTTCATTTGTTTGGTCATTGTCATATCCACGTGACACCTCTTCCACTTCAGCTTTAAAAAACCACCCACCATTGCTAATATGATCTTCACTTGCATCACCAATGCTACAATTAAAAAAACAAAACGAATAAATGCCAAGTGTTTGAGCTTGTTGTTCACCTTTGCCAACACATTCCAACCATCATGTCCATGTAAAAAGTTAAGGACCAATTAATTAATAACAATAAGTTTATAAGCTTTGTAAAATACCCTTTCTATTAGCCAAACATCAACATTCCAACTATGAACGATGAAAATCCCCAATTTAAACATTGTGCAAACTCACTTCTGTCGACTTATGAAAAGGGAGCTAAAGGAACAATAACATTGTTAAGCTAGAATAGAAACAAAGAGAAATGAAAAAGCTAAGATTTACAATTGAGCATAGGGCAAAGGACAAGGAATCAAATAATGTGATGAAAACAACAATTAACCAAATTGTAAGCAAAAAACTCTTTGAGTGCTATTGTTCAAAATTGATTATTGATAATGAATTTAACCTTAATGATCTCAACATAAGCCTTGGTGAAAAGTTAGGAATATAAACTCTAAGCACATAACAAGAGGAACAAAGATGAGTTGAAGAAGCTCACAGAATAAAAATTCCATTTTAAGGTGGGTGAGTTGGGAGGATTATAAGCTTCTTCAGGTGAGGGCAAATGAAACACCTCATATATATATTCCTCATGATATGTTCCCCAATGAGATGATGTTATAGTCTTTAGAAACACTAGTACAATATTCTTTGCCCCCAAAAGGTTTGTGCATTAGTCTTGTTAGATTTTAGAAATGTAGTAGAAAGAAGATCATTCTTGGTCCAAAAGTTCCAAAATCATGTGTTGGAATAACAAGATGACGCAAAGCGAAGGCAACCCCATCACAATATTACAAAGCTTGGGGAAGCTTAATAGCACAAAGGAAGACTAAACTTATATATATATATACTCTTCACTTACTCTCTCTCTCTCTCTCACTTTATTTAAGTACATCTTGTTTGTAGTGTGTGGGTGCATAGGAAATTGCAAGGGAGAAGCAACACAAGAAGGTGAGGTTAAGTACCTACATAGGAAGTTGCAATGATGCTCTTTTTTATGACACTTTTGTTTTGGGTTCTCTTTGTTTTGTCCTCTTTCTCTCTCTCTCTCTAGAGGTTTTCCAATGAGGTTGGGTCATATGCATGCATGGGATGATTGATGTTGGGCCACCACCACCCCCAATCCCTAGAAAAGAAGAGAGCAAGAAGAAAGATGGATGAAATTTTAGGATATATTGACCAGTGTATTGGAGTCTAAACAAAGCAAAATTTAAAGTGGAGAATCTGGATTTAATTTTTTAAAAAAATATTTATTAATAATTTTGAAAAATATTATTAATAATAATAAAATTATGATTATTTAAACCTTCTTCTAGTAGTGAAGAAAAACACAATTGTTTGCTGAACAAGTTAGTTGAGTCAGCAACCAACAATAGGTAAATACACCCATAGTTCATTAGCCCGAGCCAAAAATGGCAAAGAACATGGGTAGGCAAAAAACATTCTTGCAACCAATGACGTGAGGCAATTTTATCCTATATTTGTTTTGTTTGCATGCAATTTAACTTTCAATGTGGCTCCTTCCACACACACACACACACACCAAAAAGAAATTTTGTGAGGGCACCCATGAACTAATTAATAGAAGGAACAATAAAATAGGTACCCCGAGTTTGATCCATTGAGGTATGGAAAACAATGAATTGCCTATTAATACAAACCACACCATAATGGGTTGTCCACACTTCACACTAGAATGGCATGCAAGATATACAAAGAGATTTAAGGAGGTTTTTTTTTAACAATTATATATAATTGTTAACAAAATTGTCAAGCACTCCATAAAACCTCATCATTTGTCTCCAAAAAATTCATGTTTATTAATATTCCAAAACACTTAATCTTCATTGAATTGTAAAAAAATTGAATAGAGAGAAAGTTATGTGTTCACTAAACTTCACCACTTGACATGTTTTTTTTTACATACAATGCAAATGAATTATACTTGCAACATTGCAAGTAAAATCTCAAGATTATGAGCTTAGGATAACAATTACTTGTTGAATATTACATAATAGAAATTATTGTTCATTAACTTGAATCACACCATTGCACTCGTTCCAATTGTGTTCACTCTATTGTGAAATCTAGTATGTTATTTTTAAAAGTTTAAGGTGGGTTTAATTTACATGCCAAAGTCTCATGTGCCAAAAAATTAAAAAATGTAATTCATTAACGTCTCCTATTTTGTTTTGTTTTCTTGTATTTGAAAGCAATTAAAATTATTAGGAATTGTGTCTAAACATTATTCTTGGAATACCTTAGCCTAAGGTCAGTTTCATCATTAAATAATCCTCAAAATAGTGAAATGATTTTTTGTGAAAATTGTCACATGGAAAATTGAATAATTTCAATTTTTAAAAATTAATTAATTTTTCTGATTTTGATTTTTTTTCGTTTTGTCAATGTGGAAATTGACCCTAGGCTATGGTATATCAATGAAAATATTGTGGATATTAAATAATAACAATGTTAAATTTGCAAGTTTTTTTATTTATGTGCTTGGAAGGTGTTGAGTTTTGGGCCAACTTTGAAATACAACAATATGAAAAATCAAGAGGTGATAAAAAAAATCATGTCTTAGAAAACTAAAGTGGATTGCTTCAAATTGTGATCCATTGATTTCAATGTGGTTCATTCATTTTTCATATATGAGATGGGAGGCCATCAATTTGGTCCTATAACATTCCATGGAATGATTCATAATCGATTTCAAGGTAGTTCATCAACAAGAGAACAATCTAATTTGTGCTTCCACAACACATAAGTTTTCACCCTCAAGAAGTGATGGATGTTTAAAATGATAGTCCAAACATGTTCCATGTGTTGTTGAAGAAAAATTAGTTGCATGAAGAAAACTACCATAACAATGTAAATGTTTTCTAAAATTTGCAAATATGAGGTGTGAAAAAAAAATTACTTGCAAATCTCGCATTGTGTTGTATGTTGAAGACATGGCATGTAACAATGTTTGTTTTGCTTTTCCAATTTTGTGGTTTCAAATTTTGTTGATTTTAATTTAAAAAAAGTAATTGTTGGTGAAATTTACACTTTTCCAAATTTTCCAATTTTTTTGGTTCAAAAGTGGCAAAACTTTGCCCCCCAAAAAAATTGTTGGCATGTAATATGGGTTAGGGAATAATGATGAGGTTGGGGGGTAAACAAAACACAACATTTGTGTGGGGTTTTTACTCAATGAGCTTTTCATATAATTGTGGGGAGGTTGCCTTACCTTAAATAGTAAGGACATGAGACAAAAAGATGAAACACAATTGAAATCCTTAGGAGAATTCAATTGTGTAATCATAAGTCTATCTAAGTGCAATGGTTCATTGTTTCAACGTTTTAGTGATGAATTGTGTGAATTGCCATACTATTCACCCAATCTTATGGCTTCAAACCATGCATTTATCTAGGGCATGTATCCTAATAACCTTGTAATCATACATTAGTACCATGCATCCCATGCATGCATTGAGGGTTAAATAAATTAATTATGTTGTTATGTTTCTTGCTAAAGTTCTAATGGAGGTGGCCATTAGTGTACTTTTTTTTTTTTCCGGTGAGGTTTCTCATTGAAACATTGGTATTTGTGATCATTCATGTTTTAAAAATGATGCATGTTGCCAAATTTCCATCTCAAACATTGGCTAATGTGGTTGTTAGTGTTTTGAGAATGACATAATTGCAATGCTTTTCACCAAGTCCCAAAACACTACCTTACCATGCCCATTAGTATTTCCTAAATAACAAATATATATAGTTGGCACAAATCCCATTAAATGGCTAAAGTTGGATTCACACCAAGGGATAACAAAAGGTATTATTATTCCATTTAAGCCACTTTTGGTCGGGGGTAGTGATTTTTTTGTGGTGAATTTTTGCCATTTTTCGAAAGATATTTTCAAAAAACAATATTATGTTGCAAACTCCCTTTTTTTTAAAAAAAAAAACCTCAGAAAACCAATTAAATTATTTTTGCCAAAAATCATCAAAGTTGCCTACAAAATGAAATGGTGTTTCAAATTTTATATTTTCATATTTTGAATATTGCCAAATTTGGCTAAATATATTTATGGACTAATCACCATTAGAACAACATCACAAAATTGAAAAACAAAACTTTGGTTGGGGGCTTGAAGTACTAATTCAAGTTCAAGGAGTAAATTTACCCTTGCATTTTTCACTAAAAAAAATAGATAAAAATAATTAAAGGGAATAAATTTAACCTTACATTGAGGGGTTCAAACCTAGAGTAAAAAATTTAAATGACAAATTTAGATGAAAAATAAATAATAGAGGGGAATATTTTAATATTTTGAAATCAAGGGGTCAAATTAACTTCCTTATTCTATTCTATTGATTTAACTTGAAGCCAAATCCATAAAAATTGAAGATATTTATTCACAAGGATAAAATATCTCAAAGCATTTACCCTACTCAATGCTAATGACACATCACTTGGCACCTCATTTTGTGGGTTGTTTTATTCATTTTGTGTGAATGAGATAAAATTAGGGTTAGTTTGTTTCCTTTATCACCTTAGTGTGAATCTAACTTAAGGATTGCAATACGTAAACCAAAAAATATTAGGATGGAGAGTAAGGTCACACACATGAATGGCTCGATTTCACACATATTTTATGAAAGGATTTTGTGGATGCATTAAAAAAAATTCTTTGAATTGATGATGTTTAAATTAAGAGCATTGTAATGTTTATTGTTGTGATAGGTCATTGTGTGAATCAACATTTAACCCATCTTGACATATATGAATTTGCAAATGAAAATTTATGTGAAATGTTTATTGAGAGTATGGTGTATGCAATGTGGTTTTTTATGAAAATTTGTTTGTTATTGTGGAGGTCATACATTTA
>Ga0116229_10008503_pt1 | contig 15926 bp, 10 predicted proteins | sample S1TSphgellanicum_3_FD_87313 | JGI IMG/M metagenome (GOLD analysis project Ga0116229, IMG submission 87313) | Host-associated microbial communities from peat moss isolated from Minnesota, USA - S1T2_Fc - Sphagnum magellanicum MG | ecosystem: Host-associated > Plants > Peat moss > Unclassified...
GGAGAGGGAGAGGGGAATGGGGGACGCTCCCCCGGAATTTTTTATTTTTTAGTTTTTGCTCCGGTATTTTATCATGCCCCTTATTTTACTATTAACTTTGAAGAACTTGTGCAAGAGATTCTTCTACATATATCCTTTGCCCCAACATTTTATTTTATTTTATTAGTAAATTGGAACTTGGGGGAGGGGGGTTATTGACATTCTAGGGTGCTTATTGCACATTCTTTACATCCATTGGGTTTCCAGTATTCCCATCTTATCTAGGGTATTTATTGAAGTATGTATCAATTAGATGAGGATACCTCCTAAGTTCTGGTTTTTTTTTTCCCCCCAAATGAGTCAATTTGATTGGCTAATCACAAAAACAAAAAACTGAAAATTTGGGAGGGTCCTCAAAATAGAAGTTTCTTTTGGAAGATGAACTGCATACCCCTTTGGCTCACCTATGTAAAAGAGAATAACTTTGGACAAAACATGTGGGATAAAAATGTGGTGTGAATAGGAATATCGTGGGGAAACACATTGTGGACATTGAGAACTTATTGAAAACTTGATGAGAACACATTGGGAACAAAAATATCCTCAAACACACCCCCCCCCAAAAGAAAGGGGGAAAAAAAACCTTGAGCCTCTTGGGTGCAGCTGCATTGACTCATTGGCTGAGCAGAATTTCTATTCCTATATTTTTTTGACCTAAGCTAATGGCAGGGACATGCAATTGGGATGCTTCTTGACTTATTGACACATGTGTTAGCTATGTTGATGTTAAGGAATTTTGATGAATTTATTGGACCATGGCTTTTAGGCAAGGACTTTGCATTCACTTGGGTCTCCAACACGTTAATTTGTTACAAGTAGCTTGGACCTTATGTTGGACCTATTTATGGAGATAAATTGGTGTTCTTTGGGCACACTTGTTTAAAATATTTAGTAATCCAGAATTAGGACGAGAGATTAAGATCATCTTCATCATTGCAATAGTAAACAACATTATACCATCCGCATGTAGGCTATTGTGCAAACCATGGGCTCATAGTCAGCCCTAATTTGATTCGTCTCCCACACTAATTTTCCCACAAAATGATTGGTTTGTTGTCTCTGCCAATTTTGGGCTTCCTCCAACGTGTTCCTTCCCAAATCTCACAACAAGCTTTCTCCATGGTCTCTCTTGTACGCACTAGCATTCTTCCTTTATTTTATTATCATTCATGGATATTCAATCTTGCACAATTTGCACCTTTCTATGGGTGTGGACCTGTCTTCAAACTTGTGCATTTATTTCTAGATTTCTATCTTTTTTTAACACTCATGTGAACAATGAAATTGAGCTCCAATGTATATAGAAAAAGTTTCAAAAATAAATAGTTGTAAATGGAAAAGCAAGAAGGCAATGGTGTGTTCAATTTTTTAAAACATTGTTCTAGAACAAATGAACATCCATCAAACTTGTCCAACCTTATGTGATGTCAATTGCATTGACTCAATCTAATCAATTGAGTCTAACAATTCTAAATCTACATTGTTATGTAGAATGATCATTTCATGTGTTGTTTTGTTTATGTGGATAGATAGAAGAGTAGAAGGTTGTGATGGAGCTCCAATGACGATCTATAGAGCTATAGTTGGTGTTGCATCAACAATTTGTATTCTTTCTTTGAGCTTCGAAAGCTCCTCTTGCCTTTGTAACTTGAAGTATTTTTGCCTTTGTAACTTGAAGTATTTTTGAGCTTCTTCCAAAAGCAAGTTATTTGTGCCCATTGTGAATAGGATTGAGTCTGGTTCTTGGCCAGTTTCAAGTCCATGCAGACCCACTAGGTCCAATTCTTAGACCCAAGTCCGGATCCAAACCTGGACCTGACCAAGAACTGGAAATCAGCCAACACTAGTTTTAACTATTTGGATGTTAATTTGCCTTGTAAAACTTTAAGGCCTTGTGCACAATGTTCTCATGATTTGCATTTATTTCTTGGAAAGCTTTAATAGCTTCAAAATTCCCTATGATCTTGAAGAGATCATGTTGAATTATTCCTCATTTTGTCTCCAAAGATCGTACTAATCTATATGCACAAAAAACTAGGTGATTTCTGTTGTATTGTTTGCAAATCCTCTCCCAAAATGTGTTGCACTTCTAACTATTACCTCTAATCTTGCAAGACTTGGAGATATGAGCATTCTTGTTCAAGGACAAAGCTCTTCCCTTTTTTCTTGCTTACAATAATCTTGACAACCCTTGTTGCTACCATGAATCCTATTTTCAACACAAATGAATTTACCTTGAAATATCAATGAAATGTTTTTGCAAATGTCAAATATCATCATTGTACCTTGATGTATTGTGAAAGCAAAAGACACGATTTTTCCTAGTCTTGATAGTAGTTATAATAGATGGAGGTAATAGCGGGGGTGATCATGCATGCAAAACATGCGAAGCAAAGACAATTCCATCATGTTACCATTGCAAGGACATTTCTCACGAACTTCTTCGGAGGTGCTTTAAGTACCTACTTTCAACTTTCAGTTTCAGAAGTAAGGTAAAACAAATGATTAGATATTTCACTTGTTTGAAACATATATGCATTTACTTGAGTCTATAACACATTGACATGCTAGAACGAGCTTCAACCTTAGGATTTTTAAAAAAAAGGTGATTTCCAACACATTTTATAAAGATTAGGAAGAAAGCTATATAACTTATAGCTCTAGGAGTAAATAAGAAGGGGCAAATGATTTTGTACTTCATTTCTTTCATAGACTTATTATTCTATTAAGTGTGTCATTCTAATTTCTTCTTGCCCAACTTTTGGTTTAGTTGCAACTTTAATGTTTTGGTAATAATATAACTTTTAGTTAGTTTATGGACAATGTAACTTGAAATGTAATTATAATAATAATATAAAAACAAAAATGTCATGGCATGCCTCTGGTGTATTTTATCACACCTTATGATCAAGAATAGTTCCATCTACTTTCATATATATATGTGTCTCTAGCGTGGCGCAAACTTGGCTAATTCTTCGCCAGTCCACCTACCTCACAAAATTTAGTGGGGGGGGGCCAGGAAAAACAACCTTGGTTCGACTGCGCGAACCGACCCGGGATTGAGAGGCCACCCGCTGCGAGTTTCACTCCTCCGTGGCCGTCCAAAGGCCGGGTGTCAATTGGGACAGGGTAGACGGGTTACACTTGTTGGGCACTGTACACGGGGCCAAGGAGAGGATGCCAACACAAACCAAAACTCCCTGCTCATGACGACACCACGACTTTGAAACCAGTTCAGTGACCAAATATCTGAACTGGTTTGCAGCACGGCTTCCTGCAAATGGGCTGTTGATGGCATCAATGTGGAACGCCAGCATTTCAGGCTAACCTAGCTTATAATAAATATCCATTAATTTAGTTTTTTTTCTTTTTTTCTTGTTTTGGGTGCAGAGGCACAATTGCAATGGAATTTTCCCTACTCAAATTTAGGGGGGAAGAAGGGGGTTATTGAATTTTAATTTTTTTTGGTTCCCAATGTGTTCCCATCAAGTTCTAAATGAGTTCCAAGCATGTTCACCAAGTCCCAATGTGCTCAACAACATGTTCCCAACAGCACCTCACTTTATCCCACATGCTTTGCCCAATATTCTCCTCTTGGAACCTATTTAAGTGGGCAAAATTTTGGGACTTAATACATTTCTATGTTCGGAGTGGATACTTCTATATAATGTGGGAGTCTCCAGAGATTCAAAATTTATTTGTGACAGGCCAATCAAAGATGGCTCATTGCACCGAAAAAAAAAAATCTGAACTTGGAAGGCACACCCAACTAATGAATATGTTTCACAGAGAATATGCCAAAACCAAGAATGAGAAAAATTTGCTTTTAATTTCACAATTTGCCATGCCACAATTTTCCAGAGTTAAAAAACCTTTTGGCTCTTGTGAAATGGATAAGGGAAATTGACAAGGGGAATTTTCTTAATTTCCAGCACCCAAAATCCATTTAAATTCGTTCTAAATATTACAACTAACCCAAACTTAGACTAAATCAAGATCTCTGAGTTAAAATCTAACAATGTTTCATGCTTGATATGGGGCACTAAGAAGAGGCCTCACTCCAAAAAGTAAAGGTACCGAGTTACCAACATAAGTGTGGGTGGGTTCAATAACTACGCCATCAATACCCAGACCATTCTACAAAAGCCACATGACCAGTCTGCAAATCCAAATGAAAACTCTTACGGAATGGAGCTTGTCAGGTAGAGGCCAATTAGGCTCATTCCACTGTTCCATTTTAGGATATGGGTTTCGAGTTTCGACCAAATTGCACCAGTCTTTCCAGACACTAGACTCTCAAGTCTCCAGAACCTTCTGGAAGACTTTCCTAACTAAGTCCAGAGAGAATAAAAAATGGCATCATTTTTTTGGACCACAAATTTTTTTCCATTTTGAAGGCAATTGAAAGAAAGGCGTGAACTCTCTAGAACCTTCTGGAACGTTTTCATGACTAAAGTCAGAGAGAATAATTATGGCATCATTTTTTTGGACCACCAAAAATTTCCATTTTTTAAGGCAATTGAAAGAAAGGCTGAGGGCGGAGGGAAACGATCGTTCAGCATATGGAATATTCCTCAAATGTTATTTTATTTTATTTTATTTTATTTTATTTTTGGGAAGCACAAGGGCAGACCTGACTGGACAAGCCATTGGCACCCCCCCAAGTCAAGTCAAGCTCATTGGCAGAGGACTGACAAGGAGTTTCACCAGTTTCACTCCATTGGGTTTGAACCCAGGGTCACAGAATGTGTTGGAAAGCCATTGAATATCCAAGCATGTGTGCAATTTCTACTCACATTGAATTTTTAATCGGGTGGACTTTATTTTCCAAAAGGCAAACATTCATGAAAAAAAAATTAGTATTGCCACAACATCTATCGATGCTTGGAAGATATTGCCAAAACATTTAATTACTACAAGAAATGGGGTTCAACAACCCTTATTTGTATTTGTGGAATCTCAATAGTTTTAAACTAAAAGATAAAATTCAGATACATTTGCATCAATGAATTTGTAATTGACCAATTACAACAATGTTTATTTTCTAATAGGTTGCATTGTGAATGCATGATATTGTGCTTCATTTAAGGACCTCTAAAGCTCATGGGCATTCAGAAAAAAAATCAAATGTGTTAGGTTCTAGTTGCCCATCACCAACTAAATAGCAGTTTCAACTAGACCATGATATATTACTGAACAATTATGACTTTGGTAGATTGGGAAATGTTCCCTTTCCACATTAGATTTTTATACTAAGGCTAAGACTCTTTTTGTTTCAATTTATGTTTTCCTTTAACTACAAATTGGGTTTGCAACCTTGGAAATGACTTATATCATACTTCTAATTTGGATTCAATAACTAACAATACAATCATGTGACACCACATTTTTTTAGAATTTTTTTGTACATGTACGATATTGATATTTTTATTTCTTACATCTTGATTCTTCATCCAAAACTTTATAATTTAAAATTAAATTAATATGAATACATATCCTGATGGATACATGCGGAATGTGGTATATAGAGAGGTTTTGGAAATGTAATTTATAGTTGTAATTTTGTAATATGTACCGTCAAATACACACACACCTGTGCATTAGGCACATGGGTAAGTTTCCTTTACCTTGATATTTGCCTCGGATTTTCTTCATTTGCTATTTCTCAATTTGCTCACCATAGCTCTTGAAAGATGAACACTTTAGCATGTGACTGACATGATTTTAGTTTGTTGGTATTTGTTTTCTTTTGGACAAATTCTAACAAATGAGTGGCATTCTCATTTTTTAGTTTTAAGTTGTTGGGCTTTTCGAGTTTTCATCATTGCTTTGATCAAATTAGGAGGCTTCTTTTTTCTTTTTTTTTTGTCTTTTCATTTCTCTTGGTTTTGGGGTTGTAGTAATGAACAAGTTAAGGTCTTGCTAGAGTCTTGCTACATATACAACAAGCCCATTGTAGTTAGACCTTTAGTATAATTAGGGCTTTGCTACAATGGCATTTTGGAACTACATTGGTGAAAGTAGTTTTCACTTTAACAATAGTCATGCAAGTGTGGACAAATTGAATATTTTAATTATTTTTTCCTTTTGTTCTTGCGAATTACAATAGGCTGTTGGAATGTCATTTTTTATAATCATACCAATTTGGTGGTTTTAATGTTAGTTTTCATTTCATAAATATTTTGACATCAAATGTTTATGTACAAAACCCAATGACATACTTTTGAAGACAATGTGAAAAATAAAGGTGGATCTAGCATGGCATTTTCAACAAGATATATTTATTATTATCTTTTATTTCTTGTTATTGAGTTATTGCTATAAATAAACTAGGATCTACCATGGCATTCTCACAAAGATCTTTTTTATTTTGTTATTGTATGTTTTCTCCTTGTCATTGAGTTATTTAATTTATAACTTTCTTTGTTAATTTATAACTTTTAAAAAATTCATTATAAAATGTGCATTTGATTTTTTTTATATAAAAAATCATTTGTAACTTTGAAGAGGGATATTATAGGTTTTTCTTACATTCCATTTTGTTACTTATCTTCTTGCAAATGATTTGATTTTAACTTTGTTTATGATTGGTCATCCCAAAATTCTATTGGGGCCTTTTGTGCTTCATGTCTATGAAAAATGTAAGGTTTTTCCCTAGTTTCAACTTTTATTATGATGTTTTCAAAGAATCGCAAGTAATGAATTACAAGAGCACATTGGATGAAAATTGCATCTTGATAGATCCCAAAGTTTAAGAAAGTCATTATTAAGTGAAATTGGAATGTCCATTATGCATCAAATTAAATTTTTTAAAAAAAGTTCAAAGTTATGTTTACACTTAAATTACAAAAATAAGGCTAAGATGTTTCATTAAAAGTGGGTGGTTGTGATTAAGTAAAGGGTTTTATGTATGCATTTATCAATTTTATCATTTTTATAACATGATGTTAGCATTGTAGTTTGATTGATTTTATAGATGATCTAAACTATGATTATAAAACTAATCATGATTGTCAAATTTGACAAAATTCAATGTCAAAAAATTATAAGTTGATCTGAACTATTTTTAATCAAAATGGCATCTAAATAAATCATGTGCTATCTAGTTAACTTAAGGGTCCAAACGACATTTAACGAGCCAATTTGTTTATTTTACGTTTAGGACTATAGTTTTTTTTTGGTGTCATTTTGCCCCCAAAAAGTCTATAAAGAGGAATTTTCGAATTAAATATTTTCAAATTTTTTATTCATTTTATTTATAGTTGCCCCAATATGTCATTTTTTAAAAAAATCAAGTTTGAGTAAATATGAAAATTTAAAAGTGTACATATTTTGCTAGATTTTTTGTTTTGTCTTGAAAAATTATCACAATTTCAAATCATACCAAAAACATGTTAACATTTTCAAGTTTAATTTTCTTGTATTATAAGCTACAACTTTTCTTTAAACAACATATACATTGCATCACATTTACATGTTGTAAAGGAATCATGAACTTTAAATAAACCTTAAATTGCGATGAACACAAAATTGAAAAAATATGAAAATTTGAGTAATTTTTAGATGTGTTTAATACTACCCTATTACTACAAAAATATCAAAGAAATTTAATTATGAAAATTAAGGGGCCCTTTATGAAAGTAATGTTATTTAATGAAATTGTTAAACATCTTTTGTTCAAACCAAACCTTGATATTGGAAGATTTTGTGACTCAAGTTAGATTTTTCAATATTCATATTATTCTATAAGGATAAATTTTCATCGTTAACATGCCATTAAAGTGCCATCACATAGCAATATGTAACTAAAATTGGAGAGAAGTTGACATGTTGATGAGGATTTTGGCTTGTTTGTATTCATATGCACCTCAATGGAAGGTTTCATAATGTAATAATTCCATTTTCTAATGTGGGTATGAAAAAATGAACTTGGACCATATCCAAAATCTATATACCATTCATGGTGTTCTAAAAACACATAGTTTATTATTTGTGCATGTGTGGATTCCACCATAGCTTACCATATACATACAATTCATGGATGATGATTGCAAATGTTTAATTCCAAATTTCAACTTACAAAACTTCCACAAGTCCTCCATTGACATATGGTGATTCATGCTTCTTGTGCGTATGTCTTACATGTGAAGATTGTGCGTGCAAATTTATCATTTGCAAAACACACAAAAACCTATGACATAAATTTTGTGCCATGGTTACATGCCATGACATCTTCCAATGTCAGCCCCATACTATTGTGTTTAAGGAAAAGAAGTTGGGTGTGGATTATTTTACCATGAACTTGCCCTTAAATGTTAAGTTAAAATAAACTAAACATGTCAATTGCATTAATGTGGGAGGCAATTAACAATTAGTCAAAATGAAATGAAAAATAGTTTAAACAATTTTGTAACTTGTAAAAACATTTCCATTGTTACTCCAACAATTCTCCATGTACTTGCATTTTGGGAGCATTTCTAGAGGAGGTGGCTCACCATGTAACAATAACATTTTGTGCCACCCCCACCCTTTCCATATCACTTTAAGTATGCACATCATCTTTCTCCTTTTGAGGCAACAAAATAAACCCAAAAACCCTATGCATCGTCTTTCTCCTTTCAATGTAGTGAAATAAACCTTGTGCATGCCTAAGTGCATCTCTCATATCAATTTCACTTGTTACATGTTCCTTGCATCATGTTGAGTTCATTCTAGCTAGAGAGCAATGGGAAAGAACCTCCCTATTTAATGGAAGCTAAACTTGAAGTTAGTGAAAATGAACATTTGGTTTTCATTCTTACATTTCTCATTCAATTTGTGGAGAGAAGCAAACATGGAGTTACTTAGATTGATCATAGTGCAAAGTTTTTGAAAGATCAAGAACATGGCCATGATCACATTTGGCAAGATTTCTTATGTGACGAGCCAATTTACGTTGACCAATTTTTTTGGCAATGTTATAATTAGATGTAGCGTAGCCTATTTCTATGCATTATTATATTATTATTGTTCATCATTTTTATTTTCAATAAAAATTTGATGCTTATGGAATTTAGGGTTTATATTTGATTTTAAAATGCATATCTACAATTCAAATGCTAGTTTACATGGTGCAATTATTGATATCGTGATGAATATTACAAGTCAAACAAATCAACCACAATGGAGGTGACAATTTAACTCCTGACCTTTCTTTTGACCATAACTTTTAGCTTACAATTCCAAATGAAAAATGCAAGCCCATTTTTGATATATATATTTCAATAACTTTCCAATTATGTATTGGGGGCCCAATTTGAAAACCATTTACTATTTGCATTTTTGTCGTAAGCAAACAAGACTCTATGGGACATCATTTGTCAAAGTGGGAAAATGACTTGGGAGTGTTGGTATGTTTGAATTTCGGGACATTTTCCTAAGCTGATTTAGCCTTGGATATAAGTCCAAGGCTAGCGTTGTGACAATTTGAAATGCAATTTAAAAATATGATTAAATGATGCATTTCCCATATGAATTAAACAATCCTAATTAAAAACTTGAAGTGCTGTTTCTTAATTTATTTATAAAAAATTGATTGGGTTTAAATGTTCATACATGGGTGAAAACACATTACATTGACACCATTTAGGGCATTTTCATGATAAATATTATAGGATATACCTCTCCAAATGTGGTGTATTTAATTTTGGGTTTCACTTTTGGTGTTTGCGGTTTATATTTTAACTTTCACAAAGTTAAAATTATATAATATTATTAGGGAAAAAACTGTTAAATTCAAGGAGCCATGGATATATTTATGTTACATGCACTATAACATTATTATTTTTCATTTTATATTGCATTAGTGTTTGGTTTGAATCAATTATCCAATAATCATTTGAAATGCATTTAATATCAAGGCCCACCTCACATTTTTTGGCATCTTCCAATTGAAAATGATTGTTTATCAAAAATATTATTCACCACGAAATTATGGTCAATGCCCTAAAAACCCCCATTTGTGATGATAATAATCAAACTGTTCACATGGTTCATAAACATGGTCCAATTTAACGTTTTTTTTCATATTCTCCATATTGCCACGTTGGCTACCTAGTGGGCTTTCTAGGTAGCAATTTGGCTACATTAAGCCCAAAATTGTCAAATAGGTTAGTGATTTACAAATTAAACATAGAAGGTTTTGGTGAGTGCCCTTTTTTTTTTGGCTTGACATTAGTGAATTGACCTCTTTTAGTTGGTGTATTAGTGAGGCAAACATTATTTTCTTGGATTCATAAGCAACTTAAGATTTTCTTTTTTCATACTATGAAGAATTGGCCATGTGAAGGAATCAAACCCTAACCAAATTGGTCTTGCCCACTGAAAAACATGGCGAGCCTACACAAACAAGTAACTTCATCATCAAAATTTCAAAGACATGTAGATTAGTTACCAAATTATTTTGGCCTTATTGGAACTTGTAGTAACTATAAATCCAAGTTTCTAAAAGGGTTAGCAAAGTGACCAAGATCATGGAAACAAAAAAAATCAAGTTGGAAAGACAAATAATCATTAATATTGGAAGGTCCATAATCCATAATCCGTCACTCTTGAATTTGAAACTTTCAATAGTAACTAGTGGGCACCCCATAACTTTGCCATGGATAACAACATTCAATGTGCACCATGCATCATTGAACAAGTGTTATCATTGATAATGGGGGTTGGCTATGGAGCAAGAAGACCTAGACAACAAGCTAAGTTCATATAAAATATTTCAAAGCCAAAGTCCATAACAAGCCAAATTCTAATTCTAAATTCAATAGTCATCAAAATCAAAGAAAAAAAGACCATTCATAAGAACAAAAATGGTGAGGCGCTAGGGTAGTTTTTGATTTTAAACCTACATACCAAAGAAACTTAAGATGGAAAATAATAACACTTAAGCATCAAATGCATAACAACTACAAGAAGCCCTCCATTTTTCAATGGCTTGATGGTATGGAAAATTTTCAAGCGTGTACCTTTGAGAAAACATACAAATGACTAAGTCAAGATGAGTTGTCAGCCTATTTCAAAGCTTACTCTTCATAAAATTGATTGTATTGAAACATTGTTCATCTTCAATTGAACCAAGGACCTAAATAACTGCAATTTTTACCAATTTGATGTATTCTATCATTTGGCAAACAACAATTTGAGATGTAGTTAGCTACCTCCATAATCTTGTTAAGGGGTTATGATTATGAGGTTCAACCATTACAACATGTCAATTGTTTTTCATTGTCAAAACAAACAAAGAATGTTGCATATCCAATGTTGTTGGATCCAACATTAGTGGAATCCAAATACCACTTCCAGCAAGCCCATGTTTCTTATGCACATAATAAACAAACTTGATCACATTAAGATGTTGTTGAAAAGAGCCATCAACATTAAGGCTCAACCAAAATTGGGGATAAACAACCCTAAATGAACCCATCAATTCATGAATAAGGAAGTGATTGCTTAGTTAAATTTTCACCTACAACCATACACTATGATTTCACTTATGATATAGCCACTACATAAATAGCTTGAATGATAAAAGAAATGACATTAGTGGCCTAATCTTTATATTTTGCCCATATGTGCTGCCCACCAAATTCAAATGATCGAATTCAATGTTCAAATATGTGATCCATTTCATACAAATGGTCATGAGTGCAATCCACCAATTGATTGAAATGCTTGAAGGCATCTCCCTTAAACCCAAATGTCTAATTAAAATACATCTAGAAGATATCCACCTTACATATGGAAATTGCTTCAATGAAGTTGCACACATAGACATCCTAAAGTTGTGCAAATTTGATGAGGGAATGAATGACAACTAGCATAGGCATTAGGTAAGACAATTAAAATATTAATTGAACATCACAAAGCTGATTTAAGTTTGTAGCTACTTTGGTTACAATTATGGCATCAAGTGTCATTTTCATCAACAAAGGACGATACTCTTTTAGCACATGTTTCAGTGGACTCAATATACTTATCCACCAAATTTTTATGTTGTGCAATAGTTTGTTCTTTTTTGTTTCCATAATTTGGACCAATTTGACAAACTTTAAATGGCGTTTAGGAGACTTGCAAAAGAAAGAGTAAAGGGGGTCCATTCAAGGTTGGGGTACCAAAAAAAGAAAAAGGAAAAAGGACTTTCTTAAATCTACTTTCTACAAATAACATTTACATTAAACAAATTTTAGTGTGAAAAATTGAATAGTCCAATATAATATAATTCATGTGGTGGTGGTGATTTTTCACGTGCGCACATAATTGTGCATGAATATTTTGGTTTGTAAGTAGAAACATAGAAAATGCAAAAATGGGCTTCTAAAATCAACTAAACATTTTTTTTCACATTATTATTTCCTACACATGTGATGTGCATTTAAAGCAATTTTTTTTGAACCTAATGGATATTAAAAAGTAGTCAAATTATTTAATAAAAAGAATCATTTCCCTTGTAGCCTTTTGCTTCAAAATTTCAAGACTTTAAAAAAATTTATGTGATTTTTTTCATCAAATTGACATAATGAACATGTAGTTAAATAAAGGGAAACATGTTTTTCTTGTATAAAAAGTTTGAAATCAATTGCATCGTTTTATGCATTCCTTTGCATTCTTTTAACAAAAAAATATAATATGGACACTTAACCATAAATTAGTCAAAGGACTCAAAAGAAACTATATATGACATCCAATATTTTTTGGGATTTTTTTTATAGCTTGTTTTTTCAATACTCTAATTGTAAAAACACAAAAATACAACATAGTTGTATTTATTGGACATTATGAAAATCTAAAATTACCTTTTTAAAGTCCTTTTTTAGTTAGACAGTCCTTTTTGGAACCCCAACCATGAATGAACCCAAAGGATTGGAACAAGTCCTTTAATTGTGCCACCACATGCAAACCAGAGAAGGTTTGGATTATTAGGTTTGTTTTGTGCACCATATAATGAATGCTTGTTTTAAAAAGGGGCATGTAGGTCTTGAATTTAAATTGTGACACCAATTCAAGCTATGCCCTAAAATATATTCACACCATTTGCACCAAAACACAATAGCCGATTGGTTACTTCTTCTTCTATCAAGCTCCCAAAATTAACAAGTGTAGCCAATATCACCTTTGTCAAATTTTAGGCATTGGATCCTTTTACAATGCACTCAATTGGAAAGCAAAATTAGGATACAACACCAATCTTGAACACAATAACCATGGACAAAAATCCAAGATTGGTTATCAAGGGTAGTAACTTCATCACATGTAAATGCAACAAACCTAGCCCCATGAATAGTAACCCTACTAACTACCATGATTTGATTTTGGAGATGCTTAGTAATTTCCCACCCTACTATGTTAATCTAATGTTTTTTAAGGATGCTCTTCAATTTTAGAAAGTCATATAAGGGTCTAAAATCCTCATGGTTTGTCATGGGTTCCCTTTTGTTGAATATCATAAAACCTAATGCAAACTAAGTCACCTTCTTTCTATTGCTTTGATCGTTCCCACCTTAGGCCTACTACAAAACATATGGATGATTCATTGCCACATGTTTCATTTTTGGCATGGGCACATTTGAAATCCATCACCCTAACCCCTTTTTCATTCTTCCTTTTCCTAACATGTTTATTAAGAGAATCCCACTTTGGGACTAATAATTTATGCTCACGTTTTATCTTGGTGCACACTTTCCACTTGACTATTGAAAGATTTCCATCACCATCAAACACATATTTTGCTTTGGCATCTTCATTGACCACACATCTTGGAATTTTTGAATCACATCTACTTTGATCATTTTCTTGGGTTTCTTCTTAATAGAAACAAATATCTAAAAAGTTGCAACAATGGTTTCTAGACATAGGTTTGCATTTGAAATGAGAACTTGGGCATCATAATCAATAATGACTTGATTAAAATCATCTATAGTTCTAGGTGGAACATGTACTAGACTAGTTCAAAGTTCTCCTTGTTTATTGGATTTAGTTTCATGAGGTAAGGGGATAGGTGTAAGCTCTTGGAGATGGGCTAGCCCACAAAAACCTCTTGAACTTGAAATTAAGAGGTGGGGTGATCTTGGGTGCCATGATACATTTACAAATTGATAAAATAAGAAACCTCCAAAAAATGTAACACGATTCACAAAGAAAAACTTGGTTGCACAATGCAAAAAAATGAACATGGGTGAATAAAGACAGGCAAAAACCTGAATTTAACTAAAAGTTTAAAGTGTTGACATTTTGGAGTTGATGAGTTTCGAAGTGTAAACAAGGCTTAGAAGTTGTAGCTTGAAACTTTTAATGTTATAAGTTATCGACTTTTGATTTTTGAATTTGTGATCTTCAAACCTTAAATTTGTCCCCTTCCCACCCATGATCAAATAATCAATCCCACCCAGGCTTTGCATTGATGTGCAAGTCTATATCTTGAATTGAAGTTTGTTGCAAAAACTTACACTATTACAAGTCATGGTTTTTAAAAGGGTTCAAATTGATTAACTTGTCATTTTTTACTAATGGACATGTACATTTTGACTAAAGGCTAGGGGCTTGAATGACATATGTATTTGTTGGCTAATCAACTTGATTATATTGATTTATTTAGTTAAATACACATAATCAAGTTGTACAACATTAGTTAAAATGGCCAATGGTCTTTATTCAAATTGAATAGTTAATCAAAATGGCTAATGATATTTAGTCAAAGTGACTAATGGTCTTTAATCAAGTTGAACATTTAGTCAAAATGGCTAATGATATTTAGTCAAAATGACTAATGGTCTTTAATCAAGTTGAACATTTAGTCAAGATGGCCAATGATCTTTAGTCAAATGCAACATGATTTACTACCTTATGTATTGACTTCCTACGTATTCATCCATCTATTTACTTAGTTAGCTACTTACTTATTTATTACCCACCCACCCACCCACCCACCTACTTATTATTTATTTATTTACCCACCTACTTACCTATTTACCTATATTTTTTCACCTATCTACCTTCACATTTTTTTCACCTTCATATGACCTATTTATTTACCTACCCACCTACCTATATATTATAACTTTCCTATCCACCCACTTACCTATTTAATTTTAGCCACTAAGTGTAACCATTAAGTCTAACCATTATGTTTAGCCATAAGGTTTAACCAAAATTTAAGCATTCAATTTAATTTAAGTTTAGCCATTAGGTTTAGCCATTAGACTTGACATTAAGTTGAACCTAAGTTGAACCATTTGATTTGGCTAGTAAGTATAACTTAAGTTTAGCCACTAGGTATAGCCTAGGTTTAACCACTAGAGTTGTTCATTAGTTTTAACTTAAATTTAACCATTATATTTAGCCACTAGGTTTAGCCATTAGAGTTATCCACTAATTTTAACCTAGGTTTAACCATTATGTTTAGGCACTAAGTTTAGCTTAAATTTAGTCAAATTTTAATCATTATGTTTAACCATGGTTTAACAACTATGTTTAGCCACTATGTTTAGCCAAGGTTTAATGATTATGTTCAGCCAAATTTTAGTCATTATGTTTAACCACTAGATTTAGCCATGAACTATTTTTAGCCATTAAGTTTATCAATTAAATTTAGCCACTATGTTTAGCCATGAAATTCAGTCATTAGGTTTATCAACTAGGTTTAGCCACTTTGTTTAGTCACTAAATTTAATCACTAGGTTTAACCAAAATTTAACCACTAAGTTTAGCCATTATGTTTAACTATTATTTTAAATCACTAAGTTTAGCGATTAGGTTTAGTTATTACTTTAAGTCATTAAATTTAGGGCCATTAAGCTTAGACATTACTTTAAGTAACTAAATTTAGTCATTAAGTTTAGCCATTAAGTTTAGCC
>Ga0116229_10008504_pt1 | contig 15926 bp, 10 predicted proteins | sample S1TSphgellanicum_3_FD_87313 | JGI IMG/M metagenome (GOLD analysis project Ga0116229, IMG submission 87313) | Host-associated microbial communities from peat moss isolated from Minnesota, USA - S1T2_Fc - Sphagnum magellanicum MG | ecosystem: Host-associated > Plants > Peat moss > Unclassified...
GTGTTTGCTAAGGAAAACAGCATCAGCGTTTTGTACACGAAAGAGAAGAGAAAAAAAAAAAAACACACAAAGTTACAAGAAAAAAAAAAAAAAAAAAAAAAAAACCCAATACTAGTAGCCAATGCCCACATTGTTTGTGCTTGCACAAGTGACGTAAAAATAAATAAATAAATAAATAAGCAAATAAATAATCATTGAGATCTGGATACATAATATCTCTGTAGGTATGGGAAACATTTTATCTAAAAAGATCAATCATTCATAAATATCATGTAGAAGATTCAATAACATGAAGAGGAAATATCTGGAAAATATTTAAAAGATGAAAATGGCATGTGAAGATATTTAAGATACAAATGTCAATTATATCTGAATTGAGATTATAAATGACAACATGCAATGCAAATGTATGTATATATATATATACAAATCGGGTGGGGCATATGAGGTACCTGATCATTGAATACACCCATTGCCATTCAAGGCTTCTTGGCACTTTGTTGATATCATTCTTTGATGGAACGAGGAAGAAGAGTAATGAAAAATGTCTACTCAAGGAAAAAACATAGAAAATTAAAGGGGAAAAAAAAAAAAACACTTGGGGTTTTAGTTACAAGCTCCTTCCCCTTGCTCGCCTAAACCCTAAAACCCATAAGAAGCACAATTGTGAAGTTTCCACTTGATTGAGAGCTAAAGATAGGGTTTCAATCTGTACATAAAATGTTGAATCAATAGCACTTTGTGTTTAACAAGTCTTCCTTCAAATCTGTAGCTATATATATACATCTGAACATACACCAGAAAAATTATGATCTAACGGAATAGGTCAGCTTGCTTGGGTATGTGTCCAATTATTCCATTGGGATCACAGCTCTTTTAACTATTAATGTTAGAGTCTGGTTGGATGCTACTATAGACTTGCAATTCAACATCAACTTCTCAGTGAGAATTGTACCCAGAATCATACTGAGAGCAATATATAACTTACTAATAATTTGTTGTTTCTTTGTGAGGATTAGCCCCTATAGATAGTGTAGTAGCATCTCTCCTCATTGGAGTTCTCCATAATTGACTAACCAGTTATTTTTGGATTTCATGTTTTCCATTTTTTCAATTATGTGTGCTTTTCTTCTTGCCCTTGTTGCTTACTAGGCATAATATCTCATCTCCTTTCCGGGAAGGATATGAGCTGCCTTAGGCTCCAAATACACCAAGGAAATTTTTTCTTAGTGCTTTGTGCAATAGGTATGTAAACAAGGCTAGAGTAAAACCAACGCTCATCAGCACACCATGCATGCAAGATGGATGATAAGTGATCAGGAAACAAATTTCTGTTGAGTTTCAGTTCTTTAACTAACCACAGTTCAGAGCTCAGTTACCTTTTTTTTAGTACCTAGTACACTTCATAGGTAGGTAGTAAAAAACAGGCTTTACCTATGTAAAAAACCATCTACTTACCTTATGTAGTAGTCCATCTATTTTCCTCCCTATATATAACACTTACTTCTTACAGAATGAAATGGCATATTAAGGTGAAATCAGATATTATTATTATTAACTCAGTTGAAGGTTCATCCAGAACCGAGTGATAACGGACATCCAGTGGATGGGGTGCTGGCCATCGGTGCTTGTTCACACTGGCCAAAGTAGAATACACAAAGTCCAATACATTGGGAATGGACTTGTTTTGGACTTCAACAATAGTTCTTGAAAAAACATCAGATTCAACCTGATGGGGAAGATGGGTGATCAACCTACCAAGCTCATTGCATTCCTGGGTGGGAACCATAGAAATTAAAATTAAAATTAAAATCATCAATGAATCATCCATGAATCCATCCATAGATATGAGGGTTTTGATGGTGGCTCAAATGGGGATTGATTTGAATTTTCTTGATAGGCTACACACTTCCAGCATTGCTCATGGTCGGTGATGCTGTAGATGGTGTTGTTGATGGTGTTTTTGTTGATGGTTTTGGTGATAGGTGGTGCTGGTAATGGTGTTGTTGATGGTGTTGATGGGTGGTAATGGTGTTGTTGATGGTGTTGGCAATGGTGGTGATGGTATTTGTGGTGGGTGTTGAAGGTGTTGGTGATGGTGCAAGTTTCTGGGTTTGTGTTTGAAATGGGTTGGGTGAGCAAAACAATCTCATGGGTCTGTTCAGAAATTGTTTGTGAAAAGAAAGAGAAGGGTTGGGTGGGGTAGTATTTCTGGCACATGATGTATGCAAGTCTGCAAGCATCAGCCAGCACTAGTTTGAACGCAGAAGATTTTGTGCTGAATCATGAAGTTTGTAGGAGCTGTTACATATTCTGAGTGAGTGAGAAATCCAGCAAGCGATCCAAGCAACTTTTCTCTCTCTCATTATTGTAATTACATGCACGGGTAGAGAATGCAATGTCCTCCTGTTGCTTGCTGTATACCCAATTGATGGATCTCACAGGAATTTCACAAGCAAATTAATTGCTGCCAATACTCATAAGTCTGCTTTAATGTGCAAGAAAGGAGCAGAAGAAGAAGAAAGAGGAGGAGGAGGAGGAGGAGGAGAAATTGTTGATTGGTGTTGGTTGTAGACCAAGAGGGGAAGAAGAAATAGTGTTGTTGATGCACATTTGAGCTGAGAATAATCTTGGCAGCTGTTGTCAGTGTATCGAGGGCTTTTTTGTCTGTGGATTCCCCAAAGAAGGCAAGAAGAAGAAGAAGAGAGCAATCAAGAGAAAGAGAAGCTCAGCTCAGCTCGAAGAGATCTGAGATCGAGAGCCTTGCAATCCATCTTTCCTTTTTCGTAACAGCAGATTTGTTGAGTTGGATTTTCTTTTGCAGTGATTGCTTTCTTTTTGTTGTTGTGATGCTTCAATTGCGAGCAAGATTTTGTTTGATGATGTTGTTAGTGCATGAGCAAGGAAAATTTGTTGTTTTTTTCTGGTCGTAGCATGAAGTTGCTGGCTGCATCTTTCTTCTTCTGTTGGGCGATCAGTTTGCAGAGAGGACAGATTTGGGAAGAAGAAGCAGCTTGAGGAAAGAGAATAAGAAGCAAGGGGGAATTCTGCACTCTTGTGCACAAGATCGGAAGATCCGAAGAAGTGGAGAGGAGCTCAGGAAGAAGAAGAAGCAGCAGCATGACGATATGGACGCCGATCGCCTTCGCCTTTGGCGTCATCATGTTTATGGCCTTCACATTTCTCTATTGCTACTGGCGTGTGAGGCATGTGCGCACAACGCGCCTGAGCTCCGTTCAAGTGTCGGCCATCATTCCTGAAGCTCCACAACAGTACCAGCAGCTTCCGGTCAGGCTCTCTCTCTGTCTCTCTGACTCTTCTCTTTCCCTGCTGCGTTGTCCTCTCTTCTTTCTTCCTGGTTTGTTTTTGGGTTTTGTTCCTCCCTGACGAAGTTCCTGTTTTGGATCTGAGCTTGTTGATTTGTGGCTGTGGTGATGATGATGATGCAGAAACAGCAGTTGGTGGGAATCGAGAAAGATGTGTTGGATGCCTTTCCAACGATCAAAGCCAACGAACTCAAGGTCGGGATCCAGGAAGAAAACAGCCAGTGAGTCAGTTTGATCTTTCCTCGGGATTCTACACTCTTCTCGTCTGTCTCTTCTTTCCATGCAAAATTGTTGTGTGCTTCTCTTCTTCCTTGCAGCAAGTGGGCACTCTTTCTTTTTCCTTCTTGTAAGGCAGCTGCAACAGAAACTGTTGTTGAGATATTTTCTTGTTGTAAGAACTTCTTGTCTGTTTTGCGAGCAGATGTCCGATCTGCTTAGTGGAGTATGCGGCGTCCGAGGTGCTTCGTCAATTGCCCATCTGCGGCCACATCTTCCACACTTCTTGCGTGGATTCTTGGCTGCAGAAACAACCCACTTGTCCCGTCTGTCGCATCCTCTTGTCACCCAAACTCTCCTCGGAAGCAGCAGCAACAGCAGCATCTCCTTCTCCTCCTGCTACTCCCTCTTGGGTTTTGGTCAATCGACCAGTTCCTCTGCCTCCTGCCACTACTACTCCATTCTCGAGTGCTGCTGCGAGCTCGTCTTCAATCTGCATCAGCACTAAGGCTTCTTCTTCTCCTACATCTGATCTTGAGATCGGGAACGACTTCCATCATCAAGGCAGAATCCCCCTGAATGGCTCATCTGTCGAGTATCCACTGCTGATGAAGGTCGCAAAAGAAGACTTGGGCAGCAGCAGCAGCAGCAGTCATCTCACAGTGGGGGGATGGGGTTCTTCTGGATTCTTGGATGCTGCTGCAGTAGTTTCTGACAACAGCTGCTCCAAATTGCAGGGCAGTAATCGACAACAGAAGAGTTGTAGAACTAGTCCTGGTAGTTGCTGCACCAGCAACATCCAGATCCAAAGCAGGGGCATCAAGAATCCTTCTATCAACAGCAGGAGGTGGTTGACGGAATCATTTTCTTTTGTTCTCTCCGACTCTTTCAATCCAGACAATGTCATGCAGGAGCATCAACTGCACCTGCCAGGAGGAGGAGGAGCAGATCAAGCAATCAGCATTGACAACAAATCCCCCACCACAACAACAGTAGCAACAGCAGCAGAAGCAAGGACAAAGCCTTACACTGATCTAGGTTTAAGAGCTTCTTCTTTGCCAATTATGCCCATGCCTTCAATGGGATTCAGCAGCATCAGAAGCAGCAAGAAGAAACAGATGATGCTGCAGCAGGAGGGATCAATGCTCTGCCACAGCAGCCCTGCTGATTCAGAATCAGTTTTTGAGTCAAGAGTTTCAGCTTCACATTTGCCATTGACAATCTCACCCGAGCAATGCTCATTCCAATTTTTGCCTGTGCTTACTATCGGTTCTTCTCGCTGTGCGGACTTTAGCAGCTTCAGGCCCATTGCAACACAACATTAGGTAACCCGCCCTTGCTCCTTCACAAACACTGCAACAGCAGCCAACAACAACTCACTCCATGTGCATGCAAGCTCCTGCCTGCCATCTTCTTGATGCCTGTAAAAAAACTCCAGACTCTCTGATGCCATTGACAACAACAGGGCGGCATTCCTTGATACTTGGCATAATTCTTCAGGACTCCCAGGAATCAAAGGAATGGGTTATGCAGTTGTGCAATTTTTTGCAATTCGAATGTCTGGTTGAGGTTGGCTGTGATTGAGTCCTGGGTAGTTCCATCCTCTGCTGCAACAGCAGCAAATCAGGTCGCAAGTGATTGCACTTGCCCCAGGTTTGAGTCTGGAACTGGTTGTGGCTGGGTTCCAATTGAGCAATCCTTGGGAGCTTTGATTTTGTGGAGCATGTTTTGTACATGCATCAGAGTGGTCAGCTGCAGATTGTAGGTTGTTACAATCACACATAGATCTTGAGAGATGAGTTGCTTGCAAAATGCTGATGAGGTTACCATCGCTTGTAGAGCTTGACAGACAAGTTGCTTGCAAATGTGGAGGTCACAATCACATGAAGATTGAGAGACGGGTTGCTTGCAAATGCCACATGTAGATTGAGAGGCAAGTTGCTTTGCAAATGCTGCATTTGGATTGAGACACAGGTTGTTTGCAAATGTCACATGTAGATCAAGAAAGACAAAATGTTGGAATGCTAACAAAATTTGAAAGGTAGGGTTTCGCTTGAAATCTTATGGATTTCAGCTTGGACAACAATTCAAAAAACTTAACTTCAATGCTTCTATACCCACCTCAAGTCATGTTGAGAAATGTAGACATTAAAGAGGTGCAAATAAGTTCAATTCAACATTATATCATTATATCATTCATTGCCCTGATATATTACAAATAGGACAAGGGTCCAAATAAGAAACAGAATTCAAACTTCTCAACATTAAAAGTGTTTCTTGATTTTATGATCAAACTATTTGTAATACATCAAGGCAATGAATGTTCGAGAAAAAGCTGAAAATTGGGAATATCATTGTTGAAATGAAAGCCCATCAAAGATCAAATGCAATAAATTTGAAATCTGAGAAAAGAAAAAAACTTTTGATGAATGGAAGTCTAGAAATATAAGATTCAAGAAAGTTCAAATCCAAGAAAAAATTAGATGAAATAAAAGGCCAATCTAGGAAGATTAAAATCCAACAAAAACAAGACATGAAATTAAGGTTAGAATTTAGGAGTAAGGACAAGTAAACCATAAGAACCCTAAAAGAAATTGAAATCAAGAGAAAGAAAAAATAGATGGAAATGTATTAAAAATGAGAGTCATCAATTATGAATGATATACATGAAAACCCTTGTTGTATTGCATAAATTTGAATGTGAAGAGAAAAATCTCCTCCACAAATTGAAGAATCAAACCTTCTCTTTTGGAAGATATTGAACACCACTACTAAATAGGAACATTTGTGTGAAATTTTTTGTTGTACTCTTTTTGGAGTGGAGGTTGAGTTGTGCATTATTCAAGTGTTTGCATTTGTTTTGTGCTTCCAAATGGGTGCATTATACAAAGTACAAATCAATCTGGGGGGGAAGGGGAAATTGGGATTTTTTCGGATTTTTTGTTTTTTTACTATAAATTCAATTAATTTGCTTGAAAATTATGTCAAATTTTTTGTATCACAAAATTGAAATTAAAACCTTCCTTGAAGGGCACTCAGAAGAAATGTCACATTACAAATAATTTCAATTCATAAAATTTAACTGTAGACTATGTGCTTCCTTTGATTTAATCATCAATAATTTGGAACGACAAATGAGTTTTACAAGTTGCAATAAACACAAGGATGGTTCAATTTAAAAATCTGGTACACATGTCAAAATTCTTTAAGAAAATTAAAGTTTAATTTTAATTTTAATCACAATAACATTAATATGGTGTAAGAATCGATAGGACTAACAAAATTATGGTAAAATGCATCAAATTTGAACCATAAACATAAATTATTATCAAATATCGGATGCCATAAAAATTATAGCAATTACACATTTTAAATTCTTAATTTGAAACATTTGAACACCTCAATCCAAAAATTTAATGGTAAGAAACACATGGACTAGTAAATGAGCATTATTTTATATGTTGTGAAGCACATATGAACCAACTAAATGTGAACAAATGCTAGATGCAAAAAACATTTATGACACATTAAAATGTTTTAAGTGAGCAAGTGTCACACAATTAAAGTTAGCTAATTTTTAGTTATTTATTTATTGAATTATTAAGATTCTAGTGATTCTTGAAAAGGGATTGTGTGACCTACCATGCCCCAAATTGCCTGAAGAAGTTTCACTTTAGTCAAGTAACACTTCAATTTTGTTTTGAAGAGTTGCCTCAATGAACTAGTACTTAAATGTTGCATCTGGCCAATGCAAAGGGCACGCAAAGTTCAAGGAGCTTTCAACACATACTTCTTTAATTTTAATGAAATGTGCACAAACCCAAACATTTCAACACATTTCCAACCTTGCAACTTGCTCTTCATACTAACAAGCAGGGTTCTAACTTCTACCAGATTACTTGTGCTTATTAGAGTTAACCTTAAACTCACCCTGTCGTCAGCTTCTATCTGGGCCTACTTTCACCCCCCTATCCTGTCTTTCAGTGGTATTCACAAAGTAAGGAAAATTTATTGAATCTCAGTATGAAATGTTGAAACTCTGTATTTCATGCAGAAGGTTTGAGACTAATTATAGTTGTTGTACAGGTAAGAGCATTCAAAATATATGTGACAGAAGTGGAGGCGCTCATGAAAAAAGAAAGACATGATGAAACTCAGTTTACCACCAAAATTGGTAGAAAAACTAGTTTGGGTCCCAATTATTTCGTGCTGTAAAATTTTCATTATTGGTTACGCATTTGATGCCCTATTATGCCAAAACTTGTGGTTCTTGCCCTCTAAAGTACATGAAAAAATCCACTCACATCTGGTATGTAGGCATTACATCCAATATAATGTCCAAGTTATTGCCCCATATGAACACATAAACATGAAACATTGGCTAAAGTAGAATGAAAATTAATTAAATGTCATCACATGAACCAATCATTTCTAACTAGCCAATCAAAATTAACAATTTTCTTTTACTAGCCCATGTAGAGAGAGTCTTGTAACATGTCCAAACTTAGGTTCACTCTATTATAAATTGACTACTTTTGATTGGTTAGCTTTAATGATTGACTTAGTACGTAATTGAATTTAAATGATCTCTTGCATCAAATTGTCCCCAATTTCCACGTTTTTGAGTAAGGAATAATTGTAGACAATGATGAAAAAAACTTTATGGATAATTCTTTTGTCTATTTGTAGAGGTAGACAAACTTTAGGGACACTCCTTCAACCTGAAGTATTATAGCTATGCACCCGTAGACAGACTCTTATGCTTCTTATGGGCAAGTGATTCTAAAATCATGCAACTATCAATTTTTTCTATGTATTTATTTATTTTTGGTTGCTGAAATCAATGTGTTTGTGAATTATCAATTGATGGGCTTTCTAGATGAATTTCTTGGGTCTTTTGTCTCTTTCCCCTCCTTAGTATCAAACATATATGATATGGCTATTCAAAAGATTAGCCAATTAAAATAGAAAATGTTGGTGAACTTTTCAACAAATCAACTCATAATTCATAGTAACACACCTAGTGAAAATGGGATTATGTGACTTAGCAGTGAGCACCCATGACAAGTGCACCACCATCCATTGGAAACCTGTTATAACTATGTTTTGGATGAACCATAGCTGAGTTGCCAAGGTTCCATCTTGGTTATTTATCTTGTAAACCCTCTTATTTCCCATAGATTAATAGGTAGGGAATTTAAACACATGATGAAATGCAAGAATAGGTTTTTTTTGTGAGTGCAATGGAATGTGCAATCATGGGGGTGAATGGAAGATGATGAATTGAAATTACATTCATTACTTGTAGGCCACAAATTTTCACCTAGGTACTAATTGTATTTGCACATTTTGAAAATTGGGTGTTGTGACCAAGATAGGATAGGTGCTACATATGCAAATACCTACTCATTTTTTTGATAGTGTATTTGCAGATACTCTTACATCCAATAAAAAACTTATGGGCATTTTCTTAATGCAATATTTAATCAATGTCTTCCAGGTATCACACAATTTCTAAACAAAAAAACAAGTGGTCTTTATGTTGTGTAATACCTTGCTTAACCAAATTTGGGTTTATACTCAGCTTTACCTCATGGGGTTCTTATTTTGGTAAAGTGCATTCCCTTGGGCTTTAACCTACACTAAATTTCACCAAGAAAATATTTTTGTATCATGAGAATATTTTTAAATATGTTTTTAAATGTGCACTAATAGGGTCATCTTTTACCCTAGTAATTATTAAACACCAAGACCTTGATGATTACAAGATACTATTTTGGTTGGTAAAATTTTCCAAGTGATTAGTCCTTGCATGCACATGGTCAGGAGGATGAAACTTCAAACCTTATGACAAGTCCCAAGGTTGCCAAGACAATAAAATGGGATGATTCTATCCACAAAGACATATGGCCACCATGGCAACCATGACTAAGCTATATTTTAGTGAGCTATATTTGGTGACACTAACTTACTAGTAGCCCACAATTACTGGCTTAAACACATAAGCCCACAACACATGGGTAGTAGGTACGTAGAAGTTGGAGTAGGTAGGTAGGGGCTATTAAATATCTTATACTAGGTACCTACTGATGTCTATCCACATTGTGTCAAGTTCGAATCTATAATATTCTTATTTTTCATCATAAGAATAATAGGCTTGGATTCTTGGGCTCATGAATCTTTGTATATAGTGATATTTGTTTTTTCCTCTAAATTCCTGAAAATTAGAAACAAAGTGCACAAGAAACCCATATGTGCATAGTGAAATGTTATTTCGGTCAAGATGACTAAGAAAAGAAATTCAGATCACCAAATCTGAGAATCCCAATGGCTTGAAAATTAAAATCTTCAGGTCTACATACAACCCTATTTTGTTAAACATTGAAAATATTGATCCTTTTTTACCATTTTCCATTGGTGATTTAAAATTTTCACAAACCTACCAAACCTTATTACACCTTTAAATAATAGTTCACTCAAGATAAGCAAATTTTTTGAAAAAAAATCACCAGATCCAATAATTTCATTGGTCATATCATTTTTTCTTCACAACTATTTAAAAGCCTATTCCATACTTTTTATATACTTGGGTTCCATGTCACTGCACATTACTAGTGATGTCCAACTGCATGGTTATGTGTTTGGGGGAAGGAGATGTGTTGTTTGTTGTTTATATTTGTGTGGAAAGGCAATTGCATTTCTAGGATAATGTAGATAGATTGTTTTGGGTGGAGTACAAATGTTATATTAGTTGCATATGATATTATAAAAAGCCCATAGGATGAACCATCCAATTATTGCATGATATTTGCATATGCATATAACAAGTGTCTAACATTAGTTATTTTATGAATAATTGCATATTATTGTTTGGTAATTTTTTTGTTGTTGGTGTGTTTGAATCATATATTGTGTAATGTAGGTCTAGTGTGGATGTGTATATTTGGACTAAGATCCAATTGTTATTACTTATGAAAATGTGTTGTATGCATTGGATAAGTATCTATGTATGGTTCCTATGATTGTGTATGTGTGTTGATGGTATTTTAATGGTTGTAGTTTTTCAACATATAACATTTGCATTGCTACCATCATATGTTGGTTGTTCAATCATCCTAAGTGTCGCAACCCTAGCTTTGGGTTCATGACCAAAGCAAAAGGGTTTGTGAAGGTGCGGGCCAAGATTAAGCTCAGGAGTCACATTTTCATGCTCCCCGGGAGTGCAAAAGAGTGTGAGGGAAAGAACCCCCACACTCCCAAGTGAACTCCCATGTTGGGAGTTGGAATCTTGGTGGACTCCCGAATGTTCAGAGAGTGCTTGCAAAGATCAAAACGCAATGGCTCAAGGAAATCTTCATATCATTGGAAAGCTATTGAAATGTAGATGTTTAAAATTGGCTCATATCACCCATTTGGATATCTGAAGCACAAGTTATGGTCAAAAAAAGGAATGGGAGTCAAATTGGCAATTTGACTCCCAACCACTAAAAGTCAAAAATCGCCCCGATTTCATTGCGTGCAGGTGGCGTGCAACATACCATTGGAAAGCTCTCGACGAGAGATACAATTTTGTTTTAGACCTCATCTCAATCAAAGGTCTACACACAAAATTATGGGGCCCCAAAGTTGCGGGAATCCTAATTTTAACAATTTCGGGACTTCCAAGTCATTTGGATTTGACAAAAAGGCATTTGGATATGGGCTTCATGGAGAGGCACATAGTATACCTTAAGGGGGAAGGTGGTGGCTTCCCCCAAGTTCGGGCCGTGGTGAGTTTTGTGAGTTCGAATTGCCTGTGACTCGTCTTAGCACCAAAAGTGCTCCAATTATGCACTAACCACCTTGTGTTGATTTTGTGCAGGTCTGTGTGAGTAGTTGATGCTTGTCACTCTTCCTAGTCTCATCTTGAAACTCCAACACACCCCTCTACCCCTCAAAGTGCTACGAGCCAGGGAGCGTGCCCTAACTCTTTGCTTTTCCGTTGCCTTCAATTTGGACTCACCTTTGAGTCCATTAAGGAGCTTGGGGATGTGTCACTAAAGGATTTAAAAGGAAGTTTTCACCATTTATGGTTAATTGAATATCTTCATGTTAGTAATCAATAATACAATTATCAATTATGTTATTGATTAAATCTTCTTTGATCATGATTAAAATGTTTTTGTTATTACATTTCAATGTGCAATGTTTAAAGTTGTTTTTCTTTAATTATATCATGTTTTGAAAAAGGTGTTACCATTTTTATTTGTCATTTTTTGAATTTAGTTTTACTTATGTTTTGTATGGTGAGATCTTGTAAGATTATTAGTCCATCTATGGAACATAAACATGATAATGTTATGTATATGTTATGCACATTAGTTGAACAATGTCAAGTGGTTGCAAAGGTTATTATCAAATGGTCAAATGTTTGAATATTTGTCACTTAATATTAATTAAATCTTTTTAAATTTTTGGTCTTTCTACAAATGAAAATTTGGTCATCTTCATGTTCATTTTTTGGGTTGTTTGTTAATTCTTCTGCAATAGGTTTGGCTTCATTTTTCAAATTTTTGATTTGTAAAAAAAAAACATATATTTGTTGTATTAAAATGTCTTTAAATATTTTGAATTTTTTGAATTTTTTTTTCTCTTTTAGTGTTTATTGTATCTTTATTTTTTATGTAATCTTGTTTTATTTGTTGTGATTTATTTATTTTTCGTTCTTGTCTTTGGTGTTTTTTTAATCTTTTGTTTTGTTGCATGTTTTTTGTTTCTAGTGTGTCTATCGATGTTGTTTTTATTTGTCATTACAAATAATTAGATATTATTGCATGTGTAATGAGGATTCAAAATTGTATTGATGAACGTGATTTATTTTTTGATAAATGATGTTTGATATTTGAATTGAAAAAATGTGTGTACATTTCTATTTTCATAGGTTTGATAAATTATTTTTAAGTTTCAAAATTAAAAATCAATGTATTTGAAAGATTTGTTTTTCCATTTCAGATTTTTAAAAATTTATTAATTGAAATTCACAAAAAATATTACAGAAAAATATAAATTGGTATTTTAATAATTATGTTGAGTATAAAATTATTAATGAGTATGATTTTTGTTTTAAAAGATGAAAAATTAATGAAAAAAGTTATTTTCCCAACTTCCAACAACCCTAATGGCTATGTTGGAAGGAACTAGGTTGTCATTTTCAATTGGTTACAAAACACACTTGAAAAACAAAATGTAGATTGAAAATTTTAATTATTTATTAAAGAAAAAAGCAAACATGAAAAATAATAGAAATTTGAAAATGAGCTTTTCTTTTTTCCAAATTTGATTTATATGATAAGTTTATAAACATCATAATTGTCTTTGATTGTGTTTGCTTAGTTTAATAGCTTAATTGTATTGAATTCTAATGTTAAACCGTGCTTTTTGGAAGCAAAATGTTTCCAATATCTGATGTAATATTTTATGGACATTAAATTTCCTGAATTAATCATGTCCCCATTATTTAATTTATTGTCAATATGAAATATTTTTATTTTACAAAAAAATTCAACATTGTCATTTTCTATAGTGATTTTCTAATTTTAAAATGTTGATTCAACAATTTTATATGTTGTTGTCGTAATTTTTGTTTTTAATATTTTTTCTGAAAATGAACTCTCGATTTTCATGCCAAACTAAGTTTCTACATGTGTTTCTCCAATATTGACTCCAATCTGAAATTTTATTTTTTAATTTTTGTATGAACTTTGAGTCATCTAATGCAATGAAATGCAAAGTTGCATCCACATATGTGTATGTGAATGACACTTGGTTGTAATTTCTTGTTTCTCCCACCCGATAAGATCTTACAATTCCAACAAATAGTGCAAATGCTACTCCCTTTGTCTTTGGATTGAATAAGGTGTTGTGATAGTTTGCACCTTTCAAAAGAGTGCCCAACTCAATGTCTGTGATGTTTAAAATGTGGCAATCAGGTTTTTTGTATTGGTCATATAATGTTTCCCAAGTGTTATCTTCCTACAATTGTTTTTTCATAATTTGTAAGTATTATTTTTTAAAAAAAAAAATTTTACACGTCATATGTTTTGATTTCAAATTTAAAATTTTATTTTTAGTTTCGACATGAATGTATAGATGTTAACCTTGGGCTTTGAAGATATTATAGTGTCAAAATTTTGTTACTCTTGCCATTTTTGGTGCAATTTTTTTAATGGAAATGAAACAAATCTATAACAATTAACACATGTAGAATTATTATTGTCCAATTATGTTGATTTGAAAACATTATTAGTTGTGGTTTTTTGGGAATATATGAGTCTAAAAACATAAGTTAATTTTGTTTAAAGTGTTACATGATTATTATTTTTTGGTGGGGTTGAAAAATATGATTTCAATCTATATAAATTATTGGCATATTATTTAATTGTAAAAATTATATATTTTTTATTGTTGAACATGTCCGAAAAAAAAAGGTTATCGAACATGTGTTTCTTTTTCTAGGCAATGTTTAAAAGATATGCTTAAAGATTTGTATAGCTTGGAATTTCAATGTTTGCCAAACTCATTAACCAAAATGATCACAAATTGAATCTTATAAACATATGGACAAAGTTTCAAAAAACAATTTGAAAAAAAAATTTTATAAGCAAATTTCACTATATTCTACTGCCTTCAATACTCATGCTCCATTTGTACTATTTGAAAAGGCATATTAGAAGCTCACACCCTTATACATTTAATGTATTCCACAAGGATATTTGACTTTTAAAAAAAATTGTTTGAATAAAAAAAATTTGTTACATGTTGCACATTGCATCATATTGTTGTTACCTTTTTTTATTGAAATTCACTTATATCATTTTATCAAGATTATTTCAACATGTCATGTCATTGACATATGAACATGTGTTATTTAATTGGGCTTTGCGTTCATGTGCTGATATTGTTCAAAAGATCATTAACAAAGGAGCAACTCAATGCAAAATGTGAGTATGGAGAAATGCTTTGGCATTCATCATGTGAAAAAACCACAATAGAATGATTATCATTCCATACTATTCATGGTACTCAATTCCTGTTTTTACTCTTCCAACTCCTTTTTCTGGTATGATAGATCATAAATTTTACAAATTTTTGTGATTTCTTAAAATTATATATATATATATAAATATTATGTGAGAGTTGTTTGTACAAAGTGCATGAGGGAGCAAATGGCAAGCATGCAATGAGTTTGGTAATGATCCAATGAAAATGTGTTTCAAATACAAAGCAAAGATGACATTGTAGGAGAAAGAGCTTGCTTGAGGCAAGTAAATGAACTTGATATATATTCAACAAGGCGTATAAACTAAGTGGAAAGTACCAATTTTTTTGAATTGGTTGAAATTGGTTCCTTCACTCTACATTAAAAAAGGAACAGCTCATTTTCCACAATTCTCAATGTAAATTATCAATTTTCATGAGGTATAAGTCATGGGTGGTACGTGGTTCTTTTTGCCAATTGACATATGCAGTACTTGAATAGTTTGATTGCAGTTTGGATTGTAAGTTGTAAATTTATAAATTGATTAATTTTAAACTAGATAGGTTGCAACCCATAAGGAGTTGTCAAAGAAAAATTAAGGTTCTCAATGGTAATATATATAGTAATGGATGTGATGTAGCTTGGTTTCTGAGCTTTAATGGAATTCCAATCCTATTTTTCTTGTCCATTTTTTCTTGGTATCCTTGATTAGATTTTGTGTGTTGTTTTGAAATGAAATGGGTTAGTTATAAATGGCATAACCTACTTATTTTGGCTTTGTTTTCTTTCCTGCCAGGGATTTGTTAGTATGAGGTCTTCAGTGGACAGTGTGCCAGGTTTTGAAGTGGGGAGATGTTGCAGAGGATTAAAACCATGGCATTGCAGCCCCCTTCTTGCTTACAAATTGATGCCACAGCAGCACATATGGCAGGGGCAATGAAAAAGTATTTGACTGGAATTCGTTCATGAGGGATTGTGGTGTGCAGTGATATCCCCATTGCTCTGATCAATCTAGTAATTTCCCTTGAAGTGGGCGACCACTTTGGAGGTTAATGGTAGCCCTTACGGCCAAGCAGGATCCATGTGTGGAACAGATTTGCAATAAATATTGGTTCGTTGGGAGGATCATGAGTCTTGGTGATGATGTGTCCTGCCTGTTCATTTTTGTTTCTTTCCTTCTCTTGCTCTGATTCACGTTTTTGCCTTTCTGTATAGATATGTGGGGGACGGGAGCAATAATGGCAGAATTGTTCACACTACATCCACTTTTCCCACCTGCAAGGTATGCTTCTGAATTTGCTATTGGACATTGCAGTTCACATTTAACTGGTCACTATATATTTGATGGGTCAGATGCACTGCAGAAC
>Ga0116229_10008505_pt1 | contig 15925 bp, 11 predicted proteins | sample S1TSphgellanicum_3_FD_87313 | JGI IMG/M metagenome (GOLD analysis project Ga0116229, IMG submission 87313) | Host-associated microbial communities from peat moss isolated from Minnesota, USA - S1T2_Fc - Sphagnum magellanicum MG | ecosystem: Host-associated > Plants > Peat moss > Unclassified...
CCTAAACAAACCCTAAACCTATACTCTAAAACATAACAAACATATTACCAACAACCCTAAACAAACCCTAAACCTAAACAACCCTAAAAAAAAAGAAAAAGGGCAAGAATGGTGAAAATAGATCTTAACCGAATGTTGTTAACTTACATTCTAAACACAAATATAAAAAGGAATTCCAAATGGAAATAATCTTGTGTTCAATGGAAATTTAGTTTTAGGTGCATAGATAATATTTGTACACAGATATGGGGCTAAGGAAACCCTAAAATGGTTGTTTCGCGAAAAAAAGGGAAAGAAAAAACAAAGTCCTGACTTGTGTTTTGATCATAAATCATTTTAGCTTTAATGAAGATGAGCTTGAATTGGGGACGGAGGTGGGCGGAGATTTTTTCTTTCAGTGCTGGGCGGGTATTTGATTTTTAAATGAGCATCAGTTGCCAGTAGAGAGGTTTTCAACCTGGTTATTTCAAGAAGTTAAAAGAACCGCAAGTTAAAAGAACCACAAGTTCTCATGAAAGCACTGTTGAAAAGCTGGAGTTTTTAATAGAGTTATCCGTAAAGTAACCCTGTGTTCACCGTGTTTTTGGGCCTCCTTTCACCCTCCTATCCCCTCTTTTAGTGGTATCTGCAAAGTAAAGACATTTGATTAAACCTCAGTACGGAATGCTCAGGGTTCTGGTGCTGTGTTATCCTTGTTTTATGGATAACTCTAATGACTATCACTTGATGTTTAAAATTTACTTTAGATTCGTGGTTATATATATTAAAGAACCAGTTTTTTATTTTTGAGAGCCACGGATATGGATCCAATAACCGGTTCTTTGATTTTTTGAGAGCCACGAATATGGATCCAAGAACCGGAGGTTTCTATGTCATTTGATTTTTGTTAATTTTTTTTTATAAAAGAGCCATGATGGTATACATAAAAAAATTAGGTTTTTTTGTTTTTTTTTGTTTTTTTTTTCCACTGTTGTAGTCAAGGTTCCAAATACTATCATGATAACCGTCGGGGTTCTACTCCAGTTTCCGAAAACTGCCCAGTGCTAAGGTATGTCTGCCCAAAGGTTCCCAATGTTTTGGTTATTTCAGGAACCTCAAAAAACCGGCGGTTTTCTCGAAAAAATTCGAGTTTATGGTAGGTTAGAAGGGTAGTTATTTCATATTTTACAATTTTATTTTCTAAGAGTCCCGGACATGTATACCTATGTAAGTAAGAAACCGGGGTGGTTCTTTTATTATTATTATTAGTTTGAGAGCTGCAGCTTGGTATCCCAAGAGCTGTCATGATAACCTCCGGTTCTATTTTCTGACTTTTGATAACCGTCTAGCGCCAGGACATTGCCCCAACCCATTGCCTAGGGTATCTCAGCTGATAACTGCGATTATTAAGAAATCAAATACCCGGTTCTCTTACATGTATCCGGTTTTCTCACTCTTTCCAATGAGCAATCAAATGACCACCGGTTCTTTTACGAAACCCCCTGGTGGTTCCAAAGTTTGAGGTCTTTGAAACACCTGGTTCTTTGATGCGGAAGATTATCGTTTTCTCAAATACATGGAACTCGTAGTTTCTTTGATGCTGGAATCCACCCCTTTCCAAAATACCCGGAACTGTCGGTGGTGGTTCGATCCTTATTTACCCAAAAGCGCAGGTTTATTAAAATCACAGCACCGCCTCCACCCTGTACATTACCTACCTACAACTCACTAGAGACTACCTACCTACTTATCTACCTACCGACCTACCCCCAACCTGGACACTACCTACCTACCCACCAACCCCATCGAAGTTTTAGTTCGATTAGTTTTGCTGTTGGCTTCTTGTTGGCTTCTTGTTGGCTAGGGCCTTCAAGGGGAGGGGGGGGGGCCCTCCAGCTAATCACGAATTACCACATCAAGCACGTGGACACCCATTTCTTTATAGTAGTAGATTAGTGATATCCAATGAATTTCAAACCAAATCCACATGCCCCAAAATGGCATTGCTTTTCATGTTTCCATGTGATGAGTAGCAAAAAATATATAATTTGATCTTTAGTAATTTATCAAAATATTTGGTCATGCAACTTGAATTTTTTAATATTTTATTTAAAATACATTTAATGAATTGAAAAATAAACTAAAATAAAGATTAAAATTTACTACTCATAATAAAATTTGATAAAAACTATGAAATTAATAATTATGACATTTAAACAATTTTAATACTTTGTATAAAATTTCCAAATGTTGAAAATAATATTATATGTTTCATAGATAACATATTTAATTTCTAAATTTTTTCATAATTAAAAATAATATAACACAACATTTATACCATTTTTATTTATTCATTATATTTTTAAAAGGTGGGGAAATACTATATATACATGTGTGTGTGTGTGTGTGTACACATACACACACACACACACGAAAAACCACGTTGATTTTAAATATGTTTATTTACAAGAAAATTTATGAAAAAAAAGAAAAAAAAGTTTCCAAGATATCATTTTCATTCAAATGTATGAAATAATGAAGATCCAAATGCATTTTCAGTCAAATTACTTGATATTTTCCTTAAATTTATTTTTATTAATGTGTAGATCTTGGAAAAATCTTTAAGAATGAAATCTATTTATTTTCATTTGGACAAAGTATGAAAAAGATAATAATGGGTCAAAGTTGGGTACTTTTGTATGTGACAAAGGATGATGTGAGATAATCTTGTAAATTTATCTCATATCTTTTGTTAACAAGTTCAACTTTGGAAACTATATAAATAGGTGAAAAATTATTGTTCTACACACAATATATGCACCAAATATATTCAAAATGCAAATATTACTTGTCATGAACTAATAATAAAAGCTTGTCACCAAAAAATAAATAGGATCCTACTTACCTATTTACCTACCTACCTACCTATGCCTACTACAAACCAAATGGCTAAATTAAATTGAAATTAATATATAATATAATCAATGGGATTTACGACTAAAGCAAAAATACAATTAGTGGATAAATGACATGTCCATAGTCACTACATAGTCATGTAGTCATGAATGGCATTTACGACTACAAACCTACTCATGGGTGTAGTCATATTTGCCATGTTTTGGTGTAGTGTTTCCATTTTTCTTTTTGTAATGTCTATCCACCTTCTAAGGAGTAATAAGTAAACACTCCACCTTTCACCACATCTTATGAATGATCATTTAATAAGCACAATGAAGTGTTAGTTGTTAAATCATTCTTCATTACAAATCTACTTGGACAGATTTAATAAATATATATTTCAAGTTTTTACAAACTTTGTCATCAATTGTGACATAAATTGGCACACTTTGGAAAAAGCATGACCAAAATAGGCTCCCTAAAAATTTTCCTCCAAACCTAAAATTTCACTTCTTTTGTTCCACATCATCCTTTTTGAAGGATCTTTTGAAGCAAAAAATTCAGATATGGAAGAATTAGAAATAAAAAGCCTCCTCTTTTAAATTGTCTCTCAACATTTTCTCATCAACAACAACATGAACATGAAAGCAGAACAACATAAAAAAAAAAAGCAACAACGCGAAAAACCTTTTACCTAAAATAAAATAGTAGTGTGAAAAGGAGAGTAGAACAAAGTGAAAGGAGAGCCAAATAATGCAAAGAAGAAAACAAAGTAATGTGAAGAGGAAAACAGAACTATGCAAAAGGGAAAACAAAGCAACACAAAGAGGAAAGCCTGGCAATGCAAAAAAAAAAAGTTGAATAGCGCAAAGGAAAGCAAAGAAGTGTGAAGAGGAAAATCAAATAACACAAAGAAGATAACATAGTAGCATGAAGAGGAAAACAATGCAACACAAAGAATAGAACCAAGTAGCACGAAAAAGAGAGTGTAACAACATGAAAAGGAAAGTGAAGTGAAGTAGCATGAAGAGGAGAAAAGAGGAAAGCATGCAAAAAGGAAGATAACATGAACAAGAAAGTAACATGAAAAAAAGAAGAAAATAGCGTGTAAAGAAGTGAAAAAAGAAAAAAGTAGGGCCTAAACTTAACTCGAGCCCCATTTTATTCTACATTTAGGTTTTTTTTTTTAGGGTTTAATGGGGGCACCCACAACCTTTTGTTTCCTTGTAATGGCCTACATCACCACCCACAGTTTACTTTCATCCTTCTAATAGCCTACATGCCTATGCCTTAAACCTAAATCCCTCTCATATCTATATCTAGGCATGGATCTATTATCCACCTTGAATATCAAATTTTCAAAAAAATAAATTTTATCTAGATATTATATGATTAGATATTATTATTTTGAGATCCATAGATAAGGATATCAAAAAAATTGATATATAAAAGATTTCAAAAATAATATCTTGAGTGATATTGAGTCAAGATATCCACCCAACACTGGTAATTATGTTGAATTTGGATTATAGCCACAACCTCAAACCCATTATAATGCATGCAACGAATGTGCGAAGGTGATGAATGGTGATCAAGCTCATTGATCCTTACAATAATATCTACCATTTGTATGTAGGTAAATGTCCCAAATAAATCCAGTTGGCCACCAAGGTCAATTACCAATTCTTTTTGTGTGAGTCCCAATGAAATTAATATGTGAATTATTGTCAATACTAAATATCATAATACCTTTACCAATTCGGCAACAAACTACCAAATAATTAATTAAATTTTAAATCTTAACTTTTGCACTTGATTTTTTTAATGAAAATTTTTCAATAGGTAATGGTTATACAAAATAATAAACAACTTCTTGACAATGTTATGGGACAATTTAATGTTTAGATTACCTCAATTTTAAATCACTATCCTTGAAGGCCTATGGTTTAAACCTAACACATGAAATTTTGATTTTATTGAAATTTTGGCACAAATAATAAATATTTTTTCAAAAGTTTGGCAAAACAAAGAATGATTTAATTTATGTTGAAATGGTAAAAGTACTACAGTATGTGAATTATTGTTAGGTATGGTGGTCTTAAATCCTAACACTATGTATACACATGATTGCCTTAGCCAACAAACAATTGCCCAATTCCATGAGTTCATCATGTTCCATATCCAAAAGTTGATATGCAAACAATTTTTAAACCTCTAGCTCCTAGTCAATAGTTTGGACGAATGTTGGGTGGGTATCAGAAAAGAGATGAGAACCAACCAAGGTTTCAAGCTGGTATTCACCTTTGAATATTTCAAGGTATGATTAAAGGTGATACTTTTGAAAACTCTTTTTTGTGAGTTGGAAATCATTCATTTGAAACCCTTAATCTTTTTAAAATATATATTATACTTTATTAAGATATTAAAGAATAACATGGTTAGGATTCTAATAAGTGGGAAACAAGTTTAGGGTGGTACGTAGGGTTTAGAAAAAAAAAAAAAAGGTTTATTGGAGGACCAATGTAAAGCTATTTCGGTCACTTCCTCCCCAGGTTTCTTTTTTTCAAAAATTATAAAAATGCTTATTGTTTAGTTCTTGTGTTTATTAATGAGGATTATTGCCTTGATTAATTATTTGATTTAGTTTATTGATTTTTGTCGCATGTTGACTTCTTGTTGTGCATTCTTAGTGGGCTTCATCATCTCCTTGTTGTGTTGTGTGCTCCTATTGAACTTCATTGCCTCCTTGTTGTGCATCACCTTTTTTGTTGTATTCTTTTGGTGAGTTTTGTCAGCTCCTTGTTATTTGTCACCTCCTTGCTATGGGCTCCTAATGAGTTTTATCACTTTTTTATTGTATGTTGCCTCCTTGTTATAAATTTTGTCACCTCTTTGTTGTGAGTTATGTCACCTTTTTGTTATGCATTCCTGGTGAGTGTTGTAACCTTTTCTTGTTAAGTTTTGTTGCCTTTTTATCATTCACTCCTAGTGAATTTTGTTGTTTCCTTGATATGCGTTGCTTCTAGGGTAGAAGAAGAGTTTTTTTTTTGGTAATTAAAATTTAAAAAAAAATTCAATGTTCGATAAAAAAAAAACTTTTGATAAATGTTATGTGAGATCCACCTTTGAAAACCATTTAGTATGAAATATTTTTAAAGTAGCACTTCAAAAATTGGGTGATATTATCTTTGGCAATTTTTTGAAACCATGCCTAGGTTTGTTGACTATAATTTTTTTGAAAAAAATAAATTGAGGTGATTTTCATAAAGTCTTTTAAAACCCAAACTTGATGGTTCTCAAAACAATAGAAAACCACCCAAAGTTGCTTTGGACACCATATGTGAATGAGGGGGTAAAATCCAAATTTTAGTAGGATATTCACAATTCAAAGAACTGTTGAATTTCTTCAACCTTTGATCCTTAAAACTTGGGTTAAAGGTTTAATGTGCATGGTTGGACATTTTTTCATGGTTTTACTTCATGTTGGTTTTTTTTTTCTCATGTGTTGATTGTTGAAACTAAGCCAAAATTAATAAAAGGAAAAACACCCATCCCAAAAGGAAAAGAGAGAAAAAAATTCAATGTCCCACCAAAAGATAGCAATGTTGATTTTTATTGTTATAGACTTGATGAGTTGAATTGCTAAGAGTTAACTATAAATCATGAATGAACTCTATTCGTCATATGAAAATAGTGTTCATGACAAAAGGTTGATTTATTCATAGCATCAAAAATTATACCTAACTTCATGTAAGAGATTTGAAATGTTGTACATGGATAAAAGAAAGTGACTACCTATTGATATGGGAGCTCCAAATGAAGTTTCATTTCTCCTTGGAAACAATTTATTATCTTGGGATTCAATTTGTGATGTATCTATTCAAGGAGACAATTTTTTAAATGTTGAGGTTATGTTTGACAATATTTTCCTATGGTCAGATTTCTAAAGGGATACTTTAGGCGGGTTGTTATCAAATGTTGGGGAAAAGGGTTGATTGTTCAAGTCATAATTGTTGGGTCATGTCATGAGAAAATTCTAAACAAATTCTATGAAGGTAATGTGGATCAGGTGTAACTATGATGTCATATGGAAAATGAAGATAACCTATGAATGGAAATGCAAAGTGATCTGATCCACTTCATGCTAGTAGAATGTTGGTTTATTCTTAAGTTATGTAAAATTAGTGTTCAGGTAGGAATCATAGGAATGTAATGTAAGTTTTGAGATAACATAGCTCATGAGATGGTGTGATTTGGTTACAAAAGAACACCTTAACATTGGTCCAAACTAGGGTTGGCCGGTTATTGTTTTTTGACTAAGGCAATCAACCAGGTCTGCGGCCAGGTATTGATTTTTTGAAAACTGGTAAATAATTTAGCTGTCTAGAATTGAATTTTCAAATTTTAATAACCTCCTCAGATTATTTGATTATCATCCATGTAGGTTATCTGATAATCCTAAAAACACTAAACATGGTTTATGATAGAAAAATTTTGAAAACAAGAAAAAATATGAACAGTTTAAAATTGATAACTGTGTGTATTACTTCGATATTGATGCTGATAACCGGAAAGTCTATAGTTATAAACCTTTTTTGATGACCTACACTGCCGGTTACTGGAAAAAAAGAAATAACCGGCGAACACTGGTCCAAACTCAACGGTAGCCCTAAAGAGGACGCATACGGAGGGAGACACGTCGTGAGTTCTTCTGCATCTTGTATCCCCTCTCATTTTCCATTCCTTGTATTGTGGCGAGTTTGTGCTTTGAACCAGTCTCCTGAAGTTTGTTTCTGGTTGTAGTGCTGTTTCCCTCTTCTCTCGGCACCGAAAATACTTCCAAGTCCTTCAATTCGGTTGCTTTATGAATCATTTTTATTGGTGACGGAAAATGCGCCATCGACTTTCCCTTGAGTCGCGGCAGATAGGAGATACAGTGACTTGTGGTGAGAGAACGTTGGCAACGACTTGGGGTGGAAATGTTCGACCAACAGGAGCATGCCAGACAGAGAAACTTTGGCGGCAATTCTTTTCCTTCGCAGTGGTGCGATTGCAGGCAGGAGAAGGTGAATGAAAGGCACCCGGATTTCAGGACGCACTTTGGCTTGATAACCATCGAAACCTCGCATGGGTGGGAGCAAAGCTGGCGGCTATGGCCCCAGGGACCCTCCAATTGGACAGCTTTTCATGGAATAGAAGGCTTGCAAGGTATGTTAAGGCTGGGCGACCTGAGAAGACAGTTGAACTTTTCCGTGAACTGCAGCAAAAGGGCTGGACTCCTGACTGCTTGCAGAATTCATGGTAACATGGAGATGGGAGAACATATTGCTAAAAAAATTCTTCAATTGGAGCCTGAAAATGCTGTGGGTTATGTGCTGCTATCAAACATTTATGCTTCTGCTCGCAACAGGCACCTCTCTGATAAGGTTGAACAGCAGAGAAAGGAAAGAGGTGTGAAGAAGCAGCCAGGTCGCACCTGGATTGAAGTGAATAATGAGGTGCATACATTCAGAGTAGGTGATGAAGACCACCCACAGATCATTGAAATTCATGCAGGACTGAAGAGATTGTCAGGGCTCATGGTTGATGCAGGATATGAGTGTTGATGGGCCCAAATGCTCAACTATTGCATTTAGGCCCATCAAACACAGCTCTTGGTACTCCACTCCGAATAATATCTGTGGGTTCGTGAAGACTGCCACAACTCTACAAAGTTCATTTCAAACATAGTCAGGAGAGCAGTCATGGTGAGGGATGCCAATCACTTTCATCAGTTTGAGGATGGTGTTTGTTGTTGCATGGACTATTGGTGAGGCCAATAGTCTGTCTTGTCAACCACTATATCAACGTCATTTTGTTTGTAGAATTTCTATGGTTCTCATTGCCCCACCATAGTTGAACAATGTTATCAGATATGGTATTACTGAAAAAATGGCCTTGGAACATGCCCTTAATATTGAATTCCTGCCTCTACCATTTTTACCACGTAGGTCTGGTGCCTCTTTCCTCTTATGTATGGAGTTATTTTGCAAGACTCTGGACTTTGGGACTACCACAAAATTTCCCAGGGTACATTAGAATGTGTTATGCAATGGTTTTGTCTTGCAAATTTTCTACTTGATTCATGTTGTGGTTCCCTAAATTTGTTCATGTGTTTGTTGACAGTTTCTTACTGGAATTTCAATGTGGTTGCCAATTTCCTACTATAACTTGAATGTGGTTGCCTGCAAAATTTACCATGGCAAGAAATGTGCAGCCACAAGCTCTGAACCCAACAATTACCTTAATAGCCACTTTTCCTTCCCTTCTAGACCCAAGTATTCACCCCTTAAACCACACAGGATTGCCACATGTCAGAAATGTATTGGTCACAAGTAGCCAAGCAGGGTACTTGGAAGAAAAAACCTGCTCCAAATACACCACAAAAATCTGGGCAGGGTTGTACCTAAGGTGGAACTGTGTTGGACATGGATGGGTCTCACAATGCCTAAAGAACAGGTGCCAAAATGTGTTGGAAAATAGGTTTCAAATGACCATTTATGGGGGAGAAATGAAGGGCAGCTAAAGTTTCTCCAGGATAAAAGTCTGTTTTTTTTCTGGTTTCTCATTCCTATGAGAGGAATGTTCATGGCTGTGGCCTTCAATGTTTGGTTCTTAATTTCCAACAACTTTTGTTGCGTTGGAAATTGGGTGTAAAGATTCAGGGGTTCACTAAAGTAATATTAGGGTAGAAACAAATGATGGAGATGATGAAAACTCATAAGGGATTTTTATAAGCTGATCTGTTTGACATTATCATCTCAAGAGCAAAGTGCCTGAGATTGCTTTTCAAGGGTTGGGACATTGGCTGAAAGAATGAAGTGAACACCTATGTGTGTAGGAAATCTGAATGGGAATTATTTTGTTGCCATGGGGATTCAGGTTCTATGACTGGAGGATGATTGGAGCATTTGTGTTGTGGTACGCAAGCATCTGGAAACGAGGGAAACAATCTGCCTGATCGTTACAACTTCATAACTTGGGAACTCGAGAGGTTCTGTTTGGTGAGCAGTGTGTGAATTCATAATGTTTTGAAGGCATTGTTGTGTTGAGTTAGGAATCTATGGAGGAGGGAAACATGCCTTGATAATGTCAAAAGGCGGACCAGATAGATAGCTCAAGAGAATGAATCAGAATGATCTGATCCATCCAATGTCAATAGATTATGTCAAGTTCTTTGGAGAATGTTAAAACAATAGAGATTGAATGTGGTACCAGTGTGTGACTAAATGTGCATTCACACTTGGTGTTAAGGGACTTTAGTGTTGAGTCCCCTAATACCATGCTAGTCATTTAGGACTTCCACTTACTTACCATAAACATTTTATGTTAAGCTAACATTCACTTAACATTAAGCTATTGCTCATTTAACATTGGGAGCCACCTAGGATGCCACCTAGATTTTCATTTAACACTGACTTAACTCCAAGTGTGAATGCACCATAAGTCAATTTAACTATTGGGTTAATTTGATCAGATTTGTAGCTTTGGAGTGATTGTCTTTTTGGCAACTTTTTCTTCTCTTTTTTCCTTTTTTTTTTTCTTTTTTTTTTTACACATTTACTTTTTCTTTTTTCTAAAATTGGGGTTTTTTTTGCAACTTTTTCTCCTTTTTTTTCCTTTTTTTTTTTCTTTTTTTTTTGACACATTCACTGTTCCTTGGTCCTAAAAGTGGGGATCTATATGCACAATGCAATAAAGTTATTTGTAAAATGGATGAGAACCCAGTTTTGCCAAAGCAGTGTCAAGTGATACAAGTGTAAATGGATTTTAACATAGCTACTGAAAAACAAACAATGAAACTCACTGCTGCTCCGAAACTGGAGGTTGGACCAATGTGGGGGTGGGTATTTGATTTTTATAAGAAACAGTTCTAGATAACAGCTTGGGTGGGTGGTTATGAATTGTGAAACTTTGAAAAAACAACCCAGTTCCAAGTTTTTGATAACCATTGATAAAGTATATATTATGTGGGGCTGGGGGTTGGATACTTTTGAAGGCGGGCATACTTTCCCAATTCCTTAACAAATTTAATACCTAGACCAATATCCTAGTAGGTTCTTCAATATATCCCAGTTCTTTGAGAGACACCCCACCAGGTATACTTTTTGGTTTTTTACTTGGGTCCTACTAAAATGGAAGGTTTTTTTGTTTTTGCATTTGCAGAACCTATTGCAATTTAAAACTTTGCCCTTAAACAAATTTATGTCCATTGCAACGGGTGTCACAAATTGGGTCCAAAAAATAAGTGCCTTAGGTGTATGAATGGGTATAAGCCTAGGTGAAGGTGGTGACAAATGGATGTAGGGATAGAAATTCTACTCAGCCAATGAGGTAAGGCACCCAAGATCCCCAATTTTTTTTGGCTTCAGGGAGGGTGTGGGAGCAAAAGGGGGGGTCTAATTTTTTTTTGGGTTTGGGGGAAGGGGGGACGACAACCAAATAGGCGACAGTGAACTAAGCTAAAAGTTGTAGGTGTGTTTCTTAACTAAAATTTTAATTCTAGCAATTAGTCCTCTCAGGTGCATGAGGTGAGGTAACATACACCAAGGTATAATTTAACACTATTAGAAGTATGGGAAGAGAGCAATCATGTTCTAGTTGAATGAATAAAATATTAAAAAGGTTGTAGTTGTGTCTCCTAGCACACAAAAATATCGACGAACTTAAAAGTGAAGTTAAAGTTCTAACTCTACCAATAGGTTCTCTTGACTGCATGTATAGCAGTCACTTGCCCACAATTGTCCTCTTGAAACTTATAAAAGTCCCTCAAGGAGAGGAACACCATACCTCAAAATTGGAACCTTCATAGTTTAAGTAAGTTCATTGCAAAACAGAGATTGAACTTGAACCAAGGAAAGATCTTTAAAAATTTCAACACTGAACTAACACATAAAGTGAAATCAAATCAAATGTAATCTATTGAAAGCCTTACATAATTGCAATCATAAAACAAAACAACTACCAAATGTTTCTTAAGAACAAATAAATGAATACACAACACACCTAACCTCAATTCTCCTAACCAAAATTATATGGATTATTCCAATGAATTATGTTGGTCATTACATTAGCGATTTTTCAACTACTTAAAAGTTTTTTGCATCACAACATTAAGTATCTTGTCAAAGTGCATGTGCGCAATTCTAGGGTTTTAAGTTCTAATAGAAGCTTTCAAAATGCTTCACACACAAAGGGTCAAAGAAATGTTTTTTAGAACCTCATCAACATGAGAGGAAAGAAGCACTTTCCCTAAACATCAATTTTTCTAAGGATTGGTGTCAATCAAAGCACATTGAAAACCTACAAAAAATAAATGGGTTGCAAAAAAATACTTCCATCATAACATATCAAGCTTGCAATCTTCATACAATACAAGGAGAACTTATAGTATTATAATTATCATTGATAAATATACATAAATTTCAACATCATTATGTTTAGTTACACTTGGACCAGGAAGAGGTAGTGTTTCCTTAACACATGGTGATTCTGATAGATGGAATGTTAAGTACCATAAATTTGCAAAGTCGATGGATTGCACATAAATTTTGAGCAAGAAATTCCATGCTAGAAAGAATGATTTTTTAATGTTTTTGATAGTCAATTTTTTATATATAGGTACTTCAACAAACATGTTTCAAATAATCTATGTTATGAAGCTTGAAAAGGAGGCCCAATCCATACTATGGTTTCCAATTGCTATGCACTTTTAATGTGCAAATTGAAGGACTTCAAAGTTTGCAAATGCACATTCCAAAAGCTCCAACAAATGGGATAAAATGTTGTAGTAAAATTCAAGTTGCAAGAATATGCCAAATCATTCATACACAACATTATAATTGTTAATGAAGGAAATAAAAATCAACCCATAACATAACACAAGGCTACTAACACTATAGATTTCCCAAGTTCAAAAGATATAAGAAAGATTCTGGATACCAACTTTTTTAGATGCACGAAATTGACATGAACTTGCATTACACATTGAAGACCAACTAGAACCATTTTTGTTTCATCACGTTGATCACTTGTAGAATTTGTAAAAAGCACAAGCATTTTCACTTGTTCTAAAATGTCATGAGCACCCAATTTGCAAAGACTTTAAATGGCATAACATTAATAAATAGTAATGGCACACAAGTTATTATATGAATTATTGCAATCACAAGTTCATTACCCAATTTCATGTCTATAAACTATAGATCAACACCCAACAAACTTTAATAATTGGATGGGCCCCTTCAATAAATTTTGTATGGGTTCAAATCATGGCTAGGATATAGAAATTTGTGAACCCAATAAGCATGTTCATTATATAACAATGGCCCACAATAATGTGACGATTTGCATTTTTAAAAATCCATCTCCATGTTGTCACAAAATAAAAGTTAAAACCTAAAAACCATAACAATACATGTTTTAACAAAAATGTTCTTCTTGATCATATCATGTGCATAATAAAAAAAATTCAATATAAAGCAAAAAAAAATGATTTGCTACACCATGCCATGTACATAGAATAAACATGTATTAACATGTAAATCGACTTTAAAATAGGAACAACATCAATTTTCAAATTGGTTATCATTTGGAAGATACAAATTGATGGGAGCTTACTAGGATCCTCTATTGATCATGGACATCAAAAACATTTTTATGTTCAAGAACACCTTTGAATTTTTATCCCAAATCTACTTTAAGATCAACCACCTCTCCCATGATTTTTGAAGCATTACAACCATATGTAGGGTCATTAAGCCAATTCTTGTTCACAAATATTAAATCTTCCATATTGTCAAATTGCAAATTAGTTCCACAAAAATTGGTCAATATAGCTCAAGAAGGGGGAATGATCTTCATCTCAATCTATGATCCTATAATGTCCAAAACCTAACATGCAAGTAACCCCACAATGGGGAACTTGCTTTCATGTTTGCTCCATCATTATACTAGGCATTTAATCTCCTTTGCATCAACTTGAAACCTTATGAACAACATAAATCCTCAAATGACACATTCCTTCATTGGCTCATTGCTACAACTTGACATTTCAGAGACGTTTAAAACACACCCCACATTAATGTCTATGTGAGAAGATTGTGAATCAATTTGGGAGGTTAAAGTTAGTGGATGCAAGTGTTCATAATACTTTAACAACATAGAGATTAATGATCTTTGATTATATTTTATTACAACCATGATGCATACCCTTCACAACCAATGAATGAAGACACAAGGTGCAAGTTCTTGAACCATGGATCCAACATAAAATACAAGTATTATGCACTTTTTAAAATCAAACTTTTGCAAGAAAGAAAAAAGGTTCAAGACATAAATGACTTTTTTTTGATATTCACATCCAATTTTACCAACATCATACCCACCCATGTCATCATCCACCATGTTCTTTGGTATAGCATGAATGGTGATGTTTGCTTGAAATTCGAAAACCATTGAAATAAACAAATTCAAAGCATCACTAAGGAGCCAATGTCCACAAGATTGATTTAAAACACATGTAGAAAAAACCAAGGAGAGAATGTCCACAACCATTTGCACAACTTACCACAACAATGAAAAAGGAACTTGGCCAATAAGAGTGTGGGGCATAAGCATGGTAAAATATGCCAATGAGAGACCCCTAGTATTTTTTTGCACATCTTAATATATTGAATTCATGAATATTATTTAAGTCAATGATCAACACTAAAAAGTTCTTTGACTTTGTTGCATAATATTGAAGAGTCACATGTTTTAATATGCATTTAAGTACATTTTTTGAAATGCAAGTATTAAAAAGTATGTCATAGTTCTACAAAATAGGGTTACAATTACATGAAAGTAAGACTTCAATTAACTTATTATACTTTCAAGTTGATAAAAACCTAATGTGTATGGATATAATTTCAACTTTTCATACTATAATCATAATCTATCAAAGTTTTAATGTAGAAATATTTTGGAAAATTTGAACAACCAACCAATTTAAAACATACTTTTCATCCATTTTTCTTACATAGAAATATCTCAAACTTTATGTTCAACTTACAATAAGCTCAATGAAATGCTCTATGATTTCAAAATGCAATTTAATTAGGTTTTTAATGTTTTTTTGAATGTGAATGTTGAAAAAAGATTTTTTTTAAATTCAATTTTTTAGGACTACTTTTTTGGCATACTTTATCATGTTTGGACCTCCTATTGTGTTTGATAATTACAACATAAAACAATTACTTCTTGATATAATGATCTACATTTTGAAACAAAAGCATTATACTGGCAAACCTACAAATAGAAGGAAACTTCTTTTTTTTCCAAATTATACCTAGCATGTTCCAAAGGAATTTTTTTGTTTTCAAATTATATACAACATATTCTAAAAGAAAAAATTAACCCAATAGCAAAACACGAATTTCTTTCATTCAAACTCCATCCACTACATTAAATTTAAAAATACTAAACATTCAAGCTGCAACAAATCCTTTTCATGTCTTAGAGTAGTATATGAGATTTTGATCCAAGGATTAAGCACATTTCTTCAAAAAGGTAGAATGTTTGAGAAATCTAATAGGCAAATGTGAGTGATTGGCCACTATTATGGTCTTTTTAGACTCAAGAACCTACAATTTTTGTGAAGTTGGTTACATTGGCAAACATACAGTCTTATGTGATGAAGCAAGTCAAATGTTTTTAAACCCACAATCATATGTAACCAAAATTAACAAAACCAAAAAAGAAAACCAAAAAAATAGTGCATCCAGTCTAATATGTTGAGAAATGCCATCCTCATGGCTTATAATACCATTTGCACCTTTCAAGAATTATGTGAAAAAAAATCATTATAGGCTCAAAACCAAGGCAACAAAATTGTACAAGGATTAGATAAGAAGGCTTTGCATAATTTCTATTTAAACCAATAAGTAAATTGTAAATAAAATCTTTTTCAAAGCTTTCAAAAACCCAACAAGACCAACAAGTGTTATCAATAATCTCATCAATGAACAAC
>Ga0116229_10008506_pt1 | contig 15924 bp, 12 predicted proteins | sample S1TSphgellanicum_3_FD_87313 | JGI IMG/M metagenome (GOLD analysis project Ga0116229, IMG submission 87313) | Host-associated microbial communities from peat moss isolated from Minnesota, USA - S1T2_Fc - Sphagnum magellanicum MG | ecosystem: Host-associated > Plants > Peat moss > Unclassified...
ATGAGCGGCCCGACGAAGAGCAGTTTGCGCCCGTATTCCCTCTTCGAACGAATACCTGGTGTGTGCCATGATTTGCTTCTTGTTTTGGTGCGCCTGAAACGAGCAGCGAATCTCCAAGGAACCGGAGCTTGATGAAATTCAATGCACAGCCCTCAGACCGGAGGATTTATGTCAAATCAGGAGGGATCTGGCAATTCGCGTACCTCGGGGGATACTTGCAACCAAGGTGCGCAATGATTGGCTTCTAATTTGGAATAGTTGGCCGATGTCATTCGCATGGGTTTCGCTAATCGGCGGAAATCGGCACAATCGTACCGGGAGGGTTAGTGGTTCGAGCTGGGTTGAGGAGAATCTGGGTCACGCTGAACGCAAACTTGCTCTCGAAATCGTTTTTCATCGATCCAAAATTGCAACCCTTGGTAATCGATCGCCACGAAGTTGTTGTCGCAGAAGGAGAGGCGATCTGATCTTGATCCAAGCGCTGGCGCTAATACTCACGCAGCCACTGAGTCCCAAGCGGATGCAATTGCTCGGCCGTTGCCTACTCTCATGTGTCTCCCGAACACGTTGTTTGCCTAGTTCAACCCAGCCGATGTGAGCGCCGAAATTAGCGCTGCGCCGGCAATTGCGTGGTCGCGTCGCCCAGTCCAGCAGTACCTGTGGTACCAATGGCTGGCTGCGAACCATCTACTGCCAACGGAGCGCTTTGCCAACCTCCGCCCGCCGCCTTGTAGAGCTTGACCAAATCAGTAGTCTCATCGAGTGCCGCGCGATCAAGCTGCTGTTGTGATCCGATGGTCTGCGACTCAGCCGTGAGAACCTCGATGTACGTCGACAAGCCAGTCCGATAGCTATTGAGGTACAAGTCCAGCGAGCGCTGGTTGGCTGCGGTCGCGTCGCGCAACGCGGCGACGCGCAGGCTGTCATCGTGCAACGTCACGAGGGCGTCTTCGACCTCCTGAAGTGCACTCAACACGGTTTTTCGATAGTTCACTGCTGCCTCGGCGGCCTCGGCACGCGACAGGCGAACGTTGGCGATCAGCGCCCCGCCCTGAAATATCGGTAGCGAAACGCTCGGTCCGAAGGTATAGAATTTACTCGCCCAGTTAAACAGATATTTCGGCGACGTGTTACGCAACCCGGCGGTGCCCGACAGCGTGACGTCGGGAAACATCGAGGCCACCGAGACCCCGATTTCTGCGGTCGCCGCGTGCAGCGCTGCCTCAGCCTCACGAATATCTGGCCGGCGCCGTGCCAGGCTCGATGGCAATCCGATTTCCGCTGTAGCCGGCAGCTTCGGCAACGGCTGATTGGGCTGCAATTCCGCATCAAGGGCTGTCGGCGTCTCGCCGATCAACACTGCCAGCGCGTGGCTGCTCATGGCGATCGTCTGGTCATATTGGGGCAGCTGCGATTCCGAGGTGGAGAGCTGCGCCTGAGCCGATTCGACAGCGGACTGATTTGACAATCCTGACAACTGGCGACTGATCGTGAGCTGCAGAATCTCAAGCTGGTCAGATAGCTCCTTCAGAGTGATTTCGCGCAGCATCTGCGCTGCGCGCAACTGGAAGTAAGTTTGCGCCACTTCCGCCTCGAGTGATACCAGTGCATCGTTTCGTGCTTCAACCGCTTCGTCGCTCTGCGCGTTGGCCGATTCGACCGAGCGTGCCACCTTCCCAAACAGGTCCAGCTCCCATGAAGCATCGAAACCGATCTGGTAGAGATTGATCGGTTGTTCCAGCGAAGAGATCAATCCTTGCTCCTGCGAAGAGCCAGTTAAACTACTACCGCCTCGTGCCTTCAGAAGACCCGCCAGCCCGAGCTGCTCGCGATTGGCACTTGCCGTGGCGTTAAGACTGGGCAAGCCTTGGGCGCGCGCGATCTGCACCTGCGCGCGCGCTTCAACGATGCGCAGCAGCGCCGTTTTCAGATCGAGATTGCCAGCCACTGACTGTTCCTCGAGATGATCGAGTTCGGGGTCCTTGAACTGCTTCCACCAGTGCCAGTCGGGCTCCTGGCGCATCGACGGCAAGGGGGCACCAGCCGGATTGAAGCTCACTTGCGTGCCAGCATAGATTTCAGGGGTAGGCTCCTTGGGCGGCGTGAAATCGGGCCCTAGCACCGCACAGGAAGCGCAGCAACTCAGTGCCAGGATGACCGAGACCGACCCAAGCAGCGCTCGTTCCATCAATGGCCTCCCCCACCGCTTGCTTTCACAGGCGAGAACAGAAGGGTAAATGGAATGCAACCGAATGCGACGATGGCGCACATGCCGAACACGTCAATGTAAGACAGGAAATTCGCTTGCGCGATGAGCGTTCGGTACACGTAGCCGATTGCGGTCTGAGCCGCTGTTCCACTCGTCAATGTGAAAGACTTGACCGCTGCTATGGCCTGGGCAAGCGCAGCCACATAGTTCGGACTGGCGTCACTGGTGTGGGCGGCCAGATAGGCCATATGAACCTGAGCGCGCGATGTGATCATCGCAGTGGACAAGGAGATGCCAACCGAGCCAGCGATATTTCGGAACATGGTGAACAAGGCCGCCCCGTCACCCTGCATCCTTTTGGGCAACGTCAGGTAAGCCATGGTGCTGATCGGCACGAACAGGAAGCCTATGCCTATCGCCTGTGCTGATCGCATCAGGACCAGGTGCCAGAAATCGATATCGGGCGTCAGCATGCGCGAGTAGATCATCGAGAATCCAAGGACGAGGAAGCCCAACGAGATCACATAACGCGTCTGGACCCAAGGCATCACGCGCTGCAAGACTGGAATCAGGAACACGACGCAGAGCGCGCCTGGACTCATGACGAGCCCGGCGAGAGTGGCGGTATAGCCGAGTTGCTGCTGTGCAAGCTCGGGGATCAGGACAGCGCTGGCGTAAAGAATGACGCCGAAGGCCGCGATGGCGCCGCAACCCAGTGCGAAATTCCTGTCCTTCATGACGCGCAGATCAACCACTGGTTTGCGCGTATAGAGCAGCCAGACGATTGCGAAAGCCAGACCAATGGCTGCTACAGATGCAAACAGGCGAATGAAACTTGACGCGAACCAGTCTGCATCCTCGCCACGATCGAGCATGACCTGGAAGGACCCAAGCGCCAACGCAATCAGGCTAATCCCGACGAAATCCGTCGAAGCACGCTTGGCTTTTTTCTCCCAAGGCGGGTCCTCGACCAGTGCGATGACGGCAAATGTGGTCAGTACGCCGAATGGGACATTGATCAAGAAAACCCAGCGCCAGGTGGCGTTGTCGGTGATGAATCCGCCCAGCGTTGGTCCCAGAATGGGTGCCACCACAATGGCCACGGCACTGATCGCGAAGGCTTTGCCGCGCTGACTGGCCGGAAAGGTGTCGAGAATGATCGATTGTTGATTGGGCTGCAGTCCGCCACCAAAAAAACCCTGCAGCAAACGAAAGGCGATCAGTTCGTAGAGATTGTTCGAGATCCCGCACAAGAATGAGCAGATCGTGAAGGCGATGATGCAGATCACGAAGTATCGTTTACGCCCAAAGCTCCTGGCCAGGAAAGCCGAGATCGGCAGCACGATGGAGTTGGCCACCAGATAGGCAGTCAGCGCCCACGTTGCCTCGTCATAGCTGACCGACATCGTGCCCGCAATGTGTGGCAGGGCCACGTTTACAATCGTGGTGTCGAGGACCTCCATGAAGGCCGCCAGTGTGACGGCTACTGCGATTAGCCACGGATTGCCCGAAGGACGCCACTCGCCTTGCTCCTTTGAGCCCGTGGCGCTCACGGCAGACGCACTACCGGTGACACCGAAAGTCCAAGTGGTAGCGGCGCGTTGGGATCACCGCCACTGTCGATGACGATCTTGACCGGAACTCGCTGCACGATCTTGACAAAGTTGCCGGTGGCGTTCTCCGTCGGGAACGCGGAGAACCGTGATCCGCTACCGTATTGGATGCTATCGACGTGGCCATGCAGGAGTACCCCATCATAAGCATCGACTTTCACGTCGACGGCATCACCAGGCCTCATGCGACCGAGCTGGCCCTCCTTGAAGTTTGCCGTGATCCAGACGTTTGGCGTGACGATCAGAAACATCGTGGCGCCCACCGACAGGTAGCTGCCGAGCTGGACGTTACGCTTCGTAATGAAGCCGTCCGAGGGAGCCCTTACTTCCGTATATGAAAGATTCAAATTGGCCTGCTGCAGTTGAGCCTGTGCGGCTTGCACGTCAGCAAGACGCTGCTCAATCGTCGCCCGCACCTGGCGCAACTGGTCCGGAACTGTCGCAGCCACTGACACTTGCGCCTTGGCGTTGTCCACGTTGGCGGCGCTCGAGACCTCCTGACTATTGGCGGCATCGATGGTTTCCTGCGTCGTTGCTCTCTTGTCGACTGCGTGCTGGCGCAGATAAGACAATTGCGCCTGAGCTGCGCTAGCCTCTGCCGATCGCTCTTGGGCCTGGGCTTGACGCAGTTGCGCCGGATACTGGACCTTTGCAATCGAATACGCGACCTGAGCGCCGTCGAGTTGCGCCTGCGCCTGCGCCAACTGCGCGAGGGCCTGAGCCTGGGCTGCGAGGTAGTCGCGTGGGTCTATCCGCAAAATCAGGTCACCCTTTCTTACACGCGTGTTGTCGGATACGTAAAGTTCCGTGACGTAGCCCGACACCTTGGGAGACATGGTAATGACATCACCATCCGTATACGCGTCATCGGTCGAGACCTGATTTCGACCCGCAAACCAGAAGAAAAACCCGATAATCAGCACCACGACCACGATGATGGCCACGATAAACAAGGCTTTCTTGCTGCGCGGCTTGTTTTCATCAGGGCTGCCCCCACCGTCGCCATCGTTATCGTCGCCCTTACCGCTTTTGCTCCCTTCATCCTTATCGGCGTCACCGTTCTTCTTGGCCTCGTCGATCGGCTCACTCTTCTTTTCGTTCTGGCCCGATGCCTTGTCATAGGCGCGGCGACCAAATTTCGTCCCGTCGTCCTCACTCGATGGACGATCTTGAGCATCTGCAGCGCCGAGGTTGTCGGCGAGCGCGTTTCGCTCGGCCACGATCAATGGCCTACGACGCTTGTGACGACGGATCGACGAGTCCTGTTCAAAAGGCATTTTTACCTCTTAGGAAAAACACGTGACCCAACCCATGCTCCCTGCTCGCGGGTCCAGCAAACGCGACCACTAGTGCCTAGCCAATCGGAAAGGCCACTACTTCGATCTTCACCAGCCAATCCTCGAAATGGCAACGCGCCAGGCACCTGTCATTCAAGCGACGAAGGCAGAATCTTCAGGAAGACTTGCTTCAAGGAGCGAAGCTTTTGAATCGACAGAAACAACACATAGTTCTGGCTCCGACGCAAAAGGTCTGTGCGGTGGGGTACATAGGATCGCATCGGTTGCAATCAGAGTCCCTGAATTGCAGTTGCCTTCTTGATGGGCTTGCGATCGGAATGGGAACGTCAGGACAGCTGTGTGTCAATCGTCGATGCAGATGCGTAGAGCTGCGGCTTCGGCCGGGATGCAGAGAACCGATTCATGGCACCTTAAACCCCCACTGGTGACACTCACTGCAGTAGTCCACCGAGGGTCCGTGAACGTGATGACAACTCTCGCAGGGTAGGTCGCCCTCATGGGAGTCATGCGGGTTTGGCGTGACATTTATGGTCTTCTTGGCCAACGCTTATAGCTGCTGTGACAGCTCAGGCATGTCGTCGTGCAAACTGGTGTTGCTGGAGGACAGCATGTGATCGGGCAAGGCGCTATGCGCATGAGGTCCCGCTGCAATCGCCCCTCGATGCCCGAGAACTGGGGGAGTCAATTCCTAAACGAACGACTCACGAAAAGGGATTGGGTTCAGGAAACATGCCCATTTGAGCATTTACGTCCCTAGCTACGAAAGCGGGTAACTCGGAAAATGGCATGGGTCGAGCGAAAAAGTAGCCTTGAATGCAGTCGCATTTGAACCGTGAAAGCAAGTCCAACTGCTCCTTGGTTTCTACCCCTTCCGCTACTACGGTCATTCCGAGCGAGCCGGCCATTCGGATCAGACCGAGCACGATTTTCTGATTATCGTGATGCGTCTCCATGTTCTGGACGAATTGCCGATCGATCTTAAGGGTATCAACTGGAAAGGTTACCAGGTACGACAGGGACGAATAGCCGGTACCAAAGTCATCTACGCTGACGCCAACGCCGAGCGACGCCATATCCGAAAGCATGCGCCGACTCGCTTCAATATCTTCCATCAGCGCGGACTCAGTGATTTCAACCTCGAGCAAATTTCCGGGAAGCCCATTCTCTCTCAAGCGTGTCCGGATCACTTCACCGGTGGCGCCACTGCTGAGTGATTTGGCTGAAAGATTGATGGAAATCTTGGTAGGGTAGCCAGAGCGCAAGAGCTCACTGGCGTGGCGAATCGTCGTTTCGATCACCCATCTATCAATTTCTTCGATGAGTCCGATTTCCGAAGCCATGGCAAGGAACACATCAGGTGGGATGAATTCATTTGTATCCGGGAGAATCCAGCGGATCAACGCTTCGGCACCGCACATACGTCCGTTTCGAACGAATGCCTTGGGCTGGTAATACATCTCGAATTCGAAATCATGGATGGCGCGGCGCAGCCTTTGCTCAAGTCGGGCGCGGTTGACGACTTCCTCCTCGAAAGAGGCTTCGTAGAGCGTAAATGAACCAGGTGTGGCGCGCTTTGCCCGGTACATCGCAAGGTCGGCACGACGCATCAGTTCGTCAAGCGTGCGACCATGCTCGGGGAACAATGCGATACCGGCGCTCGCCCCCATCACGAATTCGTTGCCCTTGTGTATGACTGGCGCGCTGGCTGCATCGAGCAGTGCTTGCACCTCATCGGCAAGGTCACGCCCGACCGCGGTAGTGACAAAAACGAATTCATCGCCACCGGTTCGGTAGGCTCGCGTGTTGGCATCCACTGCGTGCGTGAAGCGAAATCCCATTTCCATGAGTACGTGGTCCCCGACCGCGTGCCCGGAGACGTCGTTCACCAATTTGAAACGGTCAAGATCGATGAAGGCAAGCGCGAACGGTGTTTCGTTTTCGATCAGCGTACCGGCATCATGTTCGAGTGCAATCCGATTGGGCAAGGACGTCAATGAATCAACAATCGCCCGCTTCGCAAGCTTCTCCTGATTTGCGAACTCCTCGGAAATATCGCTCGCCAGCATGATGACGCTGTCACCGTGCGGAAAAAATCTGCAAAGATGATAGCCTTTCGTTTTTCCGGAGTAGCCGATAGTTGCTCCCGGTTTCTTCTCGGAAAAGCAGGCCTTCAGCGCTTGATAAAAGATTGAGCGCTGAAAATCGGGATACAGGGCGAATGGCGTCCGACCGAGCGCCTGCTCGGTTGAGGTAAGTCCGTACAGATTAAGGAACTGCTGATTTACGAACGTGAGTTTCCAGTCCTTGTCCAGAATGCACACCATTTCCTTCACCTGAACCAGAACATCTTCCAGATTGAGGAAATCGGGGTCCGCCGACACAAGCTGCGGTGCCCTCTCAGTTGTAAATAAATCAGCGCCCATAACCTTTGCGTTCACATGCGCAGAGACACCCAAATCGTCGACTCCGACGAAATGTCAAAAAGTGTCAATATAATTAAGTCTGTCTCAAACTCCTACGAAAGGGACCCAACACCGTGAAAGACGACCTGAAACTTCTATCCAACCGCGCGGAACAGTACTACACCAACCTTCTGGCCCTAAGGCCCGTATGTTTAGCCGATGCCTGGGCCCTGTGGGACGCGACACGAGACCGCGCATTTAACGAACACCTCTTGTGGCGCCAGCCAACCACACCACAAGAAGTATTTCGGCGTATCGAATCGATTCTACAGGCCGTAGCAAAGAATAAGATGGGAGCGTTGTCGGTGGTTTGCCCGAGGACTGGGGAATGGATTGGTCTGATGCGCTTTTTCCCCACTCGTCTACCAAGCGGCGAAACCGGTCTTGAACTCGGCGTCTGGGCACATCCGAAATATTGGTCGTCCGAAATCACGCGCTCGCTTGTCATCATGGCAACGGAAATTCTCGTGACTGAGGGGTCTTACCGGATGGCGATCATACGTAATGCTGTAGCCAATCCGAAAGCACGCGCGATCTGCCTGAAACTTGGATACTCTAAAGTCGGCACTTCCGTGACTGAGTGTGAAGACGGTACCCCGATGCCAATCGAGCTGTGGAGGGTCACTGCAGACGAGTGGTCAATGAAGCTGGGCTTGAGCCAACTTGCCACCGCTGAGGGAGAGGCCGAACTTCTTGCCGCGTAGCGCAATCACGCAACTTGTGTGCCACCGCGGCGACGTCGCGATGAGTTCAGCTCGATGTCAGGATTCCGAGGCCGACGTATCGGCAACTTGTTGCATTGTGCAACCTTGGGGCGGAGTCGCTGCGACTCGGCCCCTTTTTCATTTTGGAGGGTTGCAAGGAGGAAACTCTACGCGAGTCACCGCATTTGCACGTTCAGAGGTGATGTTTGCCCCGTGCAAATGCGGCGCGCGATTTCGGGGATTTAAAAGGGCGCGGATAAGAATCGTTTCAACACGATTTTTGGTCGTGCTACCGATACTTGGCTTTGCCAACCCAAGCTGTGTAAAAGCGCAAGTATGCGCGAGTGCCTTAGCGATCCTGGATGGATTTCCGAACGGTCTGCGAAATGTGCAGCGCGGTCATGCTATCCGCGTCGGCGCCCACAGTCGCTGCATTCGCACCGTGTTCATAAAATACGCGGCCCCCGACGACCACGACGATTTCCGGGTTGAGCGAGGCGCGGCGCGCGAGTGCGATTGTTTGCGCCATGCGTGGCAGCCAATGATCGCGTCGGAATGCTGTGCTAAGCGAGAGGTCGATAGCGTCGAACCACTGTTTGGAAACCAGTCCACTTAATGCAGCATCGGAATCGGGAAACTCGCACTGGATATCCCAGCCGTCGCGCCACAGTACCTCGGCGTCTAGCGCCGCGCCGAGCATATGCACTTCTCCCGGTTGCGGAGCAACCAGCACGGCGCGCAGCGGCTTGCCCGTGGTTGTGACCAATTTTGGCCCGAGTTCCACCCGATGAATGCCCGCGTGCAAACGGCCCAAGCCCAGCACGACATCGACTTCGGCGCAGTCATCCCTCGCCCACAGTTCTCCGAGACTGCGCGCCGCGGGCTCCGAAACCGTGGCGCTGGTCAAGGCGATCGACCCAGCCTCCGCTTGAAGCAGGTCCAGGAGCGCAAACGCATCCGCGGGGTCTGCGGCAACGAGTAGCTGCGCCAACTCCGCCGCTCGAGGGTGTGCGAGCGGAAGTCTCGGGCGTTCCGACCGATGACGTGCAACCAGGGTGGGCACAACCTGGTGCTCGACCAGCGTTCGAAGAATCTTGCGGTCCTGCGCTTCGGCGTCCCCCGGGATGCTCTTGATTCCCGCACGCGCCGCCGGAATCTTGGCTAACAGCGACGAAGCCTTCGCTGGATTTTCGAACAGGGCGCCGACCAGTTCCGGAGACAGGACAACTGGATGATCCGGCGATACGGCGGGTCTGGCCGCCTTGGAGGCGAGTTTCATGTCCCACTGACCGAACACGCGATCCGACGTCGGGGAATGGTCGAGCACCTCTACATCGGTATGGCGGGGATCACGGCGAATCACATTCCAGACGTTGTCGAGCTTGTCCGGAGGCCCTTCGAGCCACTGGAAAAACCGGCCATCGTCATAAATCAGCAAGCCGGTCACCGATGCCGCGCGGTTACGCACGCGAGAGACTTCGAGCAAGGGACCCAGTTCGTCGGGGGAAAACGATGGTGATGCGTTACTGCGGTAGGTGAGAGTGGCTAGCTGACCTGCACTATTCAGAGGGGCCATGAAGCATTCCTATAGCGGGTTGCAGATTACGTCTTCGGGCCCATCCGTCACAGCATCGTCGAAAGCCAGCTGTTCGGACCTGCCGGTGCCGTAATCCGGATTCGGAATGCGCCAAAACTAGCGTTACGGTACTCACCATAATTCTATTCAACCGGAGCCAACTGTCAACCCTCATTGACGCGAATGTGTCGACCTGCCTCTGACCGCTGAAACACCTCCGGCGGGCCACTCGTCTCGCAGGAAGCCGAACGCTAGCCCTCCAGAAAATGGGCGAGCTCGATCGGACTTACAGGTTTCAAGAAGTGTCGCTCAATGCCCGCTCTCTGAGCCGCCTCGCGGTCCAATTCCTGGCCGAATCCCGTAACCGCCACCAGCGTGGTCGGCAAGCCAGACTCGCGCAACGTTTCTGCCACCTGTAGGCCCGACATGCCGGGCATGTGAAGGTCGAGAATGGCGACCTCGGGCCGGATATCGTTCGCCAGCCTCAAGGCTTCGTCTCCGCTGTAGGCCACGTCCACCTGATGTCCACGCGACGCGAGGAACAAAGCCAGCGCGTCTGCGGCGTCCCTGTTGTCGTCAACGATTACGATGCGCCTGGCCCTGAAAGTGGGCATCGCACTCTCCGCTGCCGTATCAACCGCAGCACCAAGGCTCAACGGAATTCTTACCGTGAAGGTACTGCCACAGCCCTCCCCTGCGCTATAGGCTTGCAGGGTGCCCCCCTGCAATTCCGTGAGCGCCCGCGCCACCGCCAAACCCAACCCAAGACCCGCCGGTGTACGGGCGTCCAGGGGATGAAGTTGTTCGAAAAGCCCAAAGACCCGTTCAAGGTGTTGCGGACTGATGCCCGCGCCTTGGTCAATGATGTCAATTACCGCCTGCACTTCCTCGACCCGCACCAACACGGTGATCGAACTTCCTTCGCTGGAAAACTTCGCCGCGTTGGTCAATAGATTGACGAGCACCTGGGAAAGCCGAAGAGGGTCAGCCGACACGAAAATCGGCGTCTCCGTCGTCTCGTACTGCAGCCTGAGCCGCCGGGGACCGAATGCCGTGTGCGACGTCTCAAGTGCCGCACTGATCACATCCTGCAGCCGAATGCGCTGCGGGGTTACCTGCAGTGTTCCGCGGCTGATCCTCGAGGCGTCCAGCAAATCTTCGAGGAGTACGGTCATCGACGCAGTTTGTCGCTCGATGACATCAGCCGCCCAGGCTCGCTGTTGTGTCGTGACGTTCTCAAGCTTCATCAATGCAGCCGAGGAACGGATCGGGGCCAACGGATTGCGCAGCTCATGGGCGAGTGTCGCAATGAAGATATCTTTGCGGCGATCGATGTCGGCCATGAATTCCGCCGACTGCTTCTGGGCGGTAATGTCGGTATACCAGACCGCAACGCGGCCATCCGTACTGCACGACGAAACTTGAAACCATCCCTGGATCCCGTTCCCTGAGCGGTACAACTCGAACTGATCGGATTGGCCGGTAGAGAGAACGCGAACGTATCGATCGAACAATCCTGGATGATCCCAGGTACCGGGAAGTATTTCGCGGATGTTTCGGCCTATGGCTTGATTTGCCGATAGCTTGAGTGCGCTCAGAGAAGCCGGATTTGCGTACTCGAGCACAAAGTCAACGATCACTTCGTTTTCTGTAACCGGTCTTAGGAGACTGAAGGGCACAGCGGAGCTGTCGATCACGCGATGAAAGCGTGCGTCGCGGGCACGCTCCGTTGCGATGGCGCGCAAGGTCAGCCGTCGCATCCACTCCCCGGTAAAAACAAACAACAAGGTGGCGACGGCGTAGGCGACCAGGGCTAAGCGATCGGCCGCCGATTCGACGTACAAGCTGCCAACCGGTGGCGACACCAGCATGCCGAAAGCGGCACCGACGATGAAAATGACAAGCGCGGGCCCAAGGCCAAGCGTCAGGGCGGCGAACGACGAACTGGCGACGAAAAAAACAAGCTCACCGCGGGCCGACATGGGTTGATGCAGGCCGACCTGGATGAGAAGTGCCGCGATGGCAAAGCCGATCCCTATGCCGTAGCGACGGGCTGCCGAGAGCTGCCAAACTGTTGCAAGCATCATCTCTTTTTGGGCGACGCATCAAAGCGGATCAGAGCCGACCCGCGGCACGGCCAATAATAATGCCCGAAGTTTCTGCAGGGTAGGATTCCGGGCAAGCCTCGAAAAAAAAGACCTTCATCGATTGGTCTTGGCCGCAACACGCCCTTGAATACATCGGTCGCCCACCAACCAAGCCCTGGCGGTCTGTCTTGTCAGTTGGGCACGGCCAATGCTGATTCGCGGATTCATTTTCTCGTGGAGTTGCGATGGGAGACGCGAGCCCACGCCTGCCCTCTCGTCGGGCCGAGGTAGGTGGTATCGCAGGTAACCTCGCCGGCGCGGCAGCGACCCTCTCGCCGAAAGCGAGAAGCCAACCTGACTCCGGATCTTTCCCTCTTCCACGGCCCCTATCGGCCCCTCGAAATCTTTACTATGGGCCGCGATTTACCGCGCAGTCGCAACCGTGGCCGGGCTGACCAGCAAAATGGTCCCGTGACCCCGCCTCGAGCGGATCGACATATTTGACCGGCCAGATTTACGGCGCAAATGGTGGCATGGGTTTGGCGTAGATGGCGAATCCCAAGACCGTCGGGTACGAGCTTTGCCACACAGCAGCGCATGCAAACCCAGGAGAAATGACATGTCCATTATCGACAAGGCAATTGCAGCAGTCACCCCGCCAGAGAGCGCACAAGCGAGGGCCGAAGCACGAGAAAAGGCGAGATCCGCGGCAGCCACATGTGGCTGGCTATCGCAGATCATCGAACACCATATTCAAATTGAGGAGGCGTTTGAAGAGGTGAAAGCTGCTTCGGATGCTGAGGCTCGACGGGACGCCCAACAGCGGCTTTCCAGCGTTCTCACCGCTCACGCTATCGCCGAGGAATCAGTGATCTACCCGGCACTCGCCCTTCATGGCGAAAAGTCGCACGCGACAGCGGGCTATACCGAACAGAGCGCCGTCAAAATTCAACTTGCGGCGCTCGAGGATCTTGACCCAATGAGCCAAGACTACATCGACAAACTCGAGCACATCGAAGGGGCCGTTGCCCATCATGTGTACGAAGAAGAAGGAAACTGGTTTCTGGATCTTTGCGAGAAGGACGATGAGGGAATTCTTGCAGAGCGTTACATGAGGGAATTCCATCGGTATATGAATAACGCTTCCCTGGAGACTGGGACTATCCTCTGACGCTGCATTACGAGTGCAACATGGTCCTCGGACGATGAACTGATCTCCAAGCCAGTCATCGTCCGACTCAGCAATTGGGTGTCGGAAAGCCTCGGAATCAAGCTCTCGCTAAGAGGCTCGCCACCCTTTGGCAGGATCGGCGCGACTTCGATTCGTGAGTGCAAAAAACGGTCACGTCGGGCAAAGCGACGACGGGCGCGCCTGTCACGTCTCAGGACCACCGCTCAAAGCAGGGTCCAAGCCTGCACAACGCCGACTGCATAGAGCATCCCCATACCACCTGCAATCACGCTACTGCAAAACCAGAACCAGGCGCTGTTCGTCGGGAACATCTTTGCCAAAGGAAAAAAAGCGAGACTCCTGGCCAGATAAATTCCCGATATTGCGCAAAGCGCGGGTCGCTGTAAAGGCATCCGCGGAATGACGCCTGCGCCAGACAGGCCGTACGCTGACCAGATCAACAAGACCGTCGCAATGCAAAGCGTCACCCGCGTCGGATAGGATGAGCCCCGCTGTGCGAGTCTGACCATCTTTTCGCCGGCGCCAAGGAGGCGATACCATGATGCTCCGAAGAAAATGCATCCGAAATGCAGCAGTGCAGCCGCGGCACTTAGAACGGCACCTGCAATGAAGTACGGATTCGGAATTGTGGCCATGCTAACCCTTCAAGATGAGTAGTTGAACCTGCGTCGCCCTTGGGGATTGCCGCCATCCACAGTCTTATCTCTCACGGCCAACCATGCCATCGCCATCTTGTTTTGGCGACGACAATCGGTAATTGCTGATCCATGAGGTCGGGATCGAACCTTGACTGTATTGTGACCGACGTTCGATAACACACAGAGTTTGTCGGCACTGCGCGGCAAGGCCCGTGTCCGTCCCCGTTTGCCTGAAAGCCCCGGTGTCTTGAGGGGTTGTAGATGCTTCATGTCGACGGCGTGTCCCAATGCATATCCAAGCCGGGAGCGAAGGTTCTGCACCCTTGATCCAGATCAGTTTGGCTTTACAATCCGTCATCGACTTACCTCCTGTCGTTGATGACATTGTCAACGCTGAAAGTGGTGGGTGGGCTGACTTGGTTGCGCAACGTCTCGCGACTCGACATCTTTCGAATAGCCAGGGTATTGACCCGACACATTGATGCCAGGATTGGAACTGTCATGCCAAGAAACCAAATTTCATATGTAGAATTTCCCGCGACCGACGTGGTAGCTATGAAGACCTTCTACGGAGAGCTCTTTGGCTGGACTTTCCTGGACTTCGGCGACGACTATGCCGCGGTCGAGAGCGGTGGACTTGAGGCCGGAATTAACGCTGATCCGGCGAGCAGGTCCAAAGCACCGCTGGTCATGCTCGAGACAAGCGATATCACAGCGATGCTGACTCGAGTGCAAACTGCAGGTGGCACGATTACCGTGCCGATTTTTCAATACCCGGGCGGCCGGCGTTTCCACTTCGTCGACCCCAACGGCAACGAGCTCGCCGTGATTCAGCCCGATGTGTAGGGCGTAGCGTAGCCACCAATACCTACGCTGAGGCGAGCCAGGCCTGCACCATTACAGCGAGCATGGGTCGCCGCGAGCACGCAACGTAACCCGCTTGACCTTCCCGCACGAACCGCATGGCGGTCTCGATGCTCGAGTCTTCGGCGGCCCCTGCGAAATCGACTGCCCACGCCTGAAACATCGTTCACGAAAACGCAGAGCATGCAAGTCTTACGCACCACCGCCTCTCGATTGCCAACGCGCCCCGTTCAAATTCCGAATGGGCAGAAACGGAGCTAATTTGCGGGTCGTGCGCCTCGTTCAGCTGTCTTGATCACCGCCAACAGGAAACACGCCGCGGCCGGGTCGGGCTCGACCGAAACGTAAACCGGGGTTCTCGTGCCGTCAGCCGCGATGAGCTCCAAAAGGCAGCCTCCAGGGTGTTTCCCCTCGCTGGCCTCTGTGAGCAACCTTCGCAACTCCTGGCGGCTCGGCAAAGTGAGATAGCTGTCAAGGGGGCGTCCAAACAGAGCGTCTCGTTCAGACCCGAGCAGATGCGCCCCCATCAGGTTGAGCTCGCTGATCGTTGTATTGCCGTCGACAGTGAAATTTCCAACCGGCGCAAAGTCGTAGAGCTGCGTTTGGCGGATCAAGGCCGCCTCACACTCTGCACGCGAACTGTTGAGCTCTTCGGCCTGGATCTGCAGCTCCACCTGATGGACCTGCAGCTCGTGTAAAAGGGCCAGCGCCTCCGGGGCGGTCTCCGGCGAAGAAGCCAGTCGGTAGAGAATCTCCAGTGCGGCAACGCCACTTGGCGCAGTTGCGCTCGCAGCGCGGTGTCTGCTCAGTTGCGAAACGGCCTTGAGCCTTAGGTCCGACTGACGTTCTGCTTCAAGCAAGGCACGCGTCATGATGGCAGGATCTCCTCGTAAAATGCTGTTGGCATTGACTTTAGCCCTTGCGCAAGCTGGACTCAAGGGTCTTCGCCGCGGTGACGTCAACTAAAGTGATTACCGCTCCCTGGATTGCGTTCGCAAGGGTGCGATAGGGCATGATGCGCACCGAGAACCAGCCCCCTTCCGTGGTGGGCACTTCCTTCTCGCAGGGTACAAGCGTGCGCAGGGTCTCCTTCGCGTCCGAATGGAGTTCGGGATACATGAGCAGGCTGGCGAGGTCGCTCAAGGGTCGCCCGACATCCCCGTCACGCAGGCGAAAGATATGGGTGGCCTTGTCGGTGAAGCGCCGCACGTTCAATTCGGCGTCCAAGAATAGCGTCGCAATATTTGTACTGTTAAGGAGATTCTGCATGTCGCTTTGCGC
>Ga0116229_10008508_pt1 | contig 15923 bp, 13 predicted proteins | sample S1TSphgellanicum_3_FD_87313 | JGI IMG/M metagenome (GOLD analysis project Ga0116229, IMG submission 87313) | Host-associated microbial communities from peat moss isolated from Minnesota, USA - S1T2_Fc - Sphagnum magellanicum MG | ecosystem: Host-associated > Plants > Peat moss > Unclassified...
CGGCGACCGCCGATGACTGGGCGTCGGCCTTCCGGGCGTGGTCGCGCATCGGCCTCGCCGCGGCCGCCGTCGTCGCGGCGATCCTCGGCGTCGTCGCCTGGCACCAGCGCACCGGCGAGGCGCAACTCGCCTTCGAGACGGTGCTCGAGTCCCCGGCGCCGGTCGCGCTCCAGGTGCGCGAGCGCCCGATCGACACGACCGCGCCCGACGCGGCGTCCTTCCAGTACGTCGTCGGACACTGAGCGACCGCACCGATGATCCCCGCGCGGTCGCGGAACCTCGCGCTCTTCTTCCTCCTCGGCGCCGCACTCGTTGGCGGCGTCCTCGGCTTCAGCGCCGACCGCCTCGTCACCCGCGAGCGCGTCTGCCGCTGGGGCGATCAGGCGGGGATGCGCCGCCTCTTCGGCGATGAACTCGGGCTCAACGCCGACCAGCGGGCGATCGTCGACTCCCTGCTCGACGACAAGCACCGGCAGATCGCCGCCGTCGTTCGACCGGTCAAGCCGCAGCTCGACTCGATCAGCGATCGGACCGCCGACCAGATCAACCGCCTGCTGACCCCCGCGCAGCGCCCCGTCTTCGACGTCATGCGCCGGACGGCGAAGGCGAACGAAGACAAGTACAACAAGTAGATCCGCAGCGGCGCTACACGGCGCCGCGTAGCGGCGCCGTGTAGCGGCGGCGCCGGGACGCCGCGCCCCCGCGAGTCCGCGCAGCCCTGTCGCTCCGCCGGGCCGCCGGTAGATTCTCGCCCCATGATCCTCCACCCCCTCGCGCCCCCTCGCCGCGCGCGCTTCGCGCTGGCGCTCGCCGGTCTCGTCGCGGTCGCGGTCACCACTGCGTCGCCCCGGGCGCTCCGCGCCCAGCGCCGAGGCGGCCGCGCGAGCGGCGCGCCAACGACGGCCGATTCGATTCGCGACGACCAGGCGTTCTCCTTCTATGATCGCGGGCCGTTCCGTCCGGGGGTGCCGCGCCCGGATTCGCTGCTGGGCTACGAGGCGGGCCACTGGAACACGCAGTACGCGGCGCAGGAGCGGACGCTGCTCGCGATCGCCGCGGCGGCGCCGGAGCGCGTGCGCGTCGAGCCGCTGGCGGTGACGCGCGAGCACCGCCACATGCGGCTCTACGTCGTCTCCGATCCGTCCAACATCCAGCATCTCGACGAGATCCGCGCCGCGCTCGATACGCTCGCCGACCCGCGGCTCCTCGGGCCGGGCGCCGCACGCGACGCGCTCGCCGCCCGCACCCCGGCCGTCGTCTGGGTCTCGGGCTCCGTCCACGGCAACGAGCCGGGCGGCTTCGAGGCGTCGATGTGGCTCCTCTATCAGCTCGCCGCCAGCGCCGACTCGGCGACCGTCGCCGCGCTGCGCCACGTGATCGTGGTGATCAATCCGAGCTCGAACCCCGATGGGCACGAGCGGTTCGCTGTCTGGTACAACTCCGAGGGCGTCGATGCGCCGGATGCCGTCGCCGCCGAGCACAACGAGCCGTGGTCGATCCAGGGTCGCTTCAATCACTACCGGTTCGACATGAACCGCGACGTGATCGCCTCGACGCAGCCCGAGGTCCAGGGGATCGTGCGCGGGATGCTGCGCTGGCACCCGATGGTGGCGATGGACCTGCACGGACAGGTCGCGTCGTACTTCTTCCCGCCCGCGGCCCGCCCGGTCAACGCCATGCTTGGACGCGACCCGGGGAAGTGGCTCGACATCATCGGGCGCGGCAACGCCGCCGGGTTCGATCGCTATGGCTGGATGTACTTCTCGCGCGATGTCTTCGATCTCTACTACCCGGGCTACTGGGACACGTGGCCGTCGCTGACCGGCGCGACCGGGATGACCTACGAGACCGACGGTGGCGGGTGGAAGGGGCTCCTCTGGCGCCGCGACGACGGCTCGCTGCTCTCCTTCCGCGACGGCATCGCCAAGCATTACGTCGCCGCGCTCTCGACGATCCTGACCACCGGCGCACGCTCGGCCGAACGCGTGCGCGACTGGGCCGCGTTCCGCGCCGCGGCGGTCAGTGACGGCGAGTCGGGCGCGATGCGGCGCGTCGTGCTCGTCCCCGGTGCCGATCCGGGTCGCGCGGCCGGTCTCGTCTCGTCGCTGCTGCGCGCCGGGATCGAGGTGCGCCGCACCACGGCCCCGCTCACACTGGCGCGGGCGCACGCCTATCTGCCGGACAGCGGCGGCGCGCCGAGCGCCGGACCGCGACAGATCCCGGCGGGCGCGTACGTCATCGATCTCGCGCAGCCCCAGGGCCGCGTCGCCCACTCGATCATGGACCCGGCGCCCGAGCTCGACAGCGTCTTCGCGCGGACGCAGATCGAGAAGTATCGGCGCAACGAGACGCGCGGCAGGGACGCACCGCGCGAGTCCTACGAGTTCTACGACATCACGGCGTGGGCGCTGCCGATCACGTTCGGCGTGGAGAGCTACTGGAGCGACGACGTCTCGCCGGTGCGCGGCGATCGCGTCACGCTGCCGGCCGTCGGCGCCGACTCGCTCGACGTGGAGCTCCCGGTCGATGGCCACGTCACCGGCGCGCCGGCGACGAGCGCCTATCTCTTCGCGCCCGATCGCGATGGCGCGGCCGCGATGGCGTTTCATCTGATGGACGAAGGGGTGCGCGTCGCGGTCGCGACGCAACCGATCGAGGCGGGGGGCACGCGCTGGCCGCGCGGCAGCTGGGTCGTTCGCGTCGGACGCAACGACTCGACCGTGCACGCGCGCGTCGCCGCGCTCGCGAGCCGCTACGGCGTCGACGTCTCCGGGACGAACACGGCGTACACGACCGAAGCGCAGTACGGCGTGGGCTCCGAGCCGACGATCGCCGTGACGACCCCGCGGATCGCCGTCGTCGGTGGCGAGGGCGTGAGCCAGACGGCGTACGGGAGCGTCTGGTGGACGCTCGATCATCGGTACGGCATCCACTTCCTGCCGCTCACCACCGAATCGCTCCGCGCCGGCGCGCTCGGCCTCGTGAACGTCATCGTGATCCCGGACGCGGAGCCAGACGCGCTGGCGGCCCGCATCGGGAAGGACGGCGCCGACCGTCTCCGGAGCTGGGTCCGCGGCGGCGGATCGCTCGTGCTGATGGGCGGCGCGGCGGAGTGGGGCGCGCGCGAGGACGTCGGCCTCACGTCGGCACGGAAGGTCGGCGGCGACAGCAGCGCCGCCAGCGCGTCGGGCGCCGCGGGCGCATCGCCAAAGGGCGCCGACGCGAAAGGCGCCGACGCGAAAGGCGCCGACGCGAAGGGCGGCGACGCGAAGGGCGCTGACTCGAAGGCTTCCGACTCGGCGGCGATCCGCGCGGCGCTCGCGCCGCTCGCGGGAATCAGGAGCCCGAGCGCCCGCACTGACGTGCCGGAGCCGGTCCCCGGCAGCGACTTCGATGTCGTGATCGATCGCACCAGCTGGCTGACGTACGGGATCGATCGGCCGAGACTCAGTGTCCTGATGCAGGGGGACACGTTCCTGAAGCCGTCGAAGGACGGCGTGAACGTCGCCGTCTTCCCGACGACCGGCCCGATCACGCGCGGCGGCTTCGTCTGGCCGGACAACACCGAGCGGCTGCTCCGCGGCACGGCGTTTCTGATCGACGAGCCGACGGGTCGCGGCCACGTCATCCTCTTCGCCGACGATCCGACGTTCCGCGGCTGGTGGCGCGCCCTCGACCGCCTCGTGACGAACGCGATCCTCCTCGGCCCGACGTTCTAGACGCACATCAACACGTCACGCACGTCACGCACGGCTCGCCGGCGACGCGGCGGATTTACGAATCCTTCACGCCGCCGGGTGCCGTCGACATGCGGTCTTCATGGCTCGCGCGCGATCCTTGGTGCAGGGAAAGCGAACAACCAGGGGGAGCGATGGACCGGACCGTGGACGTGGAGCTCGAAGTCGCCATTCGCCGCATTGATGGCTGGATCGTTCGCCAGGTCCGACGCCTCGTCGACCGGGCACGGCGCGTGAAGCGCGCGACTCCACACGCCGAGTCCGGAAGCGCGAGTACCAGGTAGTCCTCTGGCTCGCGGCCGGGATTCTGGCTCTCGTCTTCAGCCGGATCCCGGGCGCGTCCGAGCCGCCCTCAGATCCGGTGCGGCCCCGCGTCGACCATGAAGTTGTTCATGAAGTTGTTCATGCGGGGAACGCGCGGTGGCGGGCTGCCGGCCGGCGCGTCGTCGGGGCCGAACTCGAACGTATCCGGTCCGATCGGACGCAGACGCGCCACCTCGTCGCGCAGCACCTTGAGCTCCCGCTCCTCGGGACCGAGATCGTCGCGCTCCACCTTGAGACGCGGCATCGCGTCGCGCAGCGAGGCGGTCGCGTCACGCAGTTCGCGCTCGACATCGCCGTCGAGTGCCCCGACGCGCAGCATCGCGCCGTCGGTGAAGACGTCGGAGGCCTTGGCGGTCGTGACCTTGGTCGTCGTGATCTGCCCGTTGTGGTAGACGCGCAGCTCGACGACATCGCCGGCCTTCAGCTTCCCGATCGCGTGCGCCAGCCGGCGAGCCATCAGGCCGGACATCTCGTGGTCGGCCGCGTCGGCCCCGGACAGCCTGAGATCGATCCCGTTGGCCGAGACGATCCGATCCCCTTCCTCGATCCCCGCCTTGTCGGCCGGTCCGCCGGGGGTGACATCGGTGACGAGGAGGCCGAGGCTGTCGCGCAGGCTCCCCGAGCGTGTGTCGATCCCCAGGACGGCGCGATTGCCGTCGCGACCGGGCACGTCGGCGAAGAACGTCGTGCGAACCTTGTCGGATGATCCCTGGGCGGCGGCCAGGCCGGGGAGACCGGCGACGAGAGCGAACACGGCCGGCGTGACGAGTGAGCGGCGCATCGGAACCTCGGCGTGAGAGTCGGGCGGGCGGGCGAGGACGACGGGACGGAGAGCGGTGCTCGACGGCTTGGACACGCCCGACGGCCCAGGGGGTTGCCGACCGCGCCATATTTCGGCATGGCCACCACGCTCCCCCCGTCCGGCCCCGGCCAGCAGCCGGCGCCGACCCCCGGTCGTGCCCCGGACCTCGACACGTTCGCGCACCATCTGCAGGACGAGGCGGACGCGGCGTTTCTGTATCGGATCCTCGCGACCGCCGAGGCCGACCCGGGGAAGCAGCACGTCTACCGCGAGCTGGCGGCGGTCGAGGACCGCCACGTGGAGATCTGGGGGAAGGTCCTCGCCGACCACGGACGGCCGCCGGCGCCGTTCCGGCCGAGCGTGCGCGCGCAGATCATGGCGTGGCTCGGACGCCGGTTCGGGCCGGGGTTCCTGCTGCCGATGCTGCTCGCCGAGGAAGGGCGCGAGGTCAAGGGCTACCTCAACCTCCATCGGTCGACCGCGCAGGGCGCGCCGGGCGGGGGCGAGGCGCTCCTGCTGGCGCGCGAGAGTGCCGAGCACGCGACGACGCTCGCCGGGATCGCGGGTCGGGCGTCCGAGCCGTGGCACCGCGCCGAGTCGGGCGGGCTGCTGCGCAACGTCGTCTACGGGTTCAACGACGGACTGACTGCCAACTTCGGGCTCGTCGCCGGCGTGATCGGGGCGTCAGCGGCCCAGCAGCACCATGCGGTGATCGTCGCCGGCGTCGCGGGGCTGATCGCCGACGCGCTCTCGATGGGCTCGAGCGGCTATCTCGCGGCGAAGAGCGAGCAGGAGGTCTACGCCAACGAGATCGCGATGGAGCGGGACGAGATCGCGCTGATGCCCGAGGTGGAGCGCGACGAGCTGGCGCTCCTCTATCAGGCGAAGGGGATGGACGCCGCGGCTGCCGAGGCGCTGGCGACCCAGGTGATGGCCGATCCCGAGCGGATGTTGGCCGAGCAGGTGCAGGAGGAGCTCAAGATCGGCGCGCCCAACATGTCGCCGCTGCGCGAGGCGTGGGTGACCGGGACGGCGACCGCGCTTGGCGCGATCATCCCCGTCGCGCCGTTCTTCGTGCTCTCGGGGACGCCGGCGATCGTCCTCTCGTTCACGCTGGCGATGCTGTCGCACTTCGCCGTCGGCGGGGCGCGATCGATCTTCACCGGCCGCAGCATCTTCAAGTCGGGGATCGACATGTTCGCCGTCGGCCTGGGCGTCGCCGCCGTCGGCTACGTCGTCGGCGAGTGGATCGGACGCGCGATGTAGGTGCCCGGCCGACGGCGGCTCGTCAGTCCCGCACGAACGACGCGAGCGTCGCGCCCATGCCGTCGATCGTCGTCTTCGCGTTCCAGCGGTCGTAGCCGTTGTAGATGAAGCTGAACGCGAGGAGTTCGCCGTCCTGCGCGGTGACGTAGCCGCCGAGCGAGATGACGTCGTTCGTCGTCCCGGTCTTGGCGTGGAGGTTTCCCTGGGCGGGCGTGTACTTCATCCGCTTGCGGAGGAGCTCGGACTCGCCGGCGACGGGGAGCGAGGCGTGGAACGCCGGGCCCCAGTCCGCGCGGTTCGCGTAGGAGAGGAGCTGCACCATCGCGCGCGGCGTCAGCCGGTCGAGCGTCGAGAGGCCGCTCCCGTCGGTGACGCTGACCGCGCCGGGTGCAGCGCCGACCTTGTCGGCGAGGAAGCTCCTGAGGAGCGTCGCGCCGAGGGCGGCTGACCCGACTTCATTGCGGTCGGGGCCGCGCACGGCATCGCGGAAGAGCAGCTCGGCGTAGTGGTTGATGCTCTCGCGGTTCATCGCCGCGACGATCCGCGCCAGCGGCGGCGAGGCGAGCGACGTCACGAGGACGGCACCCGCCGGCGTCGGCGCGAGACGGATCCGGCCGTCGACCCGCACGCCCTGCGCGCGGAGCGCGTCGTGCAGCGCGCCGACCGTGAACAGCGCCGGATCCTCGATCACCAGCATGTACGAGTGCGTCCCCGCGCGGGCGCCGATCGACCCCTCGGCATCGACGCCGCCATCGGCGCGCGAGCGGATCGAGACGCGCGCGCCGGCGCCACTGACCGTGCGCACGCCGTTGGCGATCGGGATCGCCGATGACGACGGATTGAGGACGACGGTCGCCGGCTGGCCCGCGACGCCCGGCGTGACCGTGACCGCGACGAGGTTCTCGTTGAGCGAGAGCGCGCAGACCCGCGCCGCATAGCCGGCGGTCAGGTAGCGCGGCAGCCATCCGGTCGGCACGCGCTGCGCCTCGAACGCCGTCGCATCGCCGATCAGGTCCCCATGGATCCGCTTGACGCCCGACTGCGCGATCGCGCGCGCGAGCTCCTGCATCGGCTCGTCCATGTCGCCGCGCGTGAATCGGTTGGAGAGCGAGGGGTCGCCATCGCCGCGGAGGATCAGGTTCCCCTGCACCGTCCCGGAGGCGTCGATCGCGCCGTCGCGGAGCACGTCGGTGCTGAACTCGTGGTCGGGCCCGAGGCGGTCGAAGGCGAGCGCCGACGTGAAGAGCTTCATCGTCGACGCCGGCTGGAGCGAGGCGTCGGCGTTGGACTCGAAGAGGGTGTCGCCCCGCGTGAGCGAGACGACGATCGCGCCCCAGTGACCGCCGCGGATCCGTCCCGAGAGCTGGCTCGCGAGATCGCCGGCCAGCGCCGGCACGCTGCGCGGCGCGTCGTAGCGGAGCGCCGGCACCGCGGCGACGACCCGTCGCCGATGATGCGGCCGGGCCGGGGTCGCCGGCGACGTCGCAGCCGCGCTCGCGCTCGCAGTCGCGAGGTGGGACAAGGCAGCGATCAGAGCAACCATGCAGGGCCCGTCAGATTTTGAGGATGAGGTCGCGCTTGTGCAGCATCGTAAGGACGCCCAGCCAGAGAAGCACGAAACTGACGGCGAACGCCAGCGAGCCCAGCCGTGGAGGCAGCCATGACGCGTACGCGGTGCGGTAGATCAGCGCTTCCAGACTCTCCCGCCCGCCACTGCCGTCCGGCACGGTGATCACGGAGTATATCAGCCTCGCCAGCGCCCCAGAACCGATGAACGCGACGAACGGATTGACGCCGAAGATCACGAACGGACGCGTCCACCAGCGACTCCCGCGGAGATCGATCACCCACGTCGCCGTCGCGATCGCGATCGCCGCGAGCCCCGCCGTAAAGAGTACGTAGGAGCTCGTCCAGAGATTCTTGTTGATCGGCAGGAGGCCGCTCCAGACCCAGCCCCCGACCACGAGCGCCGTCCCGGCCACGAAGAGGTAATTGAGCCGGTCGGCCAGCGGCCGCTCGAGCACGAGCCACGGCGCCATCATCGTCCCCAGCATCACCGTCGCGACCGCCGGCAGCGTCGAGAGGAGTCCCTCCGGATCCCAGCTCTTCGACTCGGCCCAGATGTGATTGCCATACGCCCCCCAATCCAAGAGTAACCTGTCAATCGTCCCTTCTACGGTTAGCGCTGGCACGTCGATGGAGGCTCGTGTGATGACGAACCAGTAAGTGGCCAGAATGAGGGTTACTATTCCCACCTGCGCGCGTCGGCTCGTCCGCAGCGTGAGCAACGCCGAGATCAGGTAGGCGAGGCCGATGCGCTGGAGGACGCCGGGGATGCGGACGTGGTACAGGCGGTCGACGAACCGGTTCGACACGTCCGGCGCCCAGCTGAAGAAGGGGAACCAGTTGAGCAGGAAGCCGGCGAGGATCAGTAGCGCGCCGCGCCGCAGGATCTGGCGGACGAGGGCGGCGTCGTCGTCACCGCGGGCGCGCCGGGACTCGCGCGAGAGATAGGTCGTGATCCCGACGATGAAGAGGAAAAACGGGAAGATCAGGTCCGTCGGGGTCCAGCCATGCCAGGCGGCATGGGCGAGCGGGGGGTAGATATGGCCCCAGGATCCGGGGTCGTTCACGAGCAGCATGCCGGCGACGGTCATCCCGCGCACGACGTCCAGCGCCAGCAGCCGCTCTCGTCTCAGGCGCGACCCACGCTAGGGACCCGCACTGGCGGCGGGATGGGTCGCCGCCGACGGGGACGCGTGGAGCGGCGCCTGCCAGCCGGCACTGTCGCAGCGCACCGGGATCGGCGCGCGTGGCGTCGGCGTGCCGTCGTTGACGTCGCCGACGTAGGCGCCGCTCAGCGTGACGACCGCGTGGGTCGCATCGGTGCGCGTGCTCCCGTGGTACCAGACGAGCAGCGTCGGGTAGTCGCCGAGCGAGTGCAGCTGCTTCTTGACGGGCGCCTGGAGCGCCGGGTCCAGCGAGTAGAGATAGGTCGGCCCCTTGTCCTGCAGCGCGGCGATCACGGCGTCGGTCGGCGAGGAGTCCTTCCCCGGCACGTACGCAAACCGGCGCGGGAGCGGCGACTGACTCGCGATGTAGGCGCGGATCGCCACGGGGATGATCCCGGTGTCGGCGCTCTGCGCGCAGACCGTGTTCGCGTAGTGCACGGTCGCGCTCTCGCCGCACGCGCCAAGCGCCGCGACCAGCACGGCACCGATCAGCGCACGCCGCATCGCACGCCGCATCGCACGCCCCGTCGCTTGGCTCATGTCGTTGGCCGCCAATCGACCTGCGCGGCCGCCGTCGAATCCTCGCCGGACGCGGCCCACTTGAAGAAGACGATGCTCATCAGCCCATAGAGAATGAGGCCGCCCGGGATCCACATGATCAGGCCGCCGAACTGCTGATCCTGCAGCGGCGAGAGGCCCCAGACGCGGGGCGCCGCGGCGTAGGCGGGATAGAGCACGTGGTCGGCGAGCGAGATGCAGACGGCGACGATCGACATCGGGATGCTCATCAGGAAACAATAGAGCATCTGCCCGGGATAGGCGAGGCGCGGCAGTTCCGGCAGGGGGCTCAGGAACGGCCACCACATCATCACCGCGACCGCGAGGAACATCAGGTGCTCGACGATGTGCACGGGGTGCTCGGCCATCGCGAGGTTGTAGAGCGGCGGCAGGTGCCACGCCGCGAGCACGACGTTGAACGTCACGAAGCAAACCGCCGGGCGCGTGAGCCACCGCGCCACTGGCCCGACGACGGGCCACGCGAGCGCCGGCCGCAGCATCCCGCCCGGCGTGCCGATGATCAGGAGCGGCGCGACGGCGAAGATCAGCAGCAGGTGCTGCACCATGTGGGCGCTGAAGAGCGAGACGTCACTCAGGTCGTGCAGCGGGCCGTTGAGCGCGAGAAAGAGCGTCACCAGCCCGCCGCCAAACGCGACCACCTGCGCGGGCCTCGGGGGCGCGACGCGGGCGCGCGACGCGTAGAGGCCGGCCAGCGCCAGGATCCCGACGACCGTGCTCCAGTGCACGCCGAACCCGCTGTCGCCGACGACGGCAAACGGGTGCAGGGCGAGGAGCGCGGGGGATCGCATCGCGCGCTACGAGCGGAGGAGCCCGATCCGGAGCGCGACCTTGCCGAAGAGGAAGAGGAGCCCGATCAGCGCCATCACGGCGATGGCGAACGGCCCGGCGAACAGCGCCCGGTAGATCCTGTTGTCGTACTTGAGGTGCATGTAGAAGAGCACGACGATCGCGAACTTCACCGCCGACAGCGCGAGCAGCGTCGGCACGAAGTACGGCGTCCGCACGAACGCGGGGATGTAGTAGATCCAGACCTCGATGGCGGTGATCGCCGTCAGCACGACGGCGACCTTCCAGTACGTCGACCATCCGGGGTGCGACTCGTGGACCTCGGCGTGCGCGGCGTGGTCCGTCTGGCCGCCGACGTGGACATCACTCACCGCGGGCTCACTTGATCAGGTAGACGAGCGTGAAGATCGCGATCCAGACGACGTCGACGAAGTGCCAGTAGAGCGCGGCGATGTCGACGTTGAGCGCGTCCCTGGGCCCGAGCCCGCGCTTCATGTCGATCGCCAGGAGCGTCAGCAGCCAGAGCACGCCGGCCGTGACGTGCGCGCCGTGGAACCCCGTCAGCGTGAAGAACGACGACCCGAAGAGGTTCGTCTTGATCGACAGCCCCTCGTGGACGAACGACGTGAACTCGTATGCCTGGCAGCCGAGGAACGTCGTGCCGAGGAGCGCGGTGACGAAGAGCCAGAGCCGGGAGTTGCCGAGGATCCGGTCGCCGACCGTGCGCTTCGGCACGTCGGCATTCTCGACGGCGGCGAGCGCCAGCACCATCGCGAGCGAGGACATCAGCAGGACGAAGGTCGAAAACGACGTCACCGGGATGTTGAGGATCGGCTGGTAGACGTGGCCGGTCGTCGCATCGGTCCACGCCTCGTGCGGGAACGGGCCGACGAGCGACCGCCCCTTGTAGATCAGATACGTCGAGATCAGCGACGCGAACAGCATGCACTCCGACCCGATGAACGCCCAGATGGCGATCTTCCGGTTCGGCAGTCCGGTCGTCGTGTACCCGTGCCCGACATCGCCGGTGGCGGTCGTCATGCGTGCGCGACCTCCGGCTCGAGCGGACTGGTAAACCACGCGTAGAGCGAGGCGACGAGCACCGCCGCACCGCCGAAGAGGAGCCCGTACATCGGCACGTGCGTGTCGAGGTGGGACGTCAGCAGGCTGCAGAGCATGATCACGAGGCCGAGGGCGGCGAAGAACGGCTTCGCCGTCGAATACGGGATCGGGATCCCGAGCTCGGCGGCGGTCGCGGTGCCGCGCTCCGACGCGAGCGGCGCGCCGTGGCGCGGATCGACGTCGGGCTCCGGGTGAAACTGGACCGTCCCCTCGTGTTCGCCGCCGACGACGACGCGCAGGCGGAAGTCGCCCTGCTCGGTGTGCGGCACGTCGGCGGTGAGCTGCGGATCCTTCACATCCCAGAGCGGGTAGCGCGACGTCACCGTCGGGATCCGCTCGAAGTTGTAGATCGGCGGCGGCGAGGCGATCGACCACTCGAGCGACGGGGCGCCCCATGGATCGTTCCCCGCCCGCTGCCCGTGGCGCGCGCTGCGGAGGATGTTGTAGATGAAGATCAGCGTCGCGACACCGACCAGATAGGCGCCGATCGTCGACAGGAGATTGTACGTGTCCCACCCCTGGTCGGCGTCATACGTATAGATGCGCCGCGGCATCCCGTTGAGCCCCGAGAAGTGCATCGGGAAGAACGTCAGATTGGAGCCGAGGAGGTTGAGCCAGAAGTGCCAGTAGCCGAGCCGCTCGTCGAGCAGCCGGCCGGTGAACTTCGGGAAGTAGTAGTAGATCCCGGCGAACAGCCCCATCAGCGAGCCGCCGAAGAGCACGTAGTGGAAGTGCGCGACGACGAAGTAGGTATCGGTCTGCTGCAGGTCGGCCGGCGGCGACGAGTGCATGACGCCGGAGATCCCGCCGATCGTGAACATCGCGAGGAGGCCGATCGCGAAGCAGTTGGCGACCGTGAACCGGATCGCGCCGCCCCACAGCGTGAAGATCCAGTTGAAGATCTTCACGCCCGTCGGGACGGCGATCAGCATCGTCGTCAGGCTGAAGAACGAGTCGGCGATCGGCCCCATGCCGACGGCGAACATGTGGTGGGCCCAGACGCCGAAGCCGAGGACGCCGATCAGGATCCCCGAGTAGACCATCACCGGATAGCCGAACAGCGGCTTGCGGGCGAACGTCGGCAGCACTTCCGAGACGAGGCCGAAGGCGGGGAGCACGAGGATGTAGACCTCGGGGTGCCCGAAGATCCAGAAGAGGTGCTGCCAGAGGAGCGGGTCGGCGCCGGCGGCGGTCGTGTAGAAGTTCGTGCCGAAGAACCGGTCGAAGACGAGGAAGATCAGCGCGACCGTGATCACGGGGAACGCGAGGATGATCAGGAACTGCACGACGAACGACATCCACGTGAACATCGGCATGCGCATCAGGTTCATCCCCGGCGCGCGCATGTTGATGATCGTCGTGATGAAGTTGAACCCGGCCGCCAGCGACGAGATGCCGAGGATCTGCAGGCCGATCACCCAGACGTCGATGTTGATCCCCGGCGAGTACGCGTTCGTCGTCAGCGGGGTGTAGCCGAACCAGCCGCCGTTGGGGGCGGCGTGAAAGAAGATCGGCAGCGAGATGACGATGCCGCCCAGCACGTAGACCCAGTAGCTGAACGCGTTGAGGCGCGGGAACGCGACGTCGCGCGCGCCGATCTGCAGCGGGATCAGCAGGTTGAAGAACGCCGCCGACAGCGGCATCACGGCGAGGAAGATCATCGTCGTGCCGTGCATCGTGAAGATCTCGTTGTACGTCGCCGCCGAGACGAAGTGCATGTTCGGCGCGCGGAGCTGCGTCCGGATGATCTCCGCTTCGGCCCCGCCCCACAGCATGAAGAAGAGCGCCGTGAAGAGATAGAGGCGGCCGATCCGCTTGTGGTCGGTCGTCGTGATCCAGCCCCAGACGCCACTGTACTCGGTCGGGGTCGTCGCCGCGGCGATCGCCGGTGCGGCCAGTGTTGCCATCGCTCGTCCGTCTCCCGGGGTTAGCGGAGCAGCTGCAGGTAGGCCACGATGTCGGCGATCTGCTGATCGGTCAGGCCGCCGACGGCCGCCGTCACCCTGGCGTGCGTCAGCGGGTCGATCTCGTTGACCCCGAGGACCGGCATGATGACGCCCGGCTTCATCGCGCGCGCATTCTTGATCCAGAGCCGCAGGTGGTCGGTGTCGTTGGGATAGAGCCCGGCGGCGATCGTGTGCCGCGAGGCGAGATGCGTGAGATTCGGCCCGACGATGCCGGCCGAGTAGGGATTGCCCTTGATCGCGTGGCAGCCGATGCACGCCGACTTGTTGTACGTCTGCATGCCGCGCTCGGCGTCGCCCGTCACGAGGGGCGAGAACGCGAGGCCGTCCGGGATCGGCGTGTGCGCGACGACGTTGCTCCGCATCCGGTCCGCCGGAAAGACGTAGCCCGAGTCGACGACCGTCGACGCCGGCGCCACGGCGGGCGCCCCGCCACTGACCTGCGCCACGGTCCGCACGAGCGGATCGGGCGCCGACCGGATGCCGACCCTGGCCGGCGCGGCGGGCGCTCCGGCCGGGGTCGCCGTCGCGGGAGCCGCGACCGGCGTCGTCGGTGGCACGGCGCCGACGGTCGTCGCCAGCGCCTGGTGATGCGCCCAGCGCTCGAAGTCCGCGGGGAGCACCGTGAAGACGCGGAACTTCATGTTGGCGTGGCTCAACCCGCAGTACTCGTTGCACGTGCCGTTCCAGTCGAGCACGCCGAGCGACGAGTCGGGCGTGAACCAGAGGTAGTTCGTATGGTTGGCGATCAGATCGCGCTTCCCGCCCATCTGCGGGATCCAGAAGCTGTGCAGCACGTCCTGCGTGCGCAGCGCGAAGTTGACCTTGCGGCCGATCGGGAGGTAGACCTCGTTGGCCGTGACGACCCCGTACTGCGGGTAGCGGAACTCCCACCACCACTGGTGTCCGTAGACCTCGACCTGCAGCGCATCGGGCGTGGCGCGCGCCTGCGTGCGGAAGATCGTCCGCACCGTCGGCACCGCGATGCACGCCAGCACGATCGCCGGGGTGACGGTCCAGAGGATCTCGAGGCGCGTGTTCCCGTGCACGTGCTTCGGCTCGGGCTGCCCCTCGCGCCGGCGGAAGCGGATGATCGTGTAGACGAGCAGCGTCTCGACGAAGATGAAGACCACCGTGCCGACATGCAGCAGCAGCTTCCACAGCCCGTCGATCGCGCGACCGAATTCCGAGTGCGGTTCGAAGGTCGTGTTCGGCCCGTTCTGACAGGCGGCCAACACGCAGACGGCGACGAGGGCCGCCAGTGTCACCCGTCGACGTGCACGGGATGGGTGAGGCATGAAAACTCGGTGAGAGGTCCTGGCGGACGTGGATTCCGCCCCACAAGCTAATCAACAGTGCTCGCCGGCGCGAAGGTTCCGCGCGAAGGTTCCGTGCGATGGTTCCGCGCGACGATGTCGCGTGCGAGCGTGGCGCACGATCACCGCGCCCCGACGTCGATGCGCAAGATCGCGCGATGCGAACGCAAGATCGGGCGACGGCGCGCCGGATCGGGGCGATTGACGGGGCCAATCGGGTGATCGGCGGCGGGTGGCGGTCGAGCTCGCATCGCGCCGCTCGGGTCGCGAGGCGCTAGTCCGGGATGATCGCCTGGTGCTTCTCCAGCTCGTGCGAGTGGAGCTCCATCGTCTTGGTCACCGCGATCTCGAGCTGCACGCGGATCTGCGCGACGATCTCGCGCAGCGCGCGCACGCGCATCTGGTCGCCCCCGTTGCGCGAGGCGATCAGCAGCAGCGCATTGACCTGGTCGGCGATCATCCCGAACTGCCCCTTCAGCAGACCGACCATCGGGACCGCACTGCGCCGCAGCTGGTTCACATACGCCATGGTCGGCTGCTGCGCCTTCGCGGCGACCGCCATGTGCTCGACGAACCCGTGCACCCGCTGCAGCTGGCTCTGGGCCGTCTCCAGCGTCTTCATCTTCTCGATTCCCGCGCCGTCGAGCTTCACGCCTGCCATCGTCGCCACTCCCGTCGCCCTGGTCGTCTCGCCGACTCCCCCACGTCCCCGCGTCCCGCCCGGCCTACTTCACCTTCTCCATCCGCGGGTTCGGCCGGAGGTCCGTCCCCGCCCGCAGCCGGAGCGGCTGGTCGGACCCGACGAGCGCCGCCGTGAACCCCGTCCGTCCGGCCAGCAGCGCGGCCCCGATCCCGTATGCGTCCACGGGCACCTTCTCCTCCTCGAATTGCCGGATCCGCTCCACCGTGAATCCGCTCGAGGCGAGGATCCGGATGTCCCCGAGCCCCTCGGCGTCCAGCGCATTCCGCACGTTCCAGACGAGCTGCGGATTCACACCGGTCGGCGTGAACGACCCCATCACCGCGATGATCGACGTGTCGACCAGCATCTCCGACGTCGCCAGCTGCACGCCCCACAGCCGCGCGCCGTCGATCGCGCGCGCGACATCGAGCGCCGTGCGCACCGCATCGTTCTCGTAATCGACGGGCACCACGACCTGGACGTCACTGCCGACGTGGTCGGCGAACGCCCGCGCGGCCCGCAGCGTCTCCCCGCCAAACGCGGCGATCAGCGCGTGCGGCACCAGCGCGAGCCCCGACCGGATCGGCTGCTCGGCGGAGATCGTCTGCGCGCC
>Ga0116229_10008509_pt1 | contig 15923 bp, 16 predicted proteins | sample S1TSphgellanicum_3_FD_87313 | JGI IMG/M metagenome (GOLD analysis project Ga0116229, IMG submission 87313) | Host-associated microbial communities from peat moss isolated from Minnesota, USA - S1T2_Fc - Sphagnum magellanicum MG | ecosystem: Host-associated > Plants > Peat moss > Unclassified...
CTCCAGTTTCGGCATGCCGCAGCAGCGCTCACTGGCGGCCAGCACCAGTCCGATGCCGTTGTGCTCGAATACCGCTGCCAGGTCCTGCGCCAGCTGCGGTTCATTGCGATTGCCATAGCAGGTAGTAAACAGCACCACCTTGCCGCGGGTCGCGCCGGCCGCCCGCGCCGGCAGATCGCGCCGCAGGCTCTTCTTCAGGCGGCGACGGGCGCTGCTGGAGTGATACCTGGGCAGCGGCGCACGCGGGTCCACGCCGAGGGTCTTATCGAGCAGCTTGCGGGCAAGGCTGTTGCGGTTGGCGGCGTTGACCACCTCGGCCACCACCGGAATGCCGGCAATGCGGCCGACCGAGTCGGTGGAGCTGAGCAGCCTATCCGCCAGCCTGAGATCGCCACGCCGCGCCCGCACCGCCTTGGCACGCAGCATCAGGTGCGGAAAGTCCACGTTCCATGGATGTGGCGGCACATACGGACACTTGGTCATGAAGCACAGGTCGCACAGGTAGCAGTTCTCCACCACCTGCCAGTAGACATGCTTGTCCACGCCATCGAGCTCGAGCGTGGACGAGGCGTCGATGGCATCGAACAGGATCGGAAACGACTGGCACAGGCTGAAGCAGCGCCGGCAGCCATGGCAGATGTCGAACACCCGTTGCAGTTCGGCATCGAGCGCCGCCTCGTCGTAGAACGAAGGGTCGCGCCAATTGAGCGGATGGCGAGTCGGAGCCGCAAGGCTCCCCTCGCGTCCGCCGTCACCCGGGGTCGAACTCACGTCCCCTCGATCCGCACGCCTTTACAGCGTATCGAGCGCCTTCTGGAACCGGTTGGCGTGCGAGCGCTCCGCCTTGGCCAGGGTCTCGAACCAGTCGGCGATTTCGCTGAAGCCCTCCTCGCGCGCCGCCTTCGCCATGCCCGGATACATGTCCGAGTACTCATGCGTTTCGCCAGCCACCGCGGACTTGAGGTTCAATCGCGTCTCGCCGATAGGCAGCCCGGTGGCCGGATCGCCCACCTGCTCGAGATATTCCAGGTGGCCGTGGGCATGGCCGGTCTCGCCCTCGGCGGTCGAGCGAAACACCGCCGACACGTCGTTGTAGCCTTCCACATCTGCCTTGGCTGCGAAGTACAGGTAGCGGCGGTTCGCCTGCGATTCGCCTGCAAAGGCATCCTTGAGGTTCTTCTCGGTCTTGCTTCCAGCCAGTTTCATGTGCGTTGACCTCCGTAAAGGTAAGTGAATCCTGTCTATTATTTAGACTAGTTCTAATGCGTGGCAATCTATGCGCAAGCGCTCCGGGCGTCAACGATTGTGCTAACGTGTTTTTATGGCATCGAAGCCTGCATCCGCTGGGTCCTCCGCTTCCGCTGCATCCGCTGTATCTGCGGGCGCCGCGCAGATCGCCACGCCGACCGCAGCACCGACCGCAGCGCCGACCGGCGCGGAGCCTCCCGCTTTCGAGGCGACGCTGGCGCAGCTGGAGTCGCTGGTGACGCGGCTCGAGTCGGGCGAGCTGCCGCTGGACGAGGCGCTGCGCACTTTTGAACGAGGCGTGCAGCTGACGCGTCAATGCCAGGGCGCGCTCTCCGCCGCGCAGCAAAAAGTGCAGCTGCTGCTGCAACGTGGCGAGACCGTCGTCATCGAGAATTTCAACCCCAGCGACGATACCGACGCTACATCAAGGCTCCACACCGCTGCCTCGGAATGACCGACGCGGCGCGTGACAGCGTGCTGACGGCGAGCGTTGAGGCCTGCCAGCGGCGCGTAGAGGGCGTGCTCGACCGGGAGCTTATCGGCCACGATGAGGCCACTTCGCGGCTGCGCCAGGCGATGCGCTACAGCGTGCTCGGCGGCGGCAAGCGCCTGCGTCCGGTACTGGTCTACCTGACCGGCGCGGCCTTCGGCGCCCCGCTCCTGCGCCTGGATGCCCCGGCAGCGGCGGTCGAACTGATCCACGCCTACAGCCTCATCCATGACGACCTGCCGGCGATGGATGACGATGACCTGCGCCGCGGCCGTCCGTCCTGCCACCGCGCTTTCGACGAGGGCACCGCGATCCTGGCCGGTGACGCGCTGCAGGCGCTGGCGTTCGCGGTGTTGGCGCGGCCGCACCCGCAGCCCGGCGGCGACAGTAGCGCCGAGCAGCGCGTACTGATGATCGCCACGCTGGCTGGCGCGATCGGCATCGAGGGCATGGCCGGTGGCCAGGCGATCGATCTTGCGGCGATGGGGAGGCCGCTGGACTCCGCTGCCATTGAGCGCATGCACCGCCACAAGACCGGCGCCCTGATCCAGGCCAGCGTTGAACTGGGCGCGATTGCCGCCGGGCTGTCGCCCGGGCCCGCCTATCCGGCGCTGCGGGCCTTCGGGGCGGAGATCGGGCTGGCGTTCCAGATCCAGGACGACATCCTCGATGTCACTGGCGAAACCAGTGTGATCGGCAAGAAAAAAGGAGCCGACGCGGCACTCGGCAAGCCCACGTATCCGAGCGTCTTCGGGCTGTCCGCCGCGCGTGATCTCGCAGTGCAGCATCGCGATCGGGCATTGTCAGCTATCGAGGGCCTGGGGGCCGCCGCCCTGCCGCTGCGGCAACTGGCCTACTTCGTGGTCGACCGGCAGGTCTAAAAGACAGTCGGGGAGGATGGTGCCATATCGGCGCCAGTACGGTTCGATCCTCGTCGAAACGAAATGGTCGAATGTTGGTCGGAAGCTGGTCAAAAACGGGTCAAAAACGGGTCAAAAACGGGTCGAAATCGGGTCGAAATCGGGTCGAAAACGGGTTTTGGCGTCTGGCCTCCCGCACGCCACACCCAGCCGCCTGCGCCAGGCCCAACGGCCTCCGCGCCCACGCTCGTGGCTCACTGGCCCCCTGACTCCCCGGAATGCGTTGCGGTGCGGGCGCCGGGCCGTGGACCGTGTAAACTTAACCTTCATCATGGCAGACAGCACCCCGGCCTACCCTTTACTGGGTGCCATTGAATCCCCCGCGGACCTCCGAGCACTCGACGAGCGCGATCTCCCCGCGCTGGCTGCGGAGCTACGTGAATTCCTGATCCACACGGTCAGCACGCGCGGCGGACACTTCGCCGCCGGCCTGGGCACGGTGGAGTTGACTATTGCGCTGCACTACGTGTTCGACACCCCCGAGGATCGACTGGTCTGGGACGTCGGCCACCAGGCCTATCCGCACAAGGTGCTGACCGGGCGGCGCGACCGGCTGCATACCATCAAGCAGCGCGACGGCCTGGCGCCGTTTCCGACCCGCAGCGAGAGCCCTTACGACGCGTTCGGCGTGGGCCATTCGGGCACCTCGGTGAGCGCCGCACTGGGCATGGCGATCGCCGCTGCGCGCGACGGCACCACGCGCCGCGCCGTGGCCGTGATCGGCGATGGCGCGATGAGCGCCGGCATGGCGTTCGAGGCGCTCAACCACGCCGGCAGCTTGCCGATCCCGTTGCTGGTAGTGCTCAATGACAACGACATGTCGATCTCGGAGAATGTCGGCGCACTTTCGAACTACCTGGCGCGCGTGATCTCCGGGCGGCTGTACGCTCAGCTGCGCGAAGGTGGCAAGAAAGCGCTGCAGCAGATGCCGGCAATGCGCGCACTGGCGCGCCGCTCGGAGGAACACGTCAAGGGCATGGTGCTGCCTGGGACGCTGTTCGAGGAGATGGGGTTTAATTACGTCGGGCCGATCGACGGCCACGATCTCAAGGCGCTGCTGCGCGCTCTGCGCAACATCCGCGGGCTGTCCGGCCCGCAACTGCTGCACGTCGTGACGCGCAAGGGCAAGGGCTACGCGCCGGCGGAGGCCGATCCGATCACCTGGCACGGGCCCGGTCCGTTCGACCCGATCAGCGGCACCATCCACAAGGAGAAGCCCGGTACGCCGAGCTACTCGCAGGTGTTCGGCCAGTGGCTGTGCGACATGGCGGAGCGCGACCCGCGCATCGTCGGCATCACGCCCGCGATGCGCGAAGGCTCGGGGCTGGTGGAGTTCTCGCGCCGTTTCCCCGATCGCTACTTCGACGTCGCAATCGCCGAGCAGCACGCCGCCACCTTCGCCGCCGGACTCGCGTGCGAGGGCATGAAACCGGTGCTCGCGATCTACTCGTCGTTCCTGCAGCGCGCCTATGACCAGCTGATCCACGACGTCGCGCTGCAGAAACTGCCGGTGGTATTCGCGCTCGATCGCGCCGGCGTGGTCGGCAGCGACGGCGCCACCCATCACGGCAGCTATGACCTGTCGTTCATGCGCTGCGTGCCTAACATGGTGATCATGGCACCGGCGGATGAGAACGAGTGCCGCCAGATGCTCTATACCGCGACTACGCTGGAAGGTCCTGCAGCGGTGCGCTACCCGCGCGGCCGCGGACCGGGTACGCCCATCCAGGACGAAATGACCGCGCTGCCGATCGGTCGCGCCGAACTGCGGCGCAGCGGCGGCAGCGGGCTGGCACTGCTGGCTTTCGGCGCGATGGTGATGCCGGCGACGGCGTTGGCCGAGCGCCTCGACGCCACGCTGGTGAACATGCGATTCATCAAGCCGCTGGACACCGCGCTGTTGCGCGAGATCGCGCTGGCGCACGTCGGGATCGTGACGCTGGAGGATAACGCGATTGCCGGCGGCGCCGGCAGCGCCTGCTCCGAGGCGCTCGATGCCGAAGGCATTATGACAGCGCGCTTGCATATCGGCATACCCGATCGTTTCATCGAGCACGGCAGCCGCGAAGACTGCCTGGCCGCCGCGGGACTCGACCTCGCGGGTATTGCCGGACAGATCGAGCGCTGGCGCTCGGCGGTGCCGGCCTTGAAGCAGACCCGAACCGCCACCAGATTAGCGGCAGCGGGCGGCGTCGGCCCCAATTGAAAATTTACAGGTGAATCAATACATATGAATACTGTTGCCCTGCCCCGCCCGAAGAATGTCATCGCCGTCGAGGACGTGCAGGGACGTCCCGACACGCGCCAGATCCCGATCAACCAGGTCGGAATCAAGGACATCCGCCATCCGGTCAAGGTCAAGGACCGCTCCACCGGCGAGCAGCACACGGTGGCCACCTTCAACATGTACGTGAACCTGCCGCATAACTTCAAGGGCACGCACATGTCACGCTTCGTCGAGATCCTGCACCATGAGCGCGAGATCTCGGTGGACTCGTTCCGCTCGATGCTCAGCGAGATGACCAAACGGCTGGACGCCGAGGCCGGGCACATCGAGATGAGCTTTCCGTTCTTCATCATGAAGCGCGCGCCGGTGACCGGCGTGCAGAGCCTGATGGACTACCAGGCTTCGCTGATCGGCGAGATCTGCAACGGCGAGGCCTGCACCTGGATCAAGGTCGTGGTCGCGGTCACCAGCCTGTGCCCGTGCTCGAAGAAGATCTCCGACCGCGGCGCGCACAACCAGCGCTCGCACATCACCATCAAGGCACGGCTGCACGATCACATCTGGATCGAGGAGCTGATCGAGTTGGCGGAGCGCGAGGCCTCGTGCGAGCTGTACGGCATACTCAAGCGCCCCGACGAGAAGTACGTCACCGAGCGCGCCTACGACAATCCGAAATTCGTCGAGGACATGGTGCGCGATGTCGCCATGCGGCTCAACGCCGACGAGCGCATCAGCGCCTACGTGGTGGAAAGCGAGAACTTCGAGTCGATCCACAACCATTCCGCCTACGCGATGATCGAATACGACAAGCGCAAGAGCGGCCTGCCGCGCTGAAGGAGAGGACACCATGGAGAACAGGAACTGGCTCACCCGTACCAGCAACCCGAGCCTGAACGAGAACACCTTTAACGGCCTGCCGCGCGCCACACTGGCGGGCGAGGCCATGACGCTGCAGGGCACGGTCAACAAGTCGTTCCTGCTGCTGGTGGTGTTGCTGCTGGCGGCATTCTGGCCGTGGTCGCAGGCGCTCGGCGGCGGTGATCCGTCCGCGGTGGCGCCGGCGATGCTGATCGGCCTGCTCGGCGGACTGGTGCTGGGGCTGGTGATCAGCTTCAAGGCCACGCTGGCGCCTTATCTTTCGATACCCTACGCGGCCTGCGAGGGCCTGGCGATCGGCGGGATGTCGGCGCTGCTGGAGCGGCGCTATCCGGGCATCGCGGTGCAGGCGGTAGGCCTGACCTTCGGCGTGCTGGCGGCGATGCTGCTGGCGTACACGCTCGGCATCATCCGCGTCACGCAGCGCTTCCGCGCCATCGTGGTGGGCGCGACCGGTGCCATCATGCTGCTCTACCTGGCGTCGTTCGTGCTCGGCTTCTTCCATGTCAGCGTGCCGTTCCTGCAGGGCTCGAGCGCGCTGAGCATCGGTGTGTCGCTGTTCATCGTATGTGTTGCAGCGCTGAACCTGGCGCTGAGCTTCGACATGATCGCCACTGGCGTCGCGCAGCGCGCCCCGCGCTACATGGAGTGGTACGGGGCGTTCGGCCTGCTGGTGACGCTGGTATGGCTGTACATGGAAATCCTGCGGCTGCTGAGCCAGCTGCGCCAGCGCTAAGTCAGCCGGGGCCAGCGCTGGGCCAGCTGCGCCAGCGCTAAGTCAGCTGGGGCCAGCGCTGGGTCAGCTGCGCCAGCGCCAATTCCGCTGCGCCACGCGGGTGCGCCACTCGGGTCGATGTCGGACACGCATTCGCGCCGTCGTCCGATTGCATTCGCACGCATTTACGCGCGCAATGCGCGCAGACGTACCAGTCAGCAGCCGTTCAGCCTGGACCCAATAGCATCGCAGTTAATTCTCTAAACGCGTGGCCGTTGGCCGCGACCGGTAAGGGGTGGATTCATGTTCAAGCGTAGCAACCGTTTTTTCGTCGGTATTTTCTACACGCTGGCCGCCACCGGCGTGCTGCTGCTCGGTGCGCGCAGCGCCCAGGCATTTGTTGATATCGGCGTGTCCATCAACATCGCGCCGCCCGAGTTGCCGGTATACGAGCAGCCGCCGGTGCCCGGGCCCGGCTACCTGTGGACACCGGGCTACTGGGCCTGGGGCGACTCCGATTATTACTGGGTGCCGGGCACCTGGGTGGAAGCGCCGCAGCCCGGCTACCTGTGGACCCCGGGTTACTGGGGCTGGAACGACGGGGTGTACGTGTGGAATGGCGGCTACTGGGGTCCACACATCGGATTCTATGGTGGCGTCAATTACGGCTACGGTTACGGCGGCCGCGGCTACGACGGCGGGTATTGGGACCACGGAGCCTTCCAATACAACACCGCCTACAGCAACGTGAACAACAGCAGCGTCCACATCACCAACGTCTATAACAAGACTGTGATCAACAACACGACGACCAATCACGTCAGCTTCAATGGAGGCCATGGCGGCATCCAGGCCCGGCCAGCCCCCGATGAACTGGCCGCGCAGCATGAGCAGCATCTGCCGCCGGTGGCGGCGCAGCAGCAGCACGTGGAGGCCGCGAAGGCCAACCCGGCGCTGCGCGCGGCGGCCAATCATGGCCATCCGCCGGTCGCGGCCACCGCCCGTCCGGGCGTGTTCACCGGCCAGGGCGTGGTGCCGGCACATGCGGCGAGCGCTCATCCGACCACGTTCAACGCTCCGCAGCACGCAGCGGCAGCGCCTGCGCATGCCGCAGTCCCGGTGCACGCCGCGCCGGCAGCGCCACCGCACGCAGCAGCTGCACCGCTGCCCACGGCGCCGCGCGGTGGCGAGCCTGAGACCCGCATGGAACATAGCGCCCCGCCGCAGGGTGCCGCTCACCCGGGCGGTGGTGGCGCTGCGCCGCCGCGCCCACAGGAGCAGCACGCTGCGCCGCCGCGCCCGCAGGAGCAGCACGAAGCGCCGCACGAGGAAGAACGGCCTCGTTGAGTCAGCTCACAGGACTTGCGGCGGAGCGCAATTCGGTGTTCTGCAGCCGGCCGATCAGCGAGCGCAGGAACACGCGGTTGAAGCGCAGCTGGCAGGACGCAGACACCTGTTCCAGCAGCGTGGAGCTGACTTTCAGCACCGTGACGTCGTCGGCCGCCAGGATGGTGGCGGTGCGCTTGGCGCCTTCGACGTAGCTGGTCTCGCCGAAGCACTCGCCGCTCGACAGCAGGCCGATGCGCTCGCCATGGCGCTCCATGGCGCAGTTGCCGGCGACGATGATGTAGAAGCGATCGTCCATCTCCCCTTCCTTGACGATCTGCTCGCCACTGGCGTATTCCTGCCAGTTGCTGGCACGCAGCACTTCGTGGATCTCCGCATGGGAGAACTCGTGGAAGAATTTCAGCCGCCGTAGCAGCGAGAACTGCTCCTGCTGGTCGATGCGCGAATATTGCTGCCGCAGCGTCTGGTGCACCCGCGTCAGCTCGGCTGCAAAATCGAGGCCCGACTGGTAGCGGCGTTCCGGATCCTTCTGCATCGCCACCGCCACCACGTTCTCGATCTCCTCGGGTACGTCGCCGCGCAGCGTATGGATCGGCGCCGGCGTGGCATAGACGATCTGGTGCAGCAGCTTGGCGAGGTTGCCGGCGCGAAACGGACGCACGCCCGTGAGCAGCTCGTACATCACGGCGCCGAGCGAATACAGGTCCGAGCGGTTGCTCAGCTCCAGGCTCTGCACCTGTTCCGGCGACATATAGCTGGGCGATCCGGCGATGCCCTCGATGCGCGATATCTCGGAGTCGGCAACCAGCGCGATGCCGAAATCGATGATGCGCACGTCGCTGTCGGTGGTCAGCATGATATTCGACGGCTTGATGTCGCGGTGAATGACGCCGCGCGAGTGCGCATAGTGCAGCGCCTTGGCGCACTTGAACATGAGCTCCACCACGTCATCCAGCCGCAGCAGGTTATCCGGCCGGCAATAAGCCGACAGCGTGCGCGCGCCGTGCACGTGCTCGGTGACGATGTAGCAGTGGCCATTCTCCTCACCCGCATCGTAGATCGGCAGGATGTTCGGATGGTGCAGCATGCCGACCATGTGCGCCTCCGACAGGAACATCTTGCGCGCCACACGCGCACGATCGTCGTCGCCACCAGCCTCGATGTTGTAGACCTTGATGGCAACGTCACGCCCGTAGTACGGGTCATGTGACATAAACACCGTTCCCGTGCTGCCGCGCCCGACCTCGTTGATGATCGGGTACTTGCCGATGCGCTCGGGAATCTTGACGACGCTGGCGGTTTTCGGTGCGGGGGCTTTCATCGGTCCGGCGGACCTTGGGGGGAGGGTGGCCAGAATAAGCGTCGGCCACGCCTTGGGGCTGTGATGCTGGTCGCGGATCAGGGGGGTATCGGCGCGCTGCGCGCGGCGTCACGGCGCCGCCTGGCGCCGGCTGCAACATGTTCAATCGCCGAAGTGATCGAACCGCGTGGCCGAGAACTGCATCACCTTACCGCCCGACGTCAGCGTCAGCGCGCCGCCGGCATGCAGCGCGCCGATGCGCGTGAGCGCTTGCCCGGTATGCTCGGCGATCGCGGCCAGCTCGCCCGCCCTGGCGGGCGCGACGCAAAAGCACAGCTCGTAGTCCTCGCCACCGGACAGCGCTACGCCAGCGGCGTCGGCGCCGAGCGCATGCCGCAGCGCCGTCGACAGCGGCAGTCGCTCGATCTCGAGCGTAGCCGCGCAGCCGGATGCCGCCAGCAGGCGCGTGACGTCGATGTACACGCCGTCGGAGACGTCGATGCAGGCGCTGGCCACGCCGCGCAGCGCCTCACCGAGCGCCACCCGCGGCGTTGGGTACTCAAAGCGCTGCCGCAACCAGGCGGCATCGGCGGCCGTGGCGCTGCCCGTGGCGGCCGTGGCCATGCCCGCGTCGGCGGTTGTCCCCGCAGCCGTAGCTGGCGTCGCAGCCGCGGCGCGCAGCAGCGCGAGCCCGGCGGCCGCATCGCCGACGCTGCCGCTCAGGTACAGATCATCCCCGGCGCGCGCCCCCGCGCGCCGCAACGCCTGGCCGGCCGGCACCAGCCCGGCGAGCTGTACCGTGATCGACAGCGGGCCGCGGCTCAGGTTACCGCCCACCAGCGCCACCCGGTGGCGCCTCGCCAGCGCGCCGAAGCCGGCGGCAAACTCGTGCAGCCAGCCGTCGTCGGCCGCCGGCAGATTGAGCGACAGCAGCGCCCAGGCGGGCGTGGCGCCCATGGCCGCGATATCGCTCAGGTTCACCGCCAGCGCCCGGTGTCCCAGTGCTCGCGGCGGCGCACCGGGCAGGAAGTGCACGCCCTCGATCAGCGCATCGGTGGTCAGCGCCAGCTCGCACTCCGCTGGCACCCGCAGCAGCGCGGCATCGTCGCCGATGCCAAGCACGGTATCGGCGCGCTCGGCGCCCAGTCCGCGAAAGTAGCGCTCGATGAGTTGCGATTCGCCGGCGGGCATGTGCTCAGCTCAGGCGCCGCGGCGCTCAGTGTTCCGCAGCCCGCCACAGGCGCGCCGCACGATCGAGTACGCCGTTGACGAACTTATGGCCATCGGTGGCGCCGAAGCGGCGCGCCAGCGTCACCGCCTCGTTGATGACCACGCGAAACGGCACTTCCGGCCGATGCTGCAGCTCATAGCTGCCGATCAGCAGCAGCGCGTGCTCCACCGGGTCGAGCTGCGCCGGGTCGCGATCGATCAGCGGCGCCAGCGCGGCGTCGAGTTCCGCATGCGAGCGCGTGATGGCCGTGATCAATCCCCGGAAGTACTCGCCGTCGGCACGCGCCATGTCGGCGTCGGTGGCGAACTCGGACACCAGGTCCTGCCATTCGCAGGCGTTGAGCTGCCAGCGATACAGCGCCTGCAGCGCCAGCTTGCGCGCCACGGTGCGGGCGCCGGAGGACCGCTCGACGCGCCCGGTCACGCCAGCCGCCGCAACAGGCTCGCCATCGCGAGCGCGGTCTCGAGCGCCTCCCCGCCTTTGTTGAGTGCATCGGCAGCCGCACGTTCGAGCGCCTGCTCCCGGGTTTCCACCGTCAGCACGCCGAAGCTCACCGGCACGCCGGTGTCGAGCATCACGCGCTGCAGGCCGTAGGCGCACTGGCCGGCGACGAAGTCAAAATGCGCGGTGTCGCCGCGGATCACGCAGCCCAGTGCCACCACGGCATCGAGCGTGCCCCGGCGCGCCAGCGCGCTGGCTGCCAGCGGCAGCTCGAATGCGCCCGGCACGTGCTCCACCTGCAGCGCCGCGTCGGCGCCTCCGTGCCTGCGCCAGGCGGCGCGCGCCGCCTGCAGCAGCGCGTCGACGATGTCGGCGTTATAGCGCGCGGCCACGATCGCGAACTTGAATCCGCCCGCTGCAAGCGTCTCCGACTGATTGGCCGCGGTACCCATGCGGTGAGCGCCGTATAGCGATGCCTCAGCCGCTCGCGCCGACGTAGTCGACGATCTCGAGCCCGAAAGCGGAAATGCCGTGCAGCTGCCTGGGAGCCGACAGCACGCGCATGCGCTGCACGCCCAGGTCGCGCAGGATCTGTGCACCGACGCCGTAGGTGCGCAGTACCCGCCCGCTGAGCGTCGCCGGCGCCTCGCCCGATGCCCGGCGCGACAGCGCGCTGACCGCATCGGCCAGTTCGCGCGGCGGCTCGCGCTGGCGCAGGATCACCACCACTCCGCAGGCCGAGTGCGCAATGCGCTCCAGCGCCGCCGGCAGTGTCCAGGCCTGCGAGCCGTCGCGTATGCCGACCAGGTCGCGCAGCGTGTCGGTGACATGCACGCGCACGATCGGCGTATCGGATGCAAGCTCGCCGTGCACCAGCGCCAGGTGCACGTCGCGGTTGACGTGATCCTCGTAGCAGTACAGGCGAAACTCGCCGTACGCGGTATTCACGCTCTGCTCGGCGATCCGCTCTACCGAGCGCTCGGTCTGCAGGCGGTAGCGGATCAGGTCGGCGATGGTACCGATCTTGAGCTGGTGGCGGCGCGCGAACGCTTCCAGCTCCGGTCGACGCGCCATCGTGCCATCGTCGTTCATGATCTCGACGATCGCAGCCGCGGGCTCGAAGCCAGCCAGGCGCGCCAGGTCGCAGCCCGCCTCGGTGTGCCCGGCGCGTGCCAGCACGCCGCCGGGTTGCGACATGATCGGGAATACGTGCCCGGGCTGGCGCAGCTGTTCGGGCCGGGCATCGGGCAGCACCGCGGTGCGTACCGTATGGGCGCGATCGTGGGCCGAGATGCCGGTAGTGACACCCTCGGCGGCCTCGATCGACAGCGTGAAATTGGTGCGCTGGGTGCGCTCGGTGTCGCTCACCATCAGCGGCAGCCGCAACTGCGCGCAGCGCTCCCGGGTCAGCGTCAGGCAGATCAGGCCGCGACCGAAGCGCGCCATGAAGTTGATGTCCTCCGGCCGCACGCGCTCGGCCGCCATCACCAGGTCGCCCTCGTTCTCGCGATCCTCATCGTCCATGATCACGACCATGCGCCCGGCGCGCAGCTCGGCCAGGATCTCATCGATGGAATTCAGCCCGCTCTGGCTGCCGGCACCGGCCGCCGCGCTCGGATGGATTGCACTCAGTGTCGCCATGGTGCGCACGCTACCACGCGAGCACGCTATTAGGCGAAGCCGCCGAACAGCCGGCCCACGGTCGCCGTCACCGCCATCGCCAGCGCCCCCAATAGGGTCACCCGCAGGGTCGCCAACCAGATCGGTGCACCGCCGGCACGCGCCGACAGCGCGCCCAGCAGCGCCAGGAACAGCAGCGAGCTGCCGGCGATCACCGGTACCAGCGCGCCAGGGGTACTTACCAGAACCATCAGCAGCGGCAGCAGCGCGCCGGTAGCGAACGACAGTGCCGAGGCCACGGCCGCCTGCAGCGGCCGCGCCCGATGCGTCGCCGATAGCCCGAGCTCATCGCGGGCGTGGGCGGCCAGCGCATCGTGCCGCATCAGCTGCAGCGCCACCTGCGAGGCGAGTGCCGGCTCAAGCCCGCGCTGTACGTAGATGCCGGCCAGCTCGGCGCGCTCGGCGCCCTCGTCGGCGGCAAGCTCCAGTCGCTCGCGCTCCAGATCCGAGCGCTCGCTGTCGGCCTGCGAGCTCACCGACACGAACTCCCCGGCTGCCATCGACATGGCACCGCCGACCAGTCCGGCGACACCGACGATCACCGCCTGGTGGCGCGACACCTCGCTCGCAGCCACGCCCACCAGCAGGCTCGCGACCGACACGATGCCATCGTTGGCGCCGAGTACCGCGGCGCGCAGCCAGCCGGCGCGATTGACGTAATGACGCTCGAACTTATGGTGCCGGTGCATGCTTGGGTAGTGCCTCCTGTCAGGGATGCGTGGCCGCCAGCTCAGCCGCTAGCGCAGCCGCGGCTCGCGGCGCATAGCCGGCCGCTGGGGTGGCACCCGCGGTCCGCGCCGCAGTGCGTCGAACAGGTACGCGACGCCGAACCACAGGCCGAGAAATATCGCCCACAGCGTCACGCCGACCGCCAGCGCGAACACCACGCCCTGCAGGTCGAGCGTAAAGCCAGGCTGGAAGCCACCCCAGGTTGCGCGCAGCAGTTCATCGTCATGGTGCAGCAGCAGGTAGGCGCACTGGTGCACCAGGTCGGTATCGAGCCCCGCAAGCATCGCGCGCAGCCGCTCTGCGCTCTGCACCATCGACTGCAGCGCCGCGCCCTCCTGGTGGAAGGTCGCGTCGGTGCTTGCGAGGTGGTAGCGGATCAGCTCGGCAATGCTGCCGCCGTGATTACGATTGGCGATCTGCTGGAAAGGCGACAGGTCCGCCAGCACCTGATCGAGCCGGCCTCCCAGGCGCTGGCGGTACTGGACGATGAAACTGGGAATGCAGCCCGCCGCCACCACCGCGGCCAGCAGCACGACGCGATCCAGCAGTGCGCGAACGGTACTCATGAGCTGACTGGCATGATGCGTTGATAGCCTACTGCGGGGCCAGCAGCCGCTCGGTGTAGCGCGCGATCAGGTCGACCTCGACATTCACGCGATCGCCGACCGCCAGCCCCGCCAGTGTCGTCACCGCCAGCGTGTGCGGAATCAGGTTGACCTCGAATTCCTGCTGCTCGACCGTGTTGACCGTCAGGCTCACCCCATCGAGCGCGACCGAGCCCTTGCGTGCCACATAGCGCGCCAGCGGCTGCGGTAGCCGAATGCGAAAGCGCTGCGAGCGCCCCTCATCCGTGCGAGCGCGCACTTCCGCGACGCCATCGACGTGCCCGGACACCAGGTGGCCGCCGAGCGCATCGCCGGCGCGCAGGGCCGGCTCCAGGTTCACGCGCTGACCGACGCGCCAGTCACCGATGGTGGTGGCCGCCAGGGTCTCGCGCGAGACGTCGGCGCTGAACGCGAGCGGCTCGAGTGCCACCGCGGTCAGGCACACGCCGGCCACCGCGATACTGTCGCCGATCGCGCTGCGCGCCAGCTCCAGCCGCTCGACGCCCACAGTCAGGCGCGTATCCCCGCCCATCTGCTGTAGCGCGAGGATCCGGCCCACGTCCTGCACAATGCCAGTGAACATCGCGCCTAGCTCGCCGCCGGCGCGCTCGGCGCCACCGCGATGGGCGTCACCGCCATGGGCGCCACGTCGACGGGCGCTGGCGCTGCCTGCGGCACCGCCGTCAGGCGCAGGTCCGGTCCGACCGGAACGCACTCGGTGAACTGCAGGCGCAGGCGCTCTTCCAGCCGCGTGATCTGGGGCAAGTCTACCAGCGCCCGGGCGCTGGGCCCGAGCAGGCTGGGCGCCAGGTAGACGATGATTTCATCCACCAGCCGTGCGGCCAGCAGTGCCCCGGCCAGGCGCGCACCTGCCTCGACCCAGATCTCATTCGCCTCGCGCGCAGCCAGATGGCGCAGCACCGCCTCCAGGTCGAGACCCCCGTGCGCGGCGCGCGCCACCGTCTGCACCTGCACGCCGCGACGCACGAGTGCGTCGCGAGCCGCACTATCGGTGCTGGCGGTGAACACCAGCGCCGGGCCCTCACGGTCGAACATGCGCGCCGCCGGTGGCACCCGTAGCGCGCTATCGAGCAGCACCCGCAGCGGCTGCCGGGTCGCCCCTTCGACGCGCACGTTCAGCGCCGGATCATCCGCCAGCACCGTACCGCTGCCGCTGAGCACCACGGAGCTGCGGGCGCGAAAGCGCTGCGCATCCTGGCGCGCCGCCGGTCCGGTGATCCAGCGGCTGGCGCCATTGGCAAGCGCGGTGCGGCCGTCGAGGCTGGCGCCGAGTTTCACCCGCACCCAGGGCAACCCGCTACTCATGCGCTTGAAGAATCCGGGATTGAGCGCGCGCGCCTGCTCCGCCAGCACCTCGCCCACGGTATCGATGCCCGCGGCGCGCAGTGCCGCCGCCCCGGCGCCGTTGACCTGCGGGTTGGGATCCGCACTGGCGTAGACCACGCGGGCAACGCGCGCGTCAATCAGCGCCTGCACGCATGGCGGCGTGCGCCCGGTATGCGAGCACGGCTCCAGCGTCACATAGGCGGTCGCACCCACGGCCGCACCCGCACCCCCAACCGCCGCAGCCGCACCCGCAGCCGCACCTGCTGCCGCGCGCAGCGCATTGACCTCGGCGTGCGGCTCGCCGGCACGCTCATGCCAGCCTTCCCCGAGCACGCGTCCGTCACGCACCAGCACACAGCCGACGCGCGGATTCGGGTCGGTGGTAAACAGTCCGCGCTGCGCCAGCTCGAGCGCGCGCTGCATATAGTGCACGTCGCGTTCGCGTTCGCGTTCGCGTTCGCGCTCGCTGGCGAGGCGTCCGGCTGGCTGGTTCACTGCTTTGACTTTACGCTGACGGTGTCGCCGGGCAACAGCGGCAGCTGGTCGACGTCGCGCTTCTCCTCGCGGCGGCGCCGCTGGTGGCGCAGGCGCTCGACCTCGTCGCGAAACGCCTCCGCGTCCTGGAAGCTGCGATACACCGAGGCAAAGCGCACGTAGCCGACCTCATCCAGCTGCCGCAGCTCGTCCATCACCAGCTCGCCGATGCTGCGCGCCGGTACTTCGCGTTCCCCGAATACCCTTAGCTTGTGACAAATGCGGCTGACGGC